>ERZ773043.249-NODE-249-length-30929-cov-32.892337_pt1 | contig 30929 bp, 20 predicted proteins | sample MGYA00580636_ERZ773043 | MGnify/ENA primary metagenome ERZ773043 (study PRJEB29015, sample SAMEA2737992) | human oral metagenome | biome: human oral; feature: human-associated habitat; material: dental | place: China | collected 2065 ...
GCAGCCAGCACCCACCAATAGAAACCGCCAGTTACACCATTAATCGGACAGACCCATCACACTGATATGGGTGTGGGTTTTGTCAAGTGGGCAGGACAAGGTGCCGCCGGGCTGGATGCCTGGCGGCGCCTCTCCTTGTGTTGACCCGAAGTGGTGTTGACGAGGGGTCTCGCGTGTCTATACGACGGCGATGTCAGTCTGATATACGCGGGTTGGATACCGCAGGACGGTGCCTTCGGCTCGGAACATCACGCCTGTCTAGGATCGAGCATCGCTGCCGGTGAGGCGGCTGCTCATAGGTGTTTCGCGGGTCGTTCCGGTCGCTGCGTCACCCCTGACCGATCGTTCTTCGGGCCAAGTTTGTGGGCCTCGACGTCAGTCGTCGAGGACGGCGAGGGACCAGCACTAGCCTGCGAGTTCGCGGGCGATCGCGGCGTTGGCGACGTTGTTGGGCTTCTTGCGCTTCTTGAACTGCATCCAGCGCTTGTTCAACCGGCGGTTGCCCAGGTCTCGCGGGCCCGGGCGGCCGGGGAGACGAGGTCCCAACGGCCACGGATCGTCTTGCCCGCCACGTAGCGGTGCTGGTGGTGCCAGGCGGCCTCGACCAGCAGCCGAAGGGCATGTCCGTTGCCGGTCTTGGTGATCGGACCGAGCGACCGGGACTGGCCCGATGAGTTCTCCGACGGGACCAGACCGACGAACGAGCCGATCGAGTTACTGGTGAACCTGGTCCAGTCACCGATCTCGACCGCTAGCCCGACCCCGGTCAACGTCGAGATCCCGCGCAGGCAGCCGAGCCGACGCACGGCATCGGTGTATGGGCCGTCGGCAGCCATCGTCTGGATGCGGTCATCGAGACGATCACGGCGGGCCGTGATCGTGATCACGTTGTCGTAGGCCTCATCAAAAGCGGCTTGGAGCAGCAGGGAGTCGAACCGTTGCCGTCGCAGCCAGGCGTCATGCGCGTTGCTCCAGGCCTGCCCTCCGGAATAGACAATCCCGTGGCGCAGCAACAGCTTCGGCAAGCGATGCCTCGCACGCATCAGATCACCGCGACAGTCCTCCCGGGCTCTGATCAGATCGCGGGCGGCTTCGGTCAGCTCGTCAGGGACCGTGACCGCCATGAACGCATCCAACCGCATCAGCATCGAGAGATGTTCGGCGTCGATCGCATCAGTCTTCACCCGCGATCCCGAAGGCCGCTGAAGCTTGGATGGGGCCGCGACCACCGTTCGGATGTCGCTGGCTAGCAGGGTTCGGGCCAGACCATAGCCGGTCGGGCCGGCCTCGTAGATCACCGCAGCCGGACCCGGAAGGGCCTTGATCCAGCCGGTCACTTCGGCCGGGTCGGGACAGAGCCTGGCTTTGAAGATCTCTCCGGTCTGAACATCCAGCGCATGCGCCACCACGCTGCGGGCATGCACATCCAGGCCAACACTCGTACGCTCGGTGAACAACCGGGGCCTCCCACGTATGTCGGAAAGGCCAGACAGGCCCACCCTGTCCGGCAACCCACGAATCCTTACGCGGCGAGGCCCCGGCCCACCAGAACTCTCACCCCGATCCGGGGTCACCCATACCGTCTAGCCGATGCGGCTCCGACAGCGATCACCGCGCCATCTACCGCGTGCTGGTCACAGACGGTCTGGCCGTCGTGACCTGCGAGGACGACGAAAGTCGCGGCCTCACGAAGATTCGTGAGCAAATTGCTGGCGCGCAGATGGTCAATATAGCGAGCTGGCTGCCCCGGGACCGAGGATCGTGCCTCCCTCCCCCAGCTGTATCGCGAGGGCAATCGATCGCTGCACTGCATCCAGCCCTAACGGTTCTTTCACGTAATGATGACCACCAGGTTCCACGAACCATCGGAACTGGTGAGTCGTGTACCTCGCCCACTCAGACAGGTGGGCCGGCGGGACGTCCCTATCATCCGAACCGCCTACGGCCACTAGAGGAACATCGATAAACTCGTCTCCCGACGCACGGTAACTCTCGCATGCCTGCAGATCGGCCCTCAGGATCGGGATGATCATTGCCTTGAACTCGGGATGCTCAAGCAGCGACGGGGGCGTCGCGCCCAGCCTAAGCAGCATCTGGAGAAAGTCTTCCTCACGAGCATTGGCCATGGGAAGGTCGACAGTGAGGCCCAGATGAGGTGGACTGCACGCGGACACAACGACTGCCACGGGTTGGGGACCGCCCCGACGGCGTAGCTCGGCAGCGAGCTCGAACGCCAGCGCGCCGCCCATGCTGTGCCCAAAAAACACCGTCTGTCCGTCTACCAGCTCACTAGAAAGCCCGTCCACTGCAGCCGCCACAAGCTCACCCATCTCGGCGATGAGCGACTCGCCGAGTCGTGTCTCGCGACCTGGGAGCTGGACGGGCAGTATCTCGATCTGCTCAGGACGTAGGTGCCTGCGCCATGACGCGAAGAACGACGCGCCTGAACCTGACGGTGGAAAGCACAGGACTCGCGTGCGACCACCTTCGGCAACCTTCCCGTACGGAAGCCACTGGTTCACGGCATCGATCCCTCTGCCGCCGCCTCAGAAAGCACTTCCTCCAGCGCGTCGAGTAAGCTCGCCCCCGCGTCATCGGCCCCGCTCAGATCCTCGACGAGCCGGAGCAGGTTGTCGTAACCAAGCAGTTTCTCCATGTCGAGCGTCAGGCCGAGTTCCTCGCGTAGCCGGCCGACGACCTGGACTGCCTTGAGGCTATCGCCACCGAGTTCTAGGAACGACGCCCCGAGCTGCGACGCGGGCACCCGGAGCACCGATTTCAGAACGTCTGCCACACCACCTGCGGTCTCCTGCGCTGGCCCCTCAGGGACCGACTGCGCCTCAGGAGTAGTCTTCGTCCTTTCGCCAACGAGCGTCAAGGCGCCGTGGTCTCGGCCGCCCCACGGGTGGGTGGGGAGCGAGACGCGTCTACGTTGGGTACCAACGGCTGACCAGCGGACGCGCGCACCGTAGGTCCATGCCTCACCAACAGCCTCGAGGTAGTAGCGGATCTCATCGGACGAGGCTCGCCCCTGCGTCTCAAAAGTGCGCTCACCGAGCGCCCCTTCGAGACGGGCCAAGTGAGACAACTCTCCGCCCGCCCCTACTTCCAACAGCGGACCATCCACACGCTCTGCCAGGAGTGCGACGGCATCGGCGTAGCGGACCGTGTCCCTCACCTGCCTGACCCAGTAGGAAGGATCACGCAGAATCTCAAGAGACTCTGCACCGCCGGTCACAGTGGACAGCCAAGGTCCACCGTGACCGGTGGAGAAGGTCGCGGTCGAGACGAGATTCATCATTACGCGTGCTAGGTCGTCCAGCACAGGCTCCATGAGTGAGGAGTGAAACGCGCGATCGGTTGTAAGCCGTGTCGTTCCCCATCCACGGCCAGCTGCCTCCGTCTCTGCCCTCGCGATTGCGTCCGGAGCGCCAGACAGGACCGTACGGGCGGCCCCGTTCACGGCAGCGAGCGACACTTCTGGGCCGAGTAAATCCGCGACGTCTTGCGCCGCTGCTCTCACCGCAAGCATCGCCCCCGGGTCGGTTCGCTGCATCAGCCGTCCGCGCGCAGCTACCGTACGCAACACTGGCTCGGTCTCGAACACCCCCTGCGCGACCGCGGAGGTAAATTCCCCGAGGCTGTGACCGACCATGTGCGTCGCCACGATCCCGTGCTCCCGCAGTAGCGCAAGCAGCGCAAGCTGATGCGCGACCAGGACCGGCTGCCAGTAGTCAGTCCCGACATCGTCTACGTCTCCGAAGAGGTCGATACCTTCGTCCTGTAGCACGCGGCCGTGTTTGGCCAATTCTGACCGGTAGAAAGGGAAGCGCTCCGCCATATTCCTGCCGAGGCCGGCGTAGCGCGCGGTCTGTCCCGGGAATAGCATCCCCGTGCTCGTCGTTGCTGCGTCCCGCATCGCACGCACCGTCATTAAGCGGCCGGTTGCGTCCTGACCCGTTTCTGCGACTACGAACGCCCGCACGCCGAGCTCGCGACGTCCCGTCTGCAGCGTGGAGACGACGGCCTCGAACGGAGCGGTCGGCATGGCAGACGCCAGCGCCTCGGCATACGGGGCCATGTCCTCCCGGGTTTGCACGCTCAAGGGAAGTAGCTGGGCCCCTACGGTTGGGGCCGGATCGGGGCGCGCCGGAGGCTCCCCAAGCACAACATGCACGTTGGTCCCACCAATGCCCAGCGAGGAGACACCGACGTACATCTTCCGGTCGGTCGGGAACTGCGTCGTGGACGCCACGATGCGCAGCCCCCGACGCGTCAGCTCCAGCGCGGGGTCGGGAGTGTCGAGACCCGGAGTGGGGACCATGGTCCGCGAACGGAGCATTAGGACCGCCTTGATGACCCCGGCGATCCCGGCGGCGGTGTCGAGGTGTCCGAGAGCGCCTTTGACCGATCCAAGCACAGCATCTGGTACCACTCCTTCCGCGTCACAGGCTTGGGCGAACGCGGCCACTTCGACGGGGTCTCCCAGACGTGTGGCTGTTCCGTGGGCCTCGAAATAGCCGATGTCACGCAAAGACACGGCGGCGTTCTGCCACGCTGCCGAAATAACTCGGGCGTGCCCCCCGACGCTCGGCGCCGTGAAGCCGACCTTATTGCGACCGTCGTTGCCAACGGCCGTGCCCAGCAAGAGCGCAAGAATATCGTCACCGTCCGCGATGGCGTCATCCAGCCGCTTCAGGACGACAAGCCCCACCCCATTCCCGCCAACGGCACCATCGGATTCCACGTCGAACGGACGAATACGGCCGGTCCGGGAAGCGATTCCGCCCTCCACATACGTGTAGCCCGTGCGCCGCACCGTGTCGATGCACGCCCCACCCGCCAGAGCGATCTTGCACTCTCCCAGAAGAACGCTCGTGGCTGCCTGGTGCAGCGCTACTAGGGACGAGGAGCAAGCCGTCTGAACAGTAACGCTGGGTCCACCAAGGTTCAGGCGGTAGGACAGCCACGTCGCCGCATAATCCTTGTCGGTGAGTAGCTTCACCTGCAGCGCGCCAAACTGGCGCCTCAGCTCGGCGTCACTCTGCGCAGCCAGGGAGTGCTCGGACGCCGTCATCGTCGTGAAGACCCCCACGTCCGCCGGTTGGTCCGGGTGTGTCTCCACGCCAGCGTCATCGAGTGCCGCCCAGGCGGTCTCAAGTAACAGCCGAATCTGCGGATCCAACAGTGCCGCATCGGCGTCGCTCACTCCGAACAGGTCTTCCCGGAATCGCGTGGAGCCCTCAAGGTGACCTTTTACAGGCACGTAGCTGGACTCGTCCTCGGGACCCGGCTCCCACCTCGTCAGAGCGTCGCGTCCTGAGCGTAGCGTCGCCCAAAGCTCAGCTACGTCCGCTGCTCCCGGGAATCGTCCTGCCATGCCGATGATCGCCAAGGCGTCCTCGTAATCATCCACTTTATCCTCCACAATCATGGCCGCCGCCCACGTCGGCGTGCAAGGACCGACCGCCGGCGATCGTTCCCGACGAACGAGCGATCGCCAGGATCGTCGGTCAGACCGCGCGCCAAGGAAGCTACGGTCGGGTACTTGAATAGGTCCGTTATGTCCAGCATCGGTAATTCATCGAGGTCTTGCAGCGCTTGGTACACCCGCATCAGTCCCAGTGAGTCCCCACCCAAATCGAAGAAGTTGTCATGCACACCCACCCGCTCGAGCCCGAGCTGAGTAGCCCACACTACGGACAGTTGCTCCTCCAAAGCGGTCCTGGGAGCAGCGAAACCCGTGGTGATCTCACGTCGCTGTCCACCCGGCTCGGGCAGTGCGGCACGATCCACCTTCCCGGCCGGACTGAGCGGAACAGCGGGAATCACGCAAAACACTGAGGGAACTAGGTGCTTCGGGACGAGAGCCGCCATCCACGCTCGCAGTCGCGGTGGGAGCTGCCCGTCCCTCGTGACGATGTACCCGACGAGTCGTCGGGACTCTCCATCCGAGCGGATATCTGCCACGGCGGCGGCGACTGCCGGGTGAGACATCAGCACGCTCTCCACCTCCCCCAGCTCGATCCGGTACCCGTGCAGCTTGACTTGGTCATCCGCGCGGCCGACCAACACGATCGATCCGTCGGCCCTCATCAACCCGAGGTCGCCGGTGCGGTATTGGCCCGAGCCGAAGCGTTCGCCGGTGAGTTCCGGCCGGTTCAGGTAACCGGCGGCCACACCGCTACCGCCAATCCACAATTCGCCGACCACACCCAACGGCACGAGTGCGCCGCACCGGTCGACGAGTCTGACCGACGTATTGGGCATGGCAGCACCGATCGTCACTTGCTCACCCGGGGCCAATTCGGCTGCGGTGGCCCAAACTGTCGTCTCAGTCGGTCCGTAGGCATTAACGAGCCGCCGCCCGGCGCCCCACCGATCCACGAGCCACGGCGGGCAAGCCTCACCTGTAGTGACGACAACACGCAGCTCCGGATGATCGGCGGGGTCCAAAGTACCCAAAGCTGTGGGCGAGGCGACGAGCACCGACACACGTTGCCGGCGGAGCAGCTGCGCCAAGGCAGGGCCAATCCGACGGTCAGTATCGATTAGCACGAGTGCTGCGCCGCGCGCCCAGGTAATCCACATTTCTGCCACCGAGACGTCGAAACTCAGGGACGCGAACTGCGCGACGCGATCCTGCGGTCCGATGTCGAGGATGTCACCCTGCGCCAGCGCCAGGTTAGTAACTGACGAGTGCCTCACGCACACACCTTTTGGCTCTCCGGTAGAACCCGACGTGTAGATCACGTACGCCAAGGAGTCCGAGAGTACGGTAGGCGGGTTGAAAAACCCCTCGTCATCATTCGAGATATTATCGATCTCCAGCAATACACCCGCGTCAGAACTCATCTGGTCGAGCCTAGCCGGGGGGTAACTCGGGTCCAGCGGCACGTATGCTGCCCCCGTTTTCAAGACAGCTAAGACGGCCGCGAACATGTCGAGGGACCGCGTCATCCTTATTCCAACGCGTGATGCAGGTCCCACGCCCACCTTTTGAAGCTGGCCAGCGAGGCGAACCGATCTCGCGTCCATTTCGGCATAGCTCCAAACGTCGTCCCCATGGATCACGGCAGGCCGGTCGGGCCACTGGGCCACGCTCCGATCCCAAAGCTCAGGGAGTGCGAGCCGCGGGATCGTCACGGCTGGACCCATCCCGTACCGAGTAACACGCGCCGTCTCAGCCGCCGACATCAACGGAGCCTGCGCGACAGGCACGTCCGGATATTCGACCAGGGCAGAGAGCAGGACCACCAGGTGATCCGCCCACCGTGTCACCGTGGAGGCGTCCAACAAGTCGGTACGGAACTCAAAGGCGGCGTTGACGCCCCCCTCAATGGGAGAGAGCACCAAGCTCAGGTCGAACTTCGCTATGGGCAGTCGTATTGGGAACCGACTGACGTCAAGGCCTCCGAGCCTCTGTATGCCAGCAGAACCGTCCCACGAAATCAACACCTGGAACAATGGGTGCCACGCAGGGTCACGCCGGGGCGCCACAGACGAGACGATCCGCTCCAGGGGGACGTCTTGGTGCGCCACCGCGTCGATCGTCGCCGCTGCCGTTTCGCGCAGGAGTGTCGCAAAAGAGACACCCGAGGGGATGCTGACCCGCAGCGGCACCGTGTTAACGAAGAAGCCGACCACTGCGTCGAGCTCGGAGTGCTCACGGCCCGAGGCCGGGAACGCAAGAACGACGTCCTCTTGACTTGACAGGCGTGACAGTAACACTGCGAAAACGCTCTGATAGACGGCAAACGGAGTGACGCGCTGTCGACGCGCCAGTGCCACAACCCGCTCGACGAGATCCTGAGGTATAAGGACTTCGATGGTCTCGCCACTGGAGCTCTGGGTGTCAGGACGTCGACGATCCCAAGGTAGGGCAAGCAGCTCAGGAGCCCCTCGCAGCACCGACCGCCAGTGCTCGATACCTGCCTCGCCTGCCGGCCCGTCCTGCTGTTCGCGCTGCCAACTCGCCCAGTCAGGGTAACTGACAGCCGGAGCTGCTTGCAGCTCGCCATCCTCGTACAGTATCGCGAGCTCACGAAAAATGATGTCCATCGACAAGCCGTCAACAACCGCATGATGGGCGGAAAACATGAGTGCGCACCGGCCATCCTCAAGTTCTGCGATCAGCACGCGAAACAAGGGCCCGTGCTCGAGGTCGAATGGGCGCCGCACCAGTTCATCGACGAGCGCGGGCAACTCCTGGCCTGCCACTCTCGCGTGCCGGGAGATCTCCGGCTCAAGTGCCTCGTGCACGCGTTGAACCGGCCGTTCTCTCTCCCACGAGAAAGTCACGCGCAACGCATCGTGCCGAGCTACCAATGCGCGGATACACCGCTCGAGGTGATCTGGCTCAAGTCCGGGACCTATGAGAGCAGCCTCGACGACGGCGTATTGCAAACCAGACGGATCCGTGCGATCGAGAAGGAGTAAACGTTCCTGCCCGGACGATACCGGGAAGGTCTCAGTCCGCTCGTCAGTCATGAGTAGCAATCTCCGTCAGCATGCTCTCCGCAAGTTGTTCGATGGTCTGGTTCGTGTATAGCGACACGACCGACACCGGCAGCCCCGCCGCCTCGATGCGCGAGGCTAAGGTGACCACCATGAGTGAGTCCGCGCCGAGTTCGAAGAGGTTGTCCCGCACTCCGACCCGGGAGATGTTGAGAACCTCAGACCACATGCGGGCAAGTTCGCGCTCAGTGTCATTGCGCGGGGAAACGAAGTCGACCTCCAGCTCTGGGCGGCTACTGTCCAGCGCTGGGAGCGCGTCGCGATCAATCTTGCCAGCAGGTGTCAGCGGGACCTCATCGATCGGCTGAATGACCGACGGAACCATGTACGCCGGGACCTGAGCAGCAAGCCAACTACGCAAGCCTGCTGGAACCCTACCGCGCCGCGTGCGCACATGCGCGACGAGCCGACCCGATGAGACAGCAGCGACAGCTTGGAGCACTTCGGGGTGGGAAGATACCACGCTCTCCACCTCCCCCAACTCGATCCGGAACCCGTTGACCTTGACCTGGTCGTCACGACGTCCAAGCAGTTCCAGAGAACCATCCGGCCACACTCTCCCCAGGTCACCTGTCCAGTACCAGCCGTCAACGAAACTGCGCTCCGTCAGGTCTGGTCTGCCGAGGTAGCCGCGAGAAACGCCCGCCCCGGCGATCAAAACCTCGCCGACCACGCCCACAGGGACAACGTTCCCAGCAGTGTCAACAATCTTCACCTGGACGTTAATTATGGGCGCGCCCACGACGATCCGTGCACCCGGAATGAGGTCGGCAGTCGTGGTGCAGACCGTCGCCTCGGTGGGGCCATAAGCATTAATGAGTCGGCGACCCTGACCCCAGCGATCCACCAGCCACGGCGGGCAAGCTTCGCCAGCGGTGATGAGCGAACGCAGTTCAGGCAGGGTGTCGGGGTCAAGGTCCGCGACGACGGATGGAGGAAGCATCGCGACTGTGATCCGACCCGCACGCAGCGTCTCCTGCAAATAGACGCCAGTTCGCCTATCGGCACGCACCACCACGAGGCACGCACCAGCGGCCCAAGTCGCGAACATGTCGGCGACCGCGGCGTCGAAGCTTATCGATGCGAACTGTAAGACACGATCATCGGGCCGCAGGTCAAACGCCCGCTGCAAGCCGGTGGCTAGGTTAGCGGCCGCGCTGTGGTGAACTTCCACCCCTTTGGGGACGCCGGTCGAGCCTGACGTGTAACAGATGTACGCGGCTGACGCCGGGTCCACGGGACCGGGAGCAACGACGGGGCCCTCTGCGGCGATCAGCTGCTCATCGATGACCACGGAGGCACCGGAGTCCGTCACCATGAAATCTATGCGCTGGTCAGGGTACTCCGGGTCGAGGGGTACGTACGCGGCCCCCGTCTTGAGCACGGCCAGAATGGCGACGTAGAGATCGACCGAACGCGGGAGACGGATGCCCACGCGGGCGCCTGGTTCGACGCCTTCGCCCCGTAGTCGCGCCGCGAGATGGCTCGCGAGCTCGTCGAGCTCCGCGAAGCTCACCTGGCGGTCCTCCACTTCCAGTGCCACCGCCGTCGGGGTGAGCCGAGCGGCACTTTCGACGACATCGTGGACCGTTCTGGGCGGTAGCTCAAGGCGCGGCCCTTCGAGGTACGCGACTTGAGCCGACAATCCAACAACCGAATGCATCGAAGTTGCAGAAACAGCACGGTCAGGTTCGGACACGATCCTGGCAAGGATTTCACCGTAGTGAACCGCCCAGCGTTCCACGGTGCCACGGTCGAGCAAGTCCGTTCGGAACTCAAAGGACAGTTCAATGCCATCGTCGTTCGTCGGGCTCATAGTGAGCCCGAAATCGAACTTCGCCATCGGAAGGTCGAGCTGCAGCGGCTTTGCTGCGGTACCGCCGAAATCCGGCGGCACCGCAGGCTCGTTCCACGAAAAGACCGTCTGGAAGAGCGGGTGATATGCTAGGGAACGGCGCGGCGACAGTGCCGAGACGATCTGCTCCAACGGAACGTCTTGGTGCTGCATCGCCTCTCCTAGGGAACGTGCGACTTGCGCCACCGCCTCACGAAGAGTGGTCGTCGATGTCATCTTCGTCCGGAGCGGGATAGTGTTAATGAAGAACCCGACCACAGACTGCAGATCATCTACCGGTCGCCCGGTAACCGGGATCCCCGTCACAACGTCAAGCTGCCCAGAGAGCCGAGCCAGCAGAACCTGGTATGCCGTCAGGTAAACACTGACCGGTGTCACTCTTTCGGCGCGGGCAAACGTCACGACGTCTGCCGCGAGGCCAGCACTTATCGTGCGATGCAGCGTCTCCCCCACTCCGCGCTGACGCGGCGGTCTTTCCCGATCCCACGGCAGATCCGTCAACGCGGGGGCCCCCTCCATTCGTCCAACCCAGTAGGTCAACCCATCAGTGACGTCACGGCCTTGCTGCCACACGGCGTAGTCGGCGAGTTGCAGCGTTGTGGCTGGGAGCGGATCGCCCGCGTAAAGCGTAGTGAGCTCGTCCAGGAGCAGCGCGATTGATATGCCGTCGGCAACGATGTGATGGACACAGAGTCCAAAGGCCCATAGATCATCATCGGGAAGGCGCGCTGTCAACAACCTCACCAGAGGACCACGCTGCAGGTCAAAGGGGCGTGTCGCGTGCTCTTCAAACAGGCGCTGGAGCTCTTGGCGGGACGCCACCTCGCCGCACCGAAGCACCTCGGGCTTGAACCCCTCGTGCACGCGCTGGACCGGTCCCATAGGTGACAGCTCAAAGGTGGTGCGTAGCGCTTCATGACGTGCGACGAGCTGGAAAACGCAGGATTCCAGCCGCATAGAGTCGAACTCTCCGTCGACGACGAAGCACTCCACAATCGAATATGATGCGCGGACTTCCTCTACCTGAGCCAGGTACCAGAGTCCGGTCTGAGCCGCCGTCATCGGCCACGTCCCGACTCCACCGGATCGTCGTGGTATAGCGGGCATCAAGCCTTCGCTGTCAGCTAGAGAAACCACGGTAGCGAGGGCGGCAACAGTCCGGTGGTTGAAGATCTCGGCCGCGTGCACCCGCGTTCCCGTGCGGCGCTCGAGCTCACTCGTCGCCCGGATTGCCATTAGCGACGTGCCCCCTAGCATGAAGAAGTCATCGTGCACGCCCACCTGATCGACGTCGAGCACCTCGCGCCAGATGTCCACGAGAACCTCTTCCCACCGAGAGCGCGGCTGGACCTCGGTGCCTGAGTCTTCCCGACTGCTTTCGGGCACCGGCAGCCTCCGCCGATCGATCTTGCCCGACGGCCCGACCGGTACCTCATCCAAGGGCATGAGGACAGTCGGAACGAAGTGCGCTGGGAGGCGCGCTCCGATCCAGCCATGCAGGTCGTCCGGGATCCCGCCGCTCGACGTCAGCACGTGTGCGACGAGGCGCGCACTCTCGCCTGCGCCGACGACTACAGCAAACGCGGCCCGCACATCAGGATGACTTTCGAGCGCGCTTTCAACCTCGCCGAGCTCGATTCGATAGCCCCGCAGCTTAACCTGATCGTCGGTGCGCCCTCGGAAGACCAGTGATCCATCCGGACGCATCATCACTAGATCGCCGGTTCGGTACAAACGTTCGCCGCCGAGGTCAAGGAAGCATGTCGAGGTCAGATCTGGGCGGTTGAGGTAGCCGAGGGCGACACCAGGACCTCCCACATGGAGTTCACCGACCACCCCGAGGCCGACGGGGCGACCGTAACCGTCAAGGACGTGAACGCGAACATTCTCCAATGGTGACCCGATAACCTGCGCAGCACTGTCCTCAGCTCCAAGAACTGTCGCGGTCACCGTGACCGTGCACTCCGTCGGACCGTAAGTATTAATCAGCCGGATGTGACCGTGCCGCTCCAACCAAGATGTCAGGGCATTTCCGGAATAGGTCTCCCCGCCGATCACGACTAGTCGCACGGACGGCGGCATGACCACGTCGGGATCGGTTGCAAGCATCCCCCAGAAGGCGGTCGGGAGATCCAGGACGGTGATCCTATGCTCGGCGACAAACCGCAAGAACGCGGGAACCGACTCAGCGCCACCGGGAGGGTTCAGTACAAGGCTGGCGCCAGCGGCCCACGTCGTCCAGATCTCCTCGACGGACGTATCGAAGCTCAGAGATGCGAACGCGAGCACACGATCAGCACTCGTAAGCCCCCACGCACGAGCTTGCGCCCTCGCAAGATTAACCGCGCCACGGTGCGTGGCGACTACACCCTTCGGCACCCCCGTGGATCCTGACGTATAGATCACGTAGGCGGGAGACCTTGGCTCCACGGAACTGATCCCGAGGGGACCGTCAGCCTCTGCAGCCTCGCTCCAGAGGTCAGTTTCGTCGTCGAGCACGAGCGAGAGGTCCGCGTCCGCGGCCATAAACTTGATCCGCTCGTCAGGGTAGGCCGGGTCAAGGGGCACATAGGCGGCCCCGGATCGCAGCACTCCCAGAACAGCGACCAACTGCGCGACCGAGCGCCCCATTTGCAACCCCACCCGTGTGCCGGGACCGACGCCGCGTCGCCGGAGTGCATCAGCGAGCCGGGAGGCACGGAGGTCGAGCTCGCGGTATGTGACATCCTGCTCTCCGTCAGTCAACGCGATCCCGAGCGGGTCGCACCCCGCGATCAGATCGGGGAGCGAGCACTCAGAAACGCCAGTCTCGGCGCCCCGGCCAAGCAGCTCGACCCGCTCCCTTTCGCCGTCACTTATAACGTCGACTGAATTCAACGGTGCATCCGGTGCCTTCAGGAGACCCTCGAGCAAACGCCCGAACGTCTCGGACCAGAACGTGGCAGTCGCGGCGTCAATCACGTTAGAACGGAATTCGAAGGTAGCTGTCAGGCGACCACCGGACTCCCTGAGAATGACGACGAAGCCGTTTTCCTCATCCCCCGTATGCACTCTCTCGAAGCGCGCGTTACCTGGGAGGGTTGTGATGCTCTGCTGTTCTGGCAAGTACATAAAGACGACTTGATAGGCAGGTGCCTGACCCCACGTTCGGGTGAGGTTCGCGATGGAGGTCACCCGCCCGAGAGGCAACTTCCCGTGCGCCAGAGCTTCGGCCGCAGAGCGAGCGATCGAGTCCGCATTACTAGCCAGTCCGCACTCGGGGTTTACGGCGACCCTGACAGGTACCATATTCATCACGTAGCCGACGAGTTGCTCGGTTCCCGGCAAATCCCGATTTGCGGACGGAGTTCCAACCACGACGTCTGCTACGCCTGTCTGCCGGTGCAAGAAGGCGGCAAATACTGCGAGCCCTGCAGCGAAGGTGCTGACGCCCTGTCGGCGCGCGAATCCAGTCAAGGCTTCGAGGGCCGCAGTTCCGAAGTCAACGTCGATGCGTTCGGCTTTCGCCGAACGTCCTGCGCTAGGCAAGGGCGGTTCTGGCGGGTCGGACAAGTAGCTCGCCCAGAACTGCTCGTCGGCTTCGTTCGCCCCCACCGCGCGTAGATCCTGGTGCCAGGCAGCGAAGTCAGCGTAGTCCGGTGTGGGTTCGAGATCGTGTCGCAGTCCGGCAAGGAACGCTGAGTAGATGGCTGACATCTCAGAGTGAAGCAGATCGAAGGTCCACCAGTCGGTCACGATGTGGTGGAAAGCGAGAACGAGCACGCCAGGACCGACTGCCGCGCCAGAGATGAGGAGTGCTCGTATGGGGAGATCGTGTGCCAGGTCGAAAGGTCGACGGGCGTGATCCTGGATCAGCATCCGTGCCTCGTCCAGATCCTCGACCTCGGCGAGATCTAAGCTCAGCGTGTTCTGCGAGGGCTCCTGCACGAGTCCGTCCACCGTATGGATGAAGCGGGAGCCCAGCACCGGATGCCGCAGCAGTAGTTCACGTAACGTCGCCCTCAGCGCGTCGGCATCGACGGACGTGGTGAACCAATACGCACCACAGAGATTGAGAGCGGCTCCGGGGTAGAGCGCCTCGAACGTCCACAAGTCCTCCTGCTGAGGACTTAGCGGGACGGGCCGCCCCGGGGCACGTCTCGGGGGCCGCAGACTCCGCAGGTCAATCCCGCGGTCCCGCAACTTGCGCAACGCTTCGAGGCGTTGCGGCTCAGAGAGTGAGGCCACGCGATCCAGCAACTCGGAGAGATTCATATCAACGGTTCTCAATTAGGCCGGCGAGGAGGGTGACAGTGCGTTCGAGTTCGAGGCGAGACGGGCCGAAGTCAATGAGGCAGGCGACCTCATCGCAGCCGATCTCTGCTAGCTCCGCGAGCGTGGCGGAACAGTGGTCGGGAGTACCCAACATAGACATGGAGGCCCAGTAGCGTTCGAACGCGAAGTCGATCATCTGTGATCGCGCGGCGTCGCCCAGATCACCGACATTGCCGTCACCCGCGCTCGCCTGCTGTTGGACGAACGAGGCCAAATAGCGCTTCATCGGCGTTTCGACCCGTCGACGGACTTCTGCACGGTCGTCTCCAACGTAGGTGTGCACAGCCAGAGTCACCCACGGGCGCTCGTGGTGGCCGTAGTCGAAGGCCGCCCGGTAATTAGCGATATTCTCCGCCAGAGAACTCCGGGTTTGGCCGATCGTCGACCCGAGCACGGACACTCGCGCCTCCCCGGCATCAACCCAAGTCTGCGGCCTACCTGAAGTCGTGAGCCAGATCGGCAGCTGCGCTTGCACCCGATCCGGACGCACTCGTACCTGCTGCTCAACCCCGTCGGGATCGATTCCCCGCACCAGACCATCACGCCATGCGACTCGGAGATCCTCGAGCATGGTGGCGGCGATCATTCTTCGGTCAGCGTAAGTTCCTGGGGCGATCAGGAAGTCCAACGGGTGCCATCCAGTAGCCACTGACACACCGACACGCCCGCCTGACAGCCCGTCAAGCATTGACCAGTCCTCCAGTACCCGAATAGGGTTGTGGAGCGGGAGAATGACACTTCCGGCGTGGATCCGCACGCGTGACGTGGTGGCGGCGAGTGCTCCCGCCAACACGGCTGGGCTAGGGAAGATGTCCCCGAAGTTCTGGAAGTGCCGCTCGGGGATCCAAATACTGTGGAACCCAAGTTTGTCCGCGAGCCCACTGATCTCAAGAACCGTCTGGTACCTCTCCGGCGCGGCAAGGCCTTCCTGACCGCTGCCGAAGAACGACAGGCTTAGCTTCATACTCCCTGCTCCAATCCGCCGTTGCCGGTCTGTCGATTACGCATCGGCAACGACGACTGCGATCGCGGCGTCTGTCGCCTTGATTTTGCCTGCTCGGCAACGGTGGTCGCCATGAGCGGACTGTCAAAAGCGCCTTCCGCGCGGCATCGCGCGAGGATCCGCGCAGCCTCCAGTGAGCTGCCTCCGAGGTCGAAGAAGTTGTCGTCAACACCGACACGGTCAAGGCCCAACACCTCTGCCCAGACTTGCGCAAGTCGCGCCTCAAGCGGTGTACGTGGGGCCAAACCCTGAGCGACGCGAGGGTGTTGCGCCGCCGCGGCGAGCTTGAGTCTGTCCACCTTGCCGCTCGGCCCCACGGGGACTTGGGATAGTGGGAGCAATGCGGCCGGGACGAGATGAGCCGGCACCGAACCCGCGATCCACTCGCTCAGCCCCTCCGGTACAACCGGCACCACGTAGGCGAACAGCTGCTGGTTCACAATCACGGCGACAGCCACAGTCACCGCCGGATGCTCAGCGAGTAAGCTCTCGAGCTCTCCGAGCTCGATCCTGTGACCACGGATTTTGACTTGGTCGTCATTCCTCCCCAGGAACTCCGTCGTACCGTCAACACGCATCCGTGCCATGTCCCCGGTTCGGTACATACGACCGCCGCCGAATGGATCCCGGACGAAACGCTCGTCGGTGAGCGCGGGGCGGCCCAGGTAACCCCGGGCAACTCCGTCACCGCCAATGTAGATTTCGCCAATCGCCCCAATCGAAACGGGCTGAGCTTGTTCGTCCAGCACGTAGACGGCTACGTTAGCGATCGGCCGCCCAATCACCACATCATCACCAGGTGAAAGCTCAGCAGTCGTGGCGCACACCGTAGCTTCGGTGGGACCGTACGCGTTGATTAGCCGACGCCCCGCCCCCCAGCGATCGACCAGCCAACGAGGGCAAGGCTCTCCCGCGGTGATCAGAGTGCTGAGGCCCGGATTAGCGGCGGGGTCCAGATCACTTAGGGCCGTAGGTGGAAGAGTCGCCAAAGTCACGCCGTATCGGCTTAGCGTCGACTGCAGTCCGTCACCAACGCGCCCGTCAGAAGGTGCGACCACGAGACAGGCACCGGCAGCCCACGTAACGAAGACCTCCGAAACGGAAGCGTCGAAGGACAACGAGGCGAACTGGAGGACCCGGTCATCTGGCGTCACTCCAAACGCGTCGCGCTGCGCGAACACAAGATTGACGAGCGATCCGTGGGTGACCTCGACGCCCTTCGGTCGCCCCGTGGAGCCGGACGTGTGGATGACGTACGCGACGTCGTCGGGCGTCACTGTGGTTCGCACTGCCAGCTCGGAAGAGGTCACGATCCGGTCGACCTCGACTGTGCGCGAGTCTGGGAACAGCGACGCGAGACCCGAGCTCGTGACCACAAACGAGGCGGATGTGTCTGCGAGGACGTAGTCGAGCCGCTTCCGCGGATACTCCGGGTCCAGCGGGACATAGGCGGCACCACACCTGATGACGGCGAGCAAGGCGACGAAAACATCTATGCCCCTTGGGAGACACAAAGCGACACGGGCTCCAGGCCGTGCGCCGTGCCTCTGCAGCACCGCTGCTAAACGCCCCGACCGCTCGTCCAGCTGACGGTAGCTAATCGTCTGGCCCTCGAAGGACAGCGCTGGGGCATCCGGGGTTCGGGTGACAACCTCACCAATCAGCTCGTGCACCCCGACAGCCGGCACGAATCGCTGTGGCCCGAACGCGACACTCGTGCGGGCGAGGTCGCCGACCAGGTTGGCGACCGGCTGGACAAGCGCCCGTAGAAGATCGGATGCGCGAAGCGCCAGATCGGAGACACGCTCAACGCCGTACAACTCGGACCATGTATCCAACCGGCAGGCGAACCCCTCGGCCGCGTCGACATCGAGGACGAGGGGCAACGCGCTGCGTCTCACCAGCTCGATGCGACCAGGGGTCGCACCGAGCGCGTCGCGTATGCTCTCACAGATCCGTCCGCGCCAGTCGAGGGGCTGGTAATTGACACAGATGACCCAGTCTCCGGGCGCGTTATCCGGTGGTTCCGCGCGCAAGTGCTGCCGGGCGGCGAGGTCGATTCCACGGACCTGGTGCAGGAACTGGTCGATTCGCGTTTCGGGATCGACTGGGATACACAACGGGAGCACGCTGATCAGGGGGCCTGCAACATCTTGTAGGTTGGGCGGCAGGATGCGTCGTTGATCATAGACATTGCCGATCACGACAGTCCGCTCGCCGGTAATCTCTGCGGCGAGAAGTGCCGCCGATGCCAAAACGAGCGTCGAGGTCTTCGCGCCGCCGTCGTTACCCTCGAGCATGTCCTGCTGCCAAGCTTGACTGATGCGGTGGCCGCGCATCAGCGCGGGCACTGTGATGCGTGAATGGTGCGCTGCCAGAGCGTCGCTCCAAAAGCACGCCGTTGCATCACCCGAGAGTTCTGCCGTTAACGCCTCGACGGCGTCAGCGTAGCTTCCTGATGAAGGCAAGGGTGCAACGGTACCGGCGTAGCGTGCGAATGCCTCACAGGCAACTAGCTCGATGGTTCGAGTGTCGGCTACAGCATGGTGCACCGTCCATGTCCACACACTCGTACCATCAGATCGGGGAGACCACGTGATCCGGTACGGCGCCCGGTCTGCACCGATCAGCGGGCTGAGAGTGGCGCGCTCTCCGTCCCGAATTGTGACGAGCTCGGGAGGCCTGGCTGCTTGTCCAGAGAGCATCTCAGTGCGGAGGATCTCGTGACGGGCGCACGCGCTGTTCCAGGCTCGATATAGCCGTTCCGGGTCAAGGCCGACAGGCATCTCGATCTCCAAATGCAGAACCTCAAGCTCCGGATCCTGTGCCACCTCCCCCGCGGCAAGCATCCGCTGCTGAAGCGCCGTCAGGTGGCCGGTCACGTCTCCGCCTCCACGGCATCGCGAGTTCGGGAACTTAGCCGACGGAGCGCGGGATGCGCGAGCCCGGCGAAGCCCGTGAACGTGCCGAGGACACCGGCGAGCACGAGGAGCGCCGACATGCCGCTTCCTGGACCGTTGCCGACCAGCCATGTGGCAACCGAGTTGGATTGGACCCACGGCTCGAGGACAAAGTCCGCCAGCGGCCCGGCGACGACTATCGCGAGCGGAACTGACATCTGGGCGATGAAGACGAACCCGCCGAAGACCCGTCCAAGGAGGTCCTTCGGGACGTTAACCTGCCAGACCACTTGGTTGCACGAGTTGATCACGATTACGATTGCTCCGTTGAGGAAGCCGGCGATGCACCAGATCACGATTCCGCTACCAAGTCCAAGCATTATCTGACCCAAGACGCTCACCGCGACGACGCCCAGTAGGAGACCATTAATTTTGTCCCTCGGCCCGCCCCACGCAGAGACCGCGAGGCCGCCAGTGATCCCACCGAGCCCGACGGCGGCTAACACCATGGCCAACGCGAACGGATCGCCTCCGGTCCGGGCAAGCACCATCGGCTGAAGGATCACCTGCCCCAAGACACCGACGAGATTCACCACGAAGAAAAGTATAGCGAGCTGGCGCAACCCGTCGTTCGCTGCAATCCAGCGCACACCGAACATCGAGCTCTGCCAGAAGCCGACGTGATCATTCGGGTCCGAGTCAGGGCTTCGCTGCGGCATCGCGACGCGCAGAATCGTCACAACAGCAACCAACGACGTCAGCGCGTCGACCACGAAGACGATTCCGAGACCTCCCACGGCCATCAAGGTACCTGCGAGAACTGGCCCCGCAAGGTCTGAGCCGCTGCGAGCTGCACCGAGCAGTCCGTCCGCACGAGCGAGCTGATCCTTGCGCACGAGTGCAGCTACGGCTGCGGAGAACGCCGGGTATTGCAATGCTTCCACGAACCCGGCGACGGCTGCTGCAGCGTAGAGAAAACCGAGCGTCAGGTTACCGGAGAAATAGGCAAGTGCCGCGGCGAAAATTGCCGCACCGCTTCCGATCTCGGAAATGAGCAGACTCGCACGATCTCCGATTCGGTCGACTACATGACCCGCGCTCGGGCTGAGTGCCATGCGAGGCAGGAATGACGCGAGCGCCACCATGGTCACCTCGGTCGCACCACCGCCGGTCTGGTAGGCATAAAAGACGAAAGCGAAGCGCGTCATGCCACCCCCGAGCAGGCTCACGAGTTGTCCGCTCCAGAGAACAAGGAACGATCTCATCCCGCGGTACTGCTCGAGGATCTGCCTCATCCTCTACCCCCGTACCGTGCAGCCAGTTGGGCGTCCCGCTCAGGGCTCAGGCCAATACGCAGTTCGTCAGCCGCACGCGCGCGCGCCCACTCGAGGGTGTCACGCACTGTGTCCGCCAGCGGACGCGTCCTCAATCCGGCGCTCACCGCTCGCGAGGCGTCAATCTGGAAGAATCCACGCATGCCGAAGTCGTCGGGCGGGAGCCACAGAGGAAGATCCAGCCACGGTCGCACCTCCTCCGCGGCCATCTGTTCCTCAGTCAACTGTACAGATTGCAATTCTACACCGGCAACATCCGCGATGACCCGAGCGAGTCGGCCGAACGGTACGCTATCAGCAGCCGCGTTGTAGACCTCGTTATCGCGGCTCGCTCCCAGCCGGACCATCCATGCGGCTAAGTCACGGGCATCGATGAACTGGAAGGCAGAGTCCAGAGGCGGAACGACATGCTGCCCGGCTTCGCTGAGCCGCAGCACCCAGTATGTCAGACGGTCTGACGGGTCATGGGGCCCGGCGACGACGGTTGGTCGGACGATAGTCCGACTCGCGAAGAGGTCGGTCACACGTGCCTCGCACAGCGCCTTGAGCGGGCCGTAGGAGGCACCGTCAACCTCAGCCGGGACCGGACCTTCGAACTGGCTGAGCGGTGCTTCTTCCTTCGTGCCGGAATGACGGAAATCGGCGTAGGCCGATACGCTGGAGACGAAGACATAGTGCCCGCACCGGCCCACCAGGTGGTCAGCGGTGCGGGCTACCTGATCGGGATGGAACGCCGACAAATCGAACACGACATCCCACGTGCGCCCCTCAAGGGCGGAGACATCACCGTCACGGTCGCCCCGCAAACGCTCGAGCGAATCGAATAGGTCCGGCTGCGTGACACCCCGGTTGAACAGGGTCACATCCCAGCCCGTCGCCAAGAGTGCCTCGACGAGGTGAATCCCCAGGAACTCAGTTCCCCCTAGGACCAACGTCCTCTTCTGTGACATGCTCTAGAAGCTACCAGACGATGGGTCCGGCCAAGAGCTGTGTCGATTGAACCGGGGTTCCTATGCTCAAACGATTGCTGCCCCACTACGTGGCCTCCGCGGAGATGTACGGCGACGACTCCGGTGACATTGCCCAGCTCTACCCAGAGGAGGCCGCCGCCGTGGCTGGCTCCGTGGAGAATCGCCGCAGGGAGTTCGCCGCAGTGCGAATCTGCGCCCGCTCCGCAATGATGACGCTCGGGCTGCCACCACAGCCGGTGTTGCCAGGCGAGCGCGGCGCCCCACGCTGGCCCGAGGGTTTCGTGGGCAGCATGACGCACTGCGAGGGGTATCGCGCTGCCGCTCTAGCGCGTACCAGGGACCTGGCCGCACTTGGCATAGACCCCGAGCCTCATTGCCTGCTTCCAGACGGCGTTTTAGACCTCGTTTCATCGTCCGCGGAGCGCAGGCGTCTGAAGCTGCTAGCCGCAGCAGATCCCGGAGTACATTGGGACCGGCTACTGTTCAGCGCGAAGGAAGCTTTTACAAGGCATGGTTTCCTGTCACTGGAGAGTGGCTTGACTTTACTCAGGCAGACATCAGTCTGAGCAGGGACGCACGACCAGCACCGTCCGGCCGATTCCGGGCACGACTGTGCGTCCCTGGACCGGTGATTGGCGGACACACACGTGATCACTTCGACGGGCAGTGGACTATCCGTCACGGGCTCATCGTGTGCGCGGTGGCGATCCCGACGTCTGAGCCGGGGGCGCGTCCGCAGCCTTCCTGACGCTCGGGGCATTTGCAGAATGCAGAATGATGTGGGCCTGTCTCGAGCGTCGCCGGCAGGTTGGTGCTGGCTGCTCATAGCTGTATCGCGGGCTCCGGTCACTACGTCACTCTTTGGTCGACCGTAGCGGCATCGAGAAATGTTCAGCGTCGATCCCATCAGTGTTCACCCGCGATCCCGAAGGCCGCCGCAGTTTCGACGGCGCGGCAACCACCGTCCGAATGTCCTGCGACAGCGAGGTTCAGGCCAGACCATAGCCGGTCTGGGCGGCTCATAGATCACCGCCGACGGGCCCGGAAGAACCTTGACCCAGCCCGTCACTACGACAGGGGGGTGGTGCGGGCCCGGGTGACAGTTTTGGTTTAGGCCGCGGGAGCGGTCTTGGTGGTGATTCTGTTCTCGTACTCGATGGGGGTCAAACCGCCGAGGGAGTCTTGGGGCGTTGGCGGTGGTACTTTCGTTCGATCCAGATGACTATCGCCAGCCTCAACTGCTGGCGAGTCGCCCTTCGGCGCTGGTTCAGCACGTTGGTCTGGACCAGGGACCAAAAGCTCTCCATGGCCGCGTTGTCGCTGGCGGCACCAACCCTGTCCATCGAGCCGACCATGGCGTTCCGGTTCAGCGCATGGCCCATCTTGCGGGACCGGAACTGGCTGCCCCTGTCGGCATGCAGAATGCAGCCGACAACGTCTTGGCCGTCGAGGCGGCATCAGATCACGGCACTGTTGAGGGTATCGACGGCGAGCTTGGCGGTCATCCCGGTCGCTGATGGAGTAGCCGACGATCCGGTTGGCATAGACGTCCTTGATCGCGCAGCAGTACAGCTTGCCCTCACCGGTGGGATGTTCGGTGATGTCAGTGAGCCAGACCCGGTTCGGCGCATCGGCGCTCAAGCGCCGCAACAAGCTGCTGGAACAGGAGAATGAGGTCCTGCGCCGGGCTGCTGCCTATCTGTCCCGGACCAACCTCAAACTGGGTGGCTCGGGGGAAATGATCACGGAACTCTTCCCGGACTCGCGGCCACGTGCAACCGCGACAACATCACGTCTGCGACCCAACGGCGGGAAAGGCCGTAAGGTCGGCGATCTGTCTCAACGTCACTGGGGATAGAGAGCAGGCATGACAACATCCTCTCCTCTGGAACAGCGCACCAGAAGTCAGTTGTCACCTATCCCCTGCACCACGCCTCGCCAGCGGACAAGGGCCAAGTTGATGCCGGTCGAACAAGGTAAGATATGGCCAGCCACCGGGGTGTGCTTTCTATCTGGCGACGAGGCTCCCGAGTTCGGGACGCGTGTCCTCGATGCGCTACGCACTCCGCTGGAATCTGGCTGGATCAGCATAGGCAGAGCAGCAATCCAGGTGCGATATCCGGCACGATTTCAGCTGGTGTTGGCGGCGAATCCCTGTCCCTGTGGTTTCCATGGGGTCACGGGCCGCGAATGCCGCTGCTCTCCCATGGCGGTGCGGAGGTACCAGGAGCGATTGTCGGGACCGATCATGGACCGCATTGATATTCGGCATCACATGTTGCCCCAGTCGCGTTCATTCTTGGGTGACTCACTGGAACAACCTGAATCCAGTGCCGAGATTGCAACACGTGTTCTCGTGGCTCGGGAAAGGCAGGCTCGACGGCTTCAAAGTACGCCGTGGCGCACCAATGGTGAGGTGGCAGGGCCGTGGCTTCGCTCGCATCTGCCTCTGCCAGGGGATCTGTCCCCCTTGGAGAAGGCGTTGAACCGTGGCCTGTTGAGCGCCCGTGGCGTAGACAAGGTGCTGCGGCTGGCATGGACTGTGGCGGATCTTGCTGGGGAGGACCGGATCTCTGCGGCTTCCCTGCGAGTCGCCATGCAGCTGAGGCAGGGCATGTTCCACGAGGCGGCATGATGGATGTCCGGGAACGTAGGGCCCGCATGGCTTTGTGCGCACTGCAGGTGGCAGCTGATCCGAGGCTCACGCAACTCGTTGAGAGCTACGGAGCCCTGGACGTGTGGGAAACCATTCAACGACAGGGAGAATCCACTTCCTTGGGGCGTCGCGCGCGGGGTGTCGATCCTGGGAAGTTGGAGGCGGCGACGATCCGGTGCGGCGCTAGTTTTCTGGTTCCCGGGGACGAACTTTGGCCGGCCAGCCTCACAGATCTTGGGATGTGCCAGCTGGGAGACCAGGGAGGTCGACCATTGGGGTTATGGGTTGCCGGAGACCCCGCGGTGCTGGCAATGCCGCGAGCAGTCGCGGTTGTCGGGGCGCGATCGGCCACCAGCTACGGCCTACACGTGGCGGGAGAACTCGCATCCGATCTCGGCACATCAGGGTGGCTTGTGATCTCTGGGCTTGCCTTCGGGATCGACAGCGCAGCTCATCGTGGCGCACTCGAAGCAGGTAGTTCGACCCTTGCAGTGATGGCGACAGGAATCGATAAAACCTATCCTGCCAGTCATCACGGGTTGCGGAAGCAGATCGAGAGCAATGGTGCAGTCATCACGGAAATGGCTCCAGGCGCCCACCCTTTGAGAGCCAGTTTCCTGGCGCGCAACCGTTTGATCGCGGCGCTTGGGAGTGGCACCGTGATGGTGGAGGCGGGAGCCCGCTCCGGGGCCCGGAACACCATCTCTTGGGCGGCGGAACTAGGCCGCGTGACCATGGCTGTACCCGGGCCAGTTACGTCTTCGCTGTCTTTTACTCCGCATCATCTGATTCGGGATGCGGTGGCCACACTCGTCACGTCAGCGGCTGATGTGACGGCCCTGTTGTCACCTCTGAGAGCTCAGGAGGAGCTTCCGTTGCTGGGCGAGGACCGGCCAATCGATTCTCTCCCTGTCCCGCTCAGATCGGTCAGGGAAGCAATCCCGGTGGGCGGGACGTCAGGGATTGCCGAGCTGACGGTCGCTACTGGGATGACAACGCCCGAGGTGATTGCTGCGGCTGCTGAGCTCACTGAAATGGGATGGCTCGAGAGCACCGGTCAGGGATGGCGGTTGCCCCGGAGGGGATGACTAGCTGCATGGAAAAGGACTGTGCTTCAGAACCGGTCCCCGGAAACCCGCGGATCAGGATTCTTTGGCTGCAGCCGTTCACCTTGCCTACTCTGATACAGATCCCAGGGTCAGGTATCCAGGGAATGTGGTGTCTTGTTCTGTATTTGCGAACTTTAGGGGGGCGCCGCCTTCCATAGGGTTTGGGATGCGGAGAGCTGCCATGCCGTTGTTTCCTTCGAGAGTGGCTGTTACTTCCGTGGTTTGGCCGGGAAGGAGTGAGGGAAGGTTGGCGTCGGTTTGGGTTGAGGTCACTGTTTTCGTGGATTCAGGGGTGGATTCTTGGGGGTTGATGAGGGAGAATTCTAGTGGCCAGTTGTAGTAGAACGGGGCGACGCCTCGGTTGGTGAGGCGGATGCTGACTTGGGTTTTTCCGTCTGTGACGATGGTGCGGGTTTGTGTGACTGCGAGGTCGTAGCCTAGTGCGGCGTGGGCTTTTGTGGCTTTCTCGAGTGCTGCTCCGCTGTAGCCTTCTGAGAATGCTTTGTGGTTCACGAGCCATGTGGCGTGAGTCTGTGTGGTGGCCTCCTTGAAGTCTTCGGAATGGTTGCAGTCTGTTGGCTCGTTGAACACGCAGCGTTGGATCTGTGGATAAACCTCGCCCCCGATTGCTTCGGTCTGCCAACGTTCGGTCAAATTGTATGTCTTCATCCGGGCCATGAAATGCCAGTCGATAGTGGGCAGCGTTGATTCTGCGAAGGAATCGTCGTGGAAGCCGATCTTGATGTTCTCTAGGCCTGGCCCGGGGCTTCTGTTCAGGAGTTTTGTGGTGTTGAAAGCTGCGTCCCAGGCCTGGTAGTAGGAGAGCTCCACCTCGCGGGTGGGCATCCACTGTGCGCTATTGGGATTGTCTGTGTGTGAGTTCCCATCCATCGGGTACGTATGCTGCTCGCCCCAGAAGCCGATGAGGCCGGTGGTGATGTAGCCGATCCGAGGGTCTCCGTCATAGTTCTTGCCGAATTCGGCTACGAAGTCTTTGATCAGGGATTGGACTCTAGGATCGTTGTAGTCGGGGGAGAAGCTGGTTCCATTGTTGTCGTAGAAATTGTATTTTCGTGACTGGTCTATGCCGTTGGGCCCCAAGAGGTAATCGGGAACTCCGGTGGGTTTGGTTGGGTAGTCGAGATAGAAGCGGAGTGCGGCTTGATGACCACGGCTCTTGATGGAGGAGAGCTGTTGCTCGAACTCTGTCCAGTCGTAGTTGCGTTCTCCCTTCACCACAGCATTGAGCGGCATGTAGAACCACTCCATGGTGTGCGGGAAGGAGGGTGCGTTGTTGTCGAGATTTTCGTTGAATGGTGCGAAGCCCTTCAGTGGGTTGTCCGTGCGGGCTTCGGTGGTTGCCAGCGTCTGCCAACCGGTATCGGCGCGCGCCTGACCCGTACCGCAGGCGAGCCCGAGAGACAGGGCGGCAGTGACCGCTGCTGTCGCTGCCACCTTCCACTTGGATGTGTGAGTCATGATGCTCCTTGAAGTTGTTTTCCCTCGAATTTCTGTTGCCCCCACCCCGACCGCCAGGCTGCTGCTCCATCGCGGCCAAGTGCAAGTACATCATGGTGAGGGTGCATCTAGTCCGCATCGTAGGACGTGGCCTCATGAGTTTTGTGGCAACGAATGTCAAAGGGGCGCTCTTGATGGTGCACTGATGCTCTCGTGGCTGCGCGATGTCGTAGAAGTGGGAGCCTTCCTGGTTCCGCTGTTCCTGAACTGCTCCGAGGTCGATGGAAGGCGCTGGTACGCAGCAGCAAGTTACCCAGGCCTGGGAAACATACACCGGTCCATCATCGGCAGGCCAAAGAGATCGCACACTGGCATGGATCAGCCGAAGCGGTAGGGAAGGTGACAAACCAAGCCGGTACCCACTGCGACCACCGAGACGGTCACCGGAACAGGGAACTTTCCCCACGTCCTGACCGCATCGACGAAAACGCCCCCGGAGCGGAACTCCGAGGGCGCGTGTTCGAACAAGATGAGTGTGGTCGGCCACATCCACAATCCTTCGAACAAACCCTCGTTTCTCGTTCAACCAACCTTACCGGAGCTGCAGCGGCTGGTCGAGGTGCTGGGGCAGATGGCGACGGATACGCCAGCTGGTCCCGCAACAATAGTCGACACGATGGAACAGCCGTCGGCCGACGCGCCAGCTACCAACGCTACCGCGATGACCGAGGCGGCGAGACGGCTGCCGCTCCGCAAAGTGAAGCGTGATGCTACGGACGCACCGGATGGCACTGCTGTGACGCCCGACCCAGTAATAGCCAGCATGGATGAATACCGTTGCTGCATCGAGTCCAGACAGCAGGACAGCGTTTCAGCTCCCTATCTGGTTCGGCGTCGGCTTTCGCCTGAGGCCATTGCCCGGGTTGTGGAGCGCTACCGTGCTGGGGCGACGGCAGCGGAGCTTGGTGCTGAGCATGGCGTGTCGAAGAACGGCATGCTCAAGCTGCTGCGTGAGCAAGGGGTGCAGATCCGTGGCAAGTCCCTGCCAACCGCGGTCGTCAACCAAGCCATGCACTTGCACGAGCGTGGCATGTCGATGCGTCAGGTGTCGGAGCAGCTGGGCGTCTCACGCACCGCACTCAGACGGAACTTCCAGAAGATAGGGATTGGGGTGTGATAATGGCCGCGGGGGGATGATTGCTAGCGCGCATCTTGGCAAGTCACCTCCTCAGGGTGGAGAAGCCGCCGAGCCTCGGCTGGGATCGAGAGAGCTCTTGGCGGCCGAGGCAGTCGAAACCATCGACCTATGTCATCTGCAGGGTGGGTTGCCCTTATTGGGGCTTTCCTTTTCAGCGTCGAGCGACTTTGAATCCTGTAACCATCGACGCGCTCGGTCGATGAGCACATGCACCAGCAGATCGGCCTGTTGAGCGTTCTTTGGAGGCAAGACTGACTTGCAGGCGGGAAAGTTGCTGGCAACTGTAATCACGGCAACTGGAACACACGAGTCCAGCTCTGTGGTGATATACACGGGTGCAGAAAGATAACTGTTCCACCTGCGAACCAATCCGCCGGTCTTCTCTCCTCTGATGTCTGCGATATCCTTATGTACCATTCGCCCCTCTGTGAAAGCAAGCACTGAACAGATTTTGGATGATCGTTCTATTTCCTGTTTGTTGAGAAATGATCGGTCAGTTAGGACGGCCTGACTTGTGGCCCAAAGTGCGAGCTCGCGCTGTTTGGATGGCGAGTGACGAACCCACAGCTCGAGCTTGAATCGCTCGCCCGTCTCGCAGTGTTCTCCCGGTTCATCAGCGATTTTGAGGATCTCTTCTAGGAGGTTTGATAGTTCCCGATTGAGTTTCTCGTGGTTCTGTGCAAGATCGGATTTGCTCCACTCATCCCACCAGCGCGTGAGGCGGATGCCGTATCGAATTTCACGGTAGTCGCGACCTTCGCTCTGTGCGACAAGCCCAAGTGCAACCTCTTCCACGAGTTGTGCGACCTGGAATTTGAAGTCAGCGAGATGCAGGGTGACTCTGAGGGATTTTGCGCGTGCCAGAAGGGAGTTTTTGTATCTCTTATGATCGGCGCTGTAGTCATTCGAGAAGCTAAACGACTCTATAGGCATGAGGCATATGCGTCTCTGCTCATCTTTGTTGCCAGCTGTTCTTATTAGGCTATGGACAAGTGGGGCATCGCTTAGGCTTGATCCGACAATAAGAAGTGCGTTATCTCCGGCAAGTTTGTCCTGTAGCTCATTTTCAATGGCTGATCGGTACTTAGCGTAATCGTACTCTGAAATGACCAGTGGGGAATCTCCGAGAGATGCGGAGGGGCTGACTCTGCCGTGTAGATAGGTTAGCTCTACTGCATTGCCATTATCTTTGCGGTGATTATTGTTTTCTGGCTTGATGAGGACGTAGCGTCCGTCTATGTCAAGATTGCGTACGGTTAACCCTGGAACTCGGTCGCTTGTGAGTTGGCGATCGTGCTCCCATCGTTCTTCAAGAAACAGGTCGTAGTTTGTGGTAATGATTGAGACGCTCTTGCCGCGTAGTGCCATGGCTTGGGCTAAGTCTACAACATTGCGTGCAAGTCTTCCCTCCTCCCACGAGTTGCCACTATAAAGGTCTTGGGCAAGACGGGCTCCGACCTTCTGCTGGAGGTCTCGCCAATCGTGTCCGGCTGTACTTACATGCATTCCGTGCATGACTGTTGCCATGGCGGTCGGTCCGACTGCTCCAAGTAGTGTCTCGACTTCTTCTGGTAGGGGAGGGCCGAGTTTATTCCTCGTATGCTCGTCGAATAAGTATGCAGCCAGTCGTTTGATAAGACCGGACCAGCTAAGCCCAGTCCTGTTAATGCTGACGCCGGCGCCGCAGTAAATTGTGAGGCCGTCGGAAAGGGATAGGTGCTGAACCACCTTTTCAACAACGGCGTTACGAAGGAAGCGTCGTTCCGAGCGAAGGATTGAGCTGTGCACTGAAGTCATGAGTCAGTAACGTTCACGATTTGGGTCTAGTCGATACAAGGCTCTGGCTCGCATCAGGAGGTTGTTCGCTACTGCCTGGGCTGCAACGGCTGCGTAGGGCTTGCCAGCTAGTTCGGTAAGAAGCCTTTGGCGCTCTTCCTCAATGTTTTGTTGAATGTCTTCTGGCATAATAGAAGAGTACTCCTTAAAAGATTCAGGGTTACCTGATGAATTTGGCGAGTAAGTGGTAGTAGGGGCCCCTCTTGGCGAAGGTGGTTTCATACTACGCTTATTATAAATCCTGAGTAGGCGGTTGTAAATAGTTTTTCGGCGCGCTAGGGGCTTGCGGATGGCTATCGTCGCCACGATCTCGCTGGTAGTTCGCTCCCGCTCTTTGACGTTCATGTCTCTGGGTTGCACTCCGTAGTTTGGCGGTTTCTGTGTGCGGATGACTCATACTAACTCATCCATGCAGGACTGGCGATGTCACAACGCCCATTCGCTACCCGGTCGGCCGCCGTCTCGTGGTAGGCACGCTGCAGGTTAGAGGTGAGGGTTTGGGTGAATTGCGTGGGTATCATGGCGGCCGGGTGCGGCAGCACCTCTCGGGACAGTCGGCCAGCAGTATCCGCGTGACGAGCTGTCTGGATAGGTGGTGAAGTGGACCGCGATGGTTAAGAGCGCGGAAATTTACCCGCAGCCACCCTCAAGTGTTCCCTGACCAGGTGTTTCGGATCGACACACTACCTATGGCCCAGACCCCGCAGAGTCCCTAATCTACCTACCCAAGCCCCAGGTGAGCCTCAACCACATGCAGCCGCTTGTCCAGCGCTCGCCATTTCTTGTCCTGGGTGTCCCAGCCAACCGTGTCGGCGTGCTCGCGAGAGCCTTCCTCGAGGAATAAGCGGGTGCGTAGCGAAGCCAGTTCGGCCTTGAGGTCACTTTGGGTGGCCATGACCTTCTTGAAATTATGATCGGTCTTCAGTTCAAACAGCTGGAAGATGTCGTCGCTGTTCTTGATGTCTTCGCGAACGGCAGCCTGACCCTGCTCGAGGTTGCCAAGATGGGTCTCTACAGCATCAAATCGCTCATCCATTTTGTCTAAGCGGCCGTCCATTTTGTCCAGGCGCTTATCGACGGTTTCAAACCGTTCATTCATTTGTTTTGCTAGCGCGTCAATTTTTGTGATTATTTCGTCCATATAATATCCTCCTTGTATCTATTTTACCGCGAAATAGCCACCTTGGGCAATAGTATAAAGCCTATGCAGGCACTTCATTCTGGTATATAATCATAACCAGCAATGCCACGCCCAAATCCTGACAATAAGCCATCGCTTCATGCTCGTCTCCGCAAGACCAAGGCGGCCTTTCTGGCGACAGCTCTGACCTTGGCTGGCGTCCTCCTCATCATGCTGAACGGCTGGCTTTCTGGCCTCAACCTCGGCGACTGGGCTTGGCTCCACGCACTGCCGCTGGGTGAGCTAGGCGGCACGCTGTTTGGTGCTGGGCTGCTGGGTACGCTGTTTGAGTATTCCTTCCGCAAGGATCAGGAAGCTGCCACCACTCGCCAGTTTCGCCAGATCATTCACGATGAGGCGCCGGCGATGCGGGATGCGGTGATCGAAGGCTTCCGGTTCAACACTGACGATCTGGAGCGGATTGCCACGCCCAAGTTGTTGGATGAGCTGGCGGTCAATAGCTTGGGTATGCGTTTTGGTGATGTGGCCTTCGGGCGGGAGGTGTATGGGGATATTAAGCACCAGGCGATCACGGCCGAGGAGCGCTGGTATGACGCGCGAGTCGACGCGACCCTAGGTATACCTAGGGTTAGGAGCG
>ERZ773043.252-NODE-252-length-30772-cov-8.614578_pt1 | contig 30772 bp, 19 predicted proteins | sample MGYA00580636_ERZ773043 | MGnify/ENA primary metagenome ERZ773043 (study PRJEB29015, sample SAMEA2737992) | human oral metagenome | biome: human oral; feature: human-associated habitat; material: dental | place: China | collected 2065 ...
TATTTGCGAGCGCTTTAGCTGATTTTCCGGAAAGGTGTAAGTTTACAATCTGTTTTTTAAATTCCTAAAGCCCTAATGAAGTATTAAAAGAGTATCAGTCCAGGGTTGCATAAAAAGTGTTAGGCTTAAAACTATTTTCTAAGAGTGTGTCACAAATGTTTGATTACTATAGATCATGTTACCCCGGACAGAGAAAATGGGTATTGGCAGAATGGAAGAATAGAGTTATTATAAACGGGTACATGTTTTTAATTTGTTTTCAGTGTTATCGGAGTATAGGATTATGGGAGAGAGAGACGGTTTCAAGTCCCGCATGGGATTTCTTCTGGTCAGCGCAGGTTGTGCCATCGGCATCGGGAATGTGTGGAAGTTCCCTTATATTGCCGGTCAGTACGGCGGCGCTGTTTTTGTGCTGTTTTACCTGGCATTTTTAGTGCTTATGGGGATTCCCGTCATGACGATGGAGCTGGCGGTAGGACGCGGCAGCCGTCAAAGCGCGGTGCTCGGCTATAAGAAGCTGGAACCGCAGGGAAGCCTCTGGCATATTCATGGATGGTTCTGCGTCCTTGGCTGTTATCTTCTTATGATGTATTACACCACTGTTTCCGGATGGATGCTGGCATATTTCTGGAAGTTTATCAACGGCACGTTCAGCGGCGCTTCCAAAGAAGCTGTAGGTGCCGTATTCGGGTCCCTTCTCGGCAGCCCGCTGGAAATGGGCATCTTCATGGCGATGACCGTATTCCTCGGATTTGCTGTCTGCGGGTTCGGCGTACAGCGCGGCGTAGAGCAGGTGACAAAAGTGATGATGATGGGGCTTCTTGGGCTGATCGTTCTTCTGGCAGGCAACAGCCTTATGCTGGACGGCGGTGCCCCCGGCCTTGCCTTTTACCTGCTTCCTGATTGGGGACGGGCGGTTGAGGCCGGTCTCGGTAATGTGGCGGCAGCCGCCATGAATCAGGCATTCTTTACCTTGTCCCTCGGTATCGCGGCCATTGAAATTTTCGGCAGCTACATGTCTGATGAGTTTACGCTGACGGGAGAAGCGGTGCGGATTACCGCGCTTGATACCTTCGTGGCGTTTATTTCGGGACTCATTATTTTTCCCGCGTGCTTTGCATACGGTGTCCAGCCCGATCAGGGACCTGCTCTCATTTTTATTACTCTTCCGAACATCTTTGTAAATATGCCTCTCGGCCAGTTATGGGGCGCTTTGTTTTTTGTCTTCATGACCTTTGCCAGTTTTTCTACGGTGACGGCGGTCTTTGAAAACCTTATCGCCTGTTCCATTGATAATTTCGGCTGGAACCGTAAGAAAGCGGTGCTTGTCAATTTAATCATCATTTTCCTGTGCAGCATTCCCTGTGTCCTTGGGTACAATGTTCTTGCAGACATGCATTTCATCGGCAGCCGTGACGTGCTGGACAGCGAAGACTTCATAGTAAGCAACCTGCTTCTTCCCTGCGGTGCGCTGGTTTACCTTTTATTCTGCGTCACCAAATGGGGCTGGGGCTTTGATCATTACCTGGCGGAAGTGAATAAAGGAAGAGGCATCAAAATGCCGGGTGCCATGAAACCGTACTTCCAATATGTCCTGCCGGTGCTGATCCTTGTCATTTTAATCCGCGGACTGATGTAGGATGGGAAATATAAAGCCGGTTATGGAAAAGCATTTTGGAGGAAAGAAGTATGGAAGAAAGAGACAGTTTTAAATCCCGCCTCGGTTTCATCCTGGTCAGTGCGGGCTGTGCCATCGGTATCGGGAATGTGTGGAAGTTTCCATATATTACCGGAGAATATGGCGGTGCTGTTTTTGTACTGTTTTATCTGGCGTTTTTAATCCTTCTCGGGATTCCGGTGGTTACGATGGAACTGGCTGTCGGCCGTTCGAGCCGCAAAAGCGTGCTCCGCGGTTTTGAAACGTTGGAACCGAAAGGAACGTACTGGCATCTGCACGGATGGGTGTGTCTCATCGGCAGCTATATCCTTATGGTTTATTACACCACCATTTCCGGATGGATGGTTGATTATTTCTGGAAATTCCTGAGCGGTTCCTTTGTGGAAGCATCGCCCGGCAGGGTAGCGGATATTTTCGGACAGATGGTTTCCAGTCCGATGGAACTCATGTTTTTTATGGGACTTACTGTACTTGTAGGGTTTGCGGTTTGTGCGGGCGGTGTGCAGGGCAGTCTCGAAAAAGTGACAAAGTTCATGATGCTCGGACTTTTGGGGCTGATTATCCTTTTGGCAGTGAACAGCGTCATGATTCCCGGCGGTGAAAAAGGGATTGCGTTTTACCTGCTTCCCGACTGGGGGCGGGCAGTTGAGGCCGGTCTCGGTAATGTGGCGGCAGCCGCTATGAATCAGGCATTTTTCACTTTGTCTGTCGGCCAGGGTTCCATGGAAATATTTGCGAGTTACATGGATAAGAAGAATAGTCTTGGCGGAGAAGCGGTACGAATTACGGCGCTTGATACCTTCGTGGCGCTTCTCGCCGGCCTTATTATTTTTCCGGCGTGCTTTGCGTACGGTGTGGAACCGGATCAGGGGCCGTCCCTGATTTTCGTTACGCTTCCGAATATTTTTATTAATATGTCTATGGGGCAGATCTGGGGCGGATTATTCTTTGTTTTTATGACCTTTGCCAGTTTTTCTACGGTGACTGCTGTATTTGAAGCACTTATCGGCAACTGTATGGATAACTTCGGCTGGGGCCGCAAAAAGGCTGTTTATATCCTTTTACCGCTTGTATTTTTCGGCAGTATCCCCTGTGTTCTCGGATTTAATATGTGGTCTGATGTACAGATTTTGGGATCAAAAGGTATCCTTGATACAGAAGATTTCATTGTAAGTAATCTTGTGCTTCCCATCGGTTCCCTGATTTTTGCCCTCTTCTGCGTGTCAAAATACGGCTGGGGATTCGACCATTATCTGAAAGAAGTGAATACCGGCGACGGCATGAAGATTCCCCGCTGGCTGAAACCGTATTTTCAAATTGTCCTGCCGCTTCTGATTACGGTCATTGCAGCGCGCAGTCTGATCGGATGATTTGATTTCATAACTCTCCTCAGGGGGAGTTTTTGTTTTGCTGATAGGGTATACTTAAAGCGATGAAAATAAATGGTTTATCCTGTTTATGAAAAAGAGGTGCTAAATGACAAAAGAAGAACGGGCTGAAAAATGGAGCCGGGGCATACCGGAAATGGAGTGCCTGACGCAGCAGGAAAAAGAAGAGATATGCCGGCGTGTTACTTTCCAATTATTGGTCTTAACAGGGCTTCTGGCAGGTGCCGCCCTTTGCTGTCTTTCTTTCCTTTCGCTGGAAGATCCGGCGTTTTTTGATGTGTTGAACCACAGCGCGGACAAAGTGAATGAGATTCATAAAAACGTGCATTCCATGGCAAAGCGGCAGGGCGCGGCCGTTATGAGCCTTCCTTATGTGCTTCCCCTTGTTTTGCCGATCGTGGTTCCGGTGCTTGCCATCGTTTATTTTCTGAAGAAACCGCTGTTGAGAAGGGAAGCGGGGAAATTATCACAACGGTGGCGCCTGGAAACGGATGTGAATACAACTGTGCAGTTTGCCTCGGAAGACATCAAAAAAACAATGGAGCTTCTGCAAAAAGATGATGTGCAGTATCTGATCCTGACACCGCCTGCGCCCGTCATGGGCAGCCTTTTCATGCAGACCGCTCATGATGAGGGGAATCTGTTTACGCTGGAAATCAGCAAGGCGGAAGAAGGTGGAAGCGTCATTTACGGAAAAGCGAGGCAGACTGGGGATCAGGTACTGTATGCGCTGCAAAATTACAGAAACCGGAATATCATTCCTGATACCTCCGGTTGGGAAAAGCTGTACACACTTAAAGATACACCGGATAAAGGAAATGGCGGGGAGCCGGCTCATACGCCTGCAAGCGGACAAGATGGAGCAGATACATTCCTTCATAAATTTCGTGAAGAGGGAGAACTGCTGAATTATATTTATTGGGCATTTGATGAAAAACCATATACATCACCGGCTGCCTTTTCTGAAGATGTGAAAAATTATATAGAAGACAACCGCAAGAACTGGAAACCGGAGGAAACCGCTGTGAAAGCGGGAAAAGTCTATATTGTCTATGAAGCGTTTCTTTCCGGAAAAGAAGAACTGCTTGCCAATGAAATGGTGATCGATGAATCTGATTTGGATGAGGAGAATCGGATAGACGGCCTGTTTCAGGCGGATATAGAAGCCTTGCTGTCCGCAAATAATGGAAGCTTTTTCACGAGCGGGGAGCTTTTGATGAAAGTGCACAACCAGCTGGCAGGGAAAGATTTAGGCGATCATTGTTTTTTCGAAGGACTGGAACGGGTAGAGACGGAGGATGGCATTCCCCGCTGGCGGGTTCGGCTCGGCTCATGAAACCCATGCGGGAGTGTCTGATTGACTTTCTGTCATCATAAACATTTATATTATACAAATAAGGTATAATGTGACGATTTAAGTGTAATCCTGAAAGCAAAGTGGTATATTTATCTAAGATGTTCATTTTATTTTTATCTTTGAGGTGATGAAATGGCAAACTACAATCCTTATGAAAATATGCTCCATGTTTTGGACAAGGCAGCCGAAGTTTTAGGTTACAAAAAGAATGACTATGAATTTGTGCGTTATCCGGAAAGGGAACTGACCGTGAGCATTCCGATTACCATGGATGACGGCCATGTGGAAGTGTTTTCGGGGTACCGTGTACAGCACAATACGGCCCGCGGCGCGGCAAAAGGCGGTATCCGCTTCCATCCCGCTTCTGACGAGAATGAAGTAAAAGCTCTTGCCGCATGGATGACCATAAAGAACGCGATCGGAAATATTCCTTACGGCGGCGCTAAAGGCGGTATCAAGGTAGATCCCCATAAACTGTCCCAACGCGAACTCCAGCGTCTGGCACGCGGCTATGTGCGCAAAATTTTCCCGATTATCGGACCTGACAAAGATGTGCCGGCACCTGATGTAAACACAAACGGTCAGATCATGGCATGGATTGCTGATGAATACGCCGCCCTTTCGGGTAAATGGGAACCGGGGGTCGTTACTGGCAAACCGCTGGCGACTGGCGGCTCTCTCGGCAGAAATGAAGCGACCGGGCGAGGACTTCTCTTTACACTGGAGACCTGGTGCGAAAAGAATCATAAAAAAATGGACGGACTCACCATGGCCGTACAGGGATTCGGCAATGTAGGTTCTGTCGGGTCCCTCCTGATCCACCGGCAGGGGGTAAAAGTGGTCTGTGTCGGCGATATTAACGGTACCTGGTACAACCCGAACGGTCTTGATATCGAAGCGATGTATGTATACGCAAATTCCCACGGCAGATCCCTGAAAGGCTATACCGAAGCGGGGGCAACCATCATTCCGGATATGGATCTTTTCTCTCAGGATGTGGATGTGCTCTTTATGGCGGCGATGGAAAACCAGCTTAATGAAAAGACAATGGAACTGGTGAAAGCGAAACTGGTACTGGAAGGCGCTAACGGCCCGACCACCGAAGAAGCGGATATCTGTTTTGAAAAGAAAGGCATCGAAGTGCTGCCTGATGTCATGTCCAATGTAGGCGGTGTGGTCGGTTCTTACTTTGAATGGGTACAGAACCGCACCGGTTACTACTGGACAGAAGACGAATACAATGAACGGTTGAAAATTAAAATGCGCCAGGGCTATGAAGATGTACTGGCACTGAAAGAAAAATATAAAGTCACTTATCGTCTTGCCGCGTATATGCTTGCGCTCCAGCGTGTGGTAGAAGCGCAGAATACGAGAGGTTTTCTCGGATAATTGAAGAACATGCAAAGAATCGGCTTCCATAAAGGGGCCGATTTTTTATGATAACTGGAACAAGTACGGTTTTAGAAAAGCGGAAGACGGATTACGGACTGTGGCGTTATGGGGTTCTCCATTCCCATTCGCTTCGTATATACCTGCTTTCTTTGGGGGTTTCCCTGCATCTTTGACGGAGGCCGGCGCATATCATATGATATAGAAGTTATGACGGTTATTACGGATTAAAGTATAGGACGAAAGGGGCTGTCTTATGATGGCTGCATTGAGAGATTGTATGCCTATGACATCCTGGCTTGTGCTGACTATGTATTTTTGCTTTTTCTGTCTTACCTGCCGGTATGTCATCGAAGGGCCGGGCGGGAAGATCTTTTCCATCATCTCTTTTATAATAGGCGGTACTGTCATTGCCATGGATACGGGAGCAGGCACTGCGGGAGGCATCATCTGTCTGCTGGGCGTATTGAACCTGGCCAGCCATAAACCGTATTTTGGCCGTAAAGTTGCCCCGCGGTATGTTACGTCATTTTTTTCTACAGATCTGGAATATGATCGGAGGAAGCTGTTTTTCGCCAGTATACTGCTGGCAGTTCCGGTTGTACTTTTCTGCCGGTTCCTGTTTGGAATGGAGTCATTGTGGCTGATGGCCGTGTGTACTTTCCTTTCCGTTTTCTGCATGCGTGATATCCTTCTCCATTGGGTGGATCCGTTTTGTATCCATGGGAAAGAAAGCAAAATTGTTACGCTCCGTGATTATCAGACGCGGAGGATGAGGGGCAGACATTACCGTCATGTAAATATGAATTTTTTCTGGTTTAAGGAAAGCGGGCCCTATGTGGCAGATGCGTGGCGCCAGCGGCTGTTTGTTGATCATATCGGTTCAAAATACCAATGTGTAACGGGGAAGGGCCTTTTTGGAACGGAATATATCGTTCGTGTGCAGATGGCGGAAGACCGTGGAATCCAGTCCCCAGAGCCAATGGGGCATGGGAAAGGGCGGCGTCTTACGAGGCAGATGTATTCCAACTATTTCATGCTTCCTTTTCTGCTCATGGGGATACTGCTCATCATCTTGCCGGTGATGGGACTGACCGTGCTGTCTGCGGCAGAGGTATCATTTCCTCTCGGTTATCTTCTGCTTTATACGGGGCTGCCTTTTCTTCTGGGGGTAATGAGTCTCTTTCTGGGGCTGTGGGTGCGGCGCAGGCAGTCGCGGAATCTGGTTCATCTGGGAACAGGGCGGGAAAAAACATTTCGCCAGTGGGAGCAGATCATGCCGGAATTGCAGGAGCTTACAGAAGGAGAAAAAGCACGTATTTATGATGAAGTAGTATGGAAGATCAGGATACTTGTTCTTGTTGTATTGATCCTGCTGGCGGGGATTCTGCTGCTTGCCCTTCCTGCGGCACGGAAATGGTTTGTGGAAGTGTATTTCCCTTTGCTGCGATATATTGCGGATTCTGCGGCAGAGATGCCCGATTTATATAGCGGTTATGGAGTCAGACTGTTTGCTTCATCCCTGTCGCTTCCGGCCATGTTCTTTATTCTGCATTTGGTAGTGAAAAAGATCTTTTTGCGGAGTTTTCTTCATACAGCATGGGAACATGTGAAAAACAAGACATAGTATAAATTGGATATGGGAAAACTTCATTTTATGCAGAAGGGGTCAGGGATTTTCTTGGATAAACAGATCAGGAAAAGAAATCAGCCCCGCAAGCGGAGGATATATTTTCTGCAAAAGAACATAGCCGGAATGGGATACCGATATCAGAACGGATTTGAGAAAGGAAAGGGACATCATGGATCCTTTTTTGTGGCTTGTGGGATTTGTCATCTTTGCAGAGAGTGCATTTTTTCTTGGCATCTTGTTTGTACTTGCCTTTTACGGCTGGCGTCTGCTCCGCCATATCTGGCAGGGGACAGCGTTTACCGCTTATCATATAGAAAATGAGATACTGTATATCCATAATGTGTTTGAAACTTCTTGTCCCCTGTCCGATATAGAACGGGTGGAAGCAAGGAAAGTACTACTGTACCGCCGCCCGCTGAGTGGGGGCGCCAAGTACTTTATTCGTCTGTATCGAAAAAACGGCAGGAAGACAGGCATGATAATCTGGGGAGAGGGATTTAAGTATTACAATTATGAAAGTGCCGAGGAGAAATTGAAAGAGTTTTTTCAATTGATGGAGTCCCGCGGGATTCCCTGCCGGATGACGGACAGATGGGATTGGTTTTTCCATGTATAAAAAAACAGGGGATGCGTTTTTTGAATGAATTTCACTGAGGCGGTAAAGCGGTATCGGTATGGAAAGAAAGGGTAAAGCCGCCTGTATACTGCTCTTTATTATCTCATTTCCGTGTAGAGATGAAATGCTTCCCGCAATAAGACATGCAAAGGTGTCCGTCATCCCCGGCGGGTGCTTTTTTGTTGGACAGAACCATCTTTTTCTTTAGATATAGAAGAGAAATATGTCTCTTGCGGAAATAAAAGGCGCATGCGGGAAAACATGAGGACGGCGGGGAAAGCTTTGTGGTAATATAAGTGTGTATAAACAGGTTTGTTCCATTTATTTCCGTTCTGTCATTTGGAAAATATATGAAAGAGAAGGTGTGCACTTTGTCTGACATTAGACGGCTTTACGTGAGAAAGAAAGAAAACTTCCGGCAGGGAGAAGAAAGTCTGACTGCCCAGCTGAAAGAAATTCTCGGTGAAAGGATTCATGAAACGGCCATTTACCACCGTTATGATGTGGATCATCTGAGTGGTGACGATTATGAAAAGGCTGTGGCGACCGTTTTCTCCGAACCGCCGGTAGACTCCGTGCAGGCGGAATTACCGAAAGGGGATATGGTGATTGCCGTGGAATTCCTTCCCGGCCAGTATGATCAGCGGGCGGACTCGGCAGAACAGTGCCTTGCTATTGTTACAGGCCGTGACGGTGCCCGTGTACGGTGTGCTCTGGTGTATGTTTTCCATGGTGATTTTACAGACGGAGATCGGGAAAAAATTTTGAAATTTCTTGTAAATCCTGTAGAATCAAGAGAAGCATCTCTGGAAGAAGCGGAAACCCTGGATCTGCCGGTTGAAGAACCGAAGCCTGTAGCGGTTGTAGAGGGTATCCGTGAATTGGATGATGCCGGGCTCGACAGGCTGATTAAAGACATGGGACTTGCCATGAGCCATGATGATCTGGCTATGATTCGTGAATATTTCAGGACGGAAGAAAAGCGCGATCCGACAGTCACTGAGATTCGTGTACTTGACACTTACTGGTCCGATCACTGCCGTCATACCACGTTTTCCACGGAACTTACCGAAGTAGGAATTGAAGACGGCATTTTCACCAAACCGATCAAAGAGGCATGGAATGAGTATGCAGATAGCCGTCTTTGCGTGTACGGGGAAAAGACCGACCGTCCTGTGACATTCATGGATATGGCGACGGTGGCCGTGAAGGCGCTTCGCAAAGAAGGCCGCCTGGAAAATCTGGACTCTTCCGAAGAAATCAATGCGTGTACAATCAAAGTGACGATTGACACTGTCGATGGAGAAGAAGACTGGCTCCTTCTCTTTAAGAATGAAACGCATAACCATCCTACGGAAATCGAACCTTTCGGCGGTGCGGCGACCTGTCTCGGCGGCTGCATCAGAGACCCGCTGTCTGGACGTTCTTATGTATACCAGGCGATGCGTGTCACCGGCGCTGCGGATCCGTACACACCGCTATCCGAAACGCTTACGGGCAAATTACCGCAGAAGAAAATCGTTGTGGAAGCGGCGAAAGGGTATAGCTCTTACGGAAATCAGATTGGCCTTGCTACAGGGGAAGTGAAAGAATATTATCACCCCGGATTCATGGCAAAACGCATGGAAATCGGCGCTGTTATAGCAGCGGCTCCGGAAAGCCATGTCATTCGTGAACGGCCGCAGGCGGGGGATGTGGTTATCCTCGTGGGCGGACGGACAGGCCGTGACGGTATGGGCGGCGCGACAGGCTCATCCAAAGAACTGAATACGGAATCTATTGAAACCTGCGGCGCGGAAGTGCAGAAAGGCAATCCGCTGACGGAGAGAAAAATCCAGTGCCTTTTCCGCCGCGGCGAAGTGACCCGTCTGATCAAGCGGTGCAATGACTTTGGCGCGGGCGGCGTATCCGTGGCGGTAGGGGAACTGACAGACGGTCTTTCCATCAACTTGGACAGCGTGCCGAAGAAATATGAAGGCCTTGACGGTACGGAACTGGCGATTTCCGAATCGCAGGAAAGGATGGCGGTGGTTGTCAGGAAAGAAGACGCCGATCGTTTTATTTCCTATGCGGCGGAAGAAAATCTGGAAGCGACAGTCATTGCCGATGTGAATGATACGGGGCGTCTTGTGATGACCTGGCGGGGCGATAAGATCGTCGATATTTCCCGTGCCTTCCTTAATACAAACGGAGCGTCCCAAAGAAAAGATGTATATATTGCCAAACCGGATGAAGAAGGCTTTTTTGTCCGTCCTGAAATCAAAGATATCCGTGCGATGTGGTTAGAAGCCATGGGTGACCTGAATAATGCGTCCCAGCAGGGACTTGCAGAACGTTTTGATTCTACTGTCGGAGCGGGGACGGTTCTTATGCCTTTTGGAGGCAGGTACCAGAAGACGCCCGCTGACGGAATGGCGGCTAAATTTCCTGTACGCCGGGGCCAGACGGACAGCGCAAGCTTCATGGCACACGGCTTTGATCCGGATCTGGCGGAATGGAGCCCTTTCCATGGCGCCGTATATGCGGTTCTTCTTTCCGTGACACGCCTCGTGGCAATGGGAGCGGATTGGCGCAGGGCATACCTCACGCTCCAGGAATATTTTGAAAAACTGACAGACAGGACAAGCTGGGGAAAACCTGCTGCTGCTCTTCTTGGTGCATTCCATATGCAGGCGGCTCTCGGTCTCGGTGCCATCGGGGGCAAAGATTCCATGAGCGGTACGTTTAATGATCTCCATGTACCGCCGACGCTTGTTTCCTTTGCTGTTGCTCCCGGAAAGGCTTCTGAAGCGGTCAGCCAAGAGTTGAAACAGGAAGGAAATACCCTCATGCTTTTCGGGATGCCCAAGGATGAGACGGGAATGCCGAACCTTGACGTATTCAAGCTGCATGCCGATTTCCTGTACCAGGAAGTGAAGAAAGGAAATATTGCGGCCATGAAAGCGGTAGGACACGGCGGTGTCGCTGTGACTGCCGCGGAGATGGCTTTCGGCAATAAGCTGGGGGTGGACTTCACGACGGGGAATTTGCCTCTGCCGAAGTATTTTGGGAACTTCTATGGGGCGATCATTGTGGAAACTGCGCCGGAATTGGCGGAAGAGTACGCAAAGCAGCCGCACACGAGAATTCTCGGCACAATCGGCGGAGATGTGATGAAAATAGCGGATACGGAAATTTCTCTGGAAGACCTTCTTCGTGCGTATGAGAAGACTTTGGATCCTATTTTCCCAAGGCGTGCGGAAAATCTTACGGGAACTATTCCGGTCATCGCCGAAACGGAACCGAAATTCCGTTTTGCCGTGAAAACCGCCATCACAAGACCGAAAGTATTTATTCCCACGATGCCGGGTACCAACTGCGAAGTGGACAGTGCGAGAGCCTTTGAACGGGCAGGCGCTGATACAGACATCTTCATCATGAGAAACAGAGATGCGGCGGAACTGAAAGAATCCGTGGAAGAAATGGCAAGACGTATTTCCAGATCACAGATCGTCATGTTTCCCGGCGGCTTTTCCGCAGGGGATGAACCGGATGGAAGCGGCAAGTTTATTGCGGCCGTATTCCGCAATGCAAAACTCATGGAGGCCATGGAAGAACTTCTCCATATAAGAGACGGATTGGTTCTCGGTATCTGCAATGGATTCCAGGCTCTGATCAAACTGGGACTCGTTCCGTACGGTGAATTTAAGCCGTTGACAGAAGAGGCGCCGACGCTGACATTCAATACCATCGGACGCCATTTGTCTCATTATGTAACGACAAAAGTGGTTTCCACGAAATCTCCATGGCTGTCTTTATGCCGGCCGGGTGATCTGCACAGTATTCCCATAAGCCATGGGGAAGGCCGCTTCATTGCGTCTGATGAACAGATCAGAGCGCTTATTGCCAATGGACAGGTAGCGACACTTTATACGGACCATGAAGGACACCCGACTTATGACAGCCGGTACAACCTGAACGGGTCAAATTGGTCCATTGAGGGCATTACCAGTCCTGACGGCAGAGTTCTGGGCAAGATGGGGCATACGGAAAGAAACGGCGCGAATATCGCGAAAAATATTTACGGCAATAAATTCCAGCCTTTGCTGGAAGCAGGCGTGAAATATTTTAAGGGATAGTTCTTACTTTTGATGAAAGGGTCTCCGTGAGGAGGCTCTTTTTGTGTAGGCGTGGACATGTAAGAAAAGAGGATGATAGAATGAAATCAATGTAACAGGGGTTATCGGAAAGGCGGGATAGGGATGTCGGATGAAGAAAAATGGGTGAAAGCATATGAAAAATTAAAGAAGGAAGGAATGCTGGCACCCTCTGTCGATTATGAAGAGTTGTTTGCAAAAAGTGAGTTTCAGGGTAAGAAACTATTTTTATTTTCCATGGGAACCGTAACTTTCCCTACAGGGAAGATCATTGTATGCGACCCTCTTGTGTATCTGGATAAAAACGCTGTGCCATACAGGGAGAAAGTTCCTGTTGGAACGTTTATGCTGGAGACACTGGCGGCAGAAATGGAAGAAGGAAATTTCCGCTACATTGCCACACGGATCCGTTTCGCTGAGGAAGAAGCGGCTTACTATGAATTGGCGCTGACCGGTACAGAAGATTTGTCTGATTGGAAAAATTTTGATTATATCGGATTCGCTGTCGATGCAGGGCTGGCGACTGTGGCAGATGTCAAAGTAAGGGACGCTTATTGCAAATTTGAAAGTGACTGGTATGAAAAGAATCCGGAAGGAAATATATATGATGATTTCTTTGCAGATATATTTGCAAAGAGCTATGAAGCAGCGCCCCGGTTCCAGAGAGAAGGGGGCGACTGGATCAATTTCACGATACCGGGGACTTCATACCAGCTTCCCATGATACAGAGCGGATTCGGAGATGGCTGCTATCCCGTGTACTTCGGTTACGACAGGGCGGGAAATCTCTGCCGGATGGTCATGGAGTATATCTGCTGTGAAGCGGAGGAGGAGTATACACCGGAAGAGGAGGCTTATTTTGATAAGAATCGGCCGTTTCTGGAACAGATTGCAGAATGGTATGTAGATGACGAACCGCAGAAAGTCATAAAGGCCATTACCTCTCTTCCCGAAGAAGAAAAGACAGATCTCCTGATGGGTGAGCTGGCCGTGGCTTATAATAATACGGAGCAGTATGAAAAGGCGCTGGAAATTCTGGAAGAACGCATGGATCGGAATAGGGAAAACTATGAATGGCATTACCGGCTCGGGTTTGCCCTGTATTACTGCGCGGAGGAGGAAGAAGATGTAAAAAAAGCGGAGAATTTAAGCCGGCGTGCGGAAGAAGAATTCCGATGCGCCCTGGCATTGAAACCTTCTCCTGCGTTCAAGGCGGAATGTAAAGAGTTTTTGGCATGGATAAAGGAAGATTTCTCCAGTTATGAGAAAGGGATCAAACCGGCTAAAAGGGAATAGTGTGATCAGGAGATTCTTTCGGGAATCTCTTTTTTACGGACGGCTCTCTGCGTGTAATTACAGAAAACATATTTTCAAGGAGAAAGATATGGGGTTGGAAGCAAAAGTATTTGAACGGAAAAGACCGGATTTCGAGAAACTGGCGGAGTTCGGTTTTCATAAGGACAAAGAAGGGTACCATTATTCCCAATTATTTATGGATGGAGATTTCAGGGCGGACATTTCTATCAGCCTTGAAGGGAACGTTTTCGGACGCGTTTTCGATACGGCGGCGGGAGAGGAGTATCTTCCCGTCCATGTGGCGTATCAGACGGGGGCCTTTGTGAATACGGTCAGGGCCCGTTATGTGGAAATATTGGAAACGATAGGCGCCGGATGTTTTACTGACAGACTTTTTCTTTTTGACCAGTCGGAGCGGATTGCGGAGATGATTAGGATGCGGTACGGCGACCGTCCGGATTTTCCGTGGAAAAAATATCCCGGATATGGCGTATTCAGAAATCATGAAAATAAAAAATGGTACGGAATCATTGTGGCAATTCCGAAAAATAAATTGGATGGTAGAAAAGATGGGGCGGTCATAGAAGTGATCAATGTGAAAATTCCGCCGGAAAAGGGAAAAAAGTTCTGCGGAACGGAAGGTATTTATCCCGCCTGGCATATGAATAAAAAGAGCTGGGTGAGTCTGATTCTGGACGATACACTGCCGGACGGGCGGATTTTGGAATTTCTGGATGAAAGTTACCGATTGACGCAGAAAAAGAAGAACAGATCAAAACAGGACACAGCGCCCCATACATGGATCATACCTGCCAATCCGTATTACTATGACATCTTTTCTGTATTCAAAGAGACGGATGTTGTGGAATGGAAGCAGGCAGGACATATCGAGAAGGGAGACACGGTGTACATGTATATGGCGGCGCCTTATTCTGCTATCCTGTACCGATGTGAAGCGGTGGAAGTCGATATTCCCTGCCGAAAAGAAGATAAGAAACGGGAACGGTACTGTATGCGTATCAGGCGGAATAAAACCTATGACCGGTCATTCTGTCCCCTTTCTGAGATGAGAAAGCGGGGCGTACCGGGTGTCAGAGGACTGCGCACAATAACGGCAGAGCTAAAAAGATATTTAGATGAAGCGAAATAAAAATTTCTAAATGATAATATATTTCAAGTATTGGAAACGCGATGAATACTGATTATTTTACTTGACAGACAGCAGGCTTGGTGATATTATTCTCAATAAGTGGGGGAGTAGCAAGCATCCTGTGCAGTAAGTCAACATGCTGACCTTATGGTCTGGCTCTACTTTAAAATGCGAGACTCACGTGTTTAGCAAAAGCTATGCGCGGGATCTCTGATTAGGAAATTTACCGGGCATAGCATTCCGGTTTTTTATTTTCCGAAAGAGAGAAAATATGGACTTTGTATTTCTGCTGAGCAGCGTGCTCCTTGGTGCCGGTCTTGCGATGGATGCCTTTTCCGTTTCTCTGGCGAACGGTCTTCATAAACCGGCCATGGGATGGAAAAAAATCAGTTTTATGGCGGGCATTTTTGCATTTTTCCAGTGGCTTATGCCTATGGCGGGATGGATCTGTGTGCATATCATTGTGGAGGTATTCCAATTCTTTGCGTCCTATATCCCATGGATTGCCTGTTTTCTTCTTTGCTTTATCGGCGTAAGCATGGTGAAAGAAGGATTTTCCGGTGATGCGGGACATATCCAGGCCGGCGTGGGAAAAAAAGCGCTTTTGCTGCAAGGCGTCGCGACTTCCATCGATGCGCTTTCCGTAGGGTTTACCAATGAGAAAATGGACTTGGCGGCCGCATTTGTCTGTGCTCTCATTATTGCGGCAGTAACATTTGCGGTTTGTGTGGCTGGCGTGATGATTGGCAGGAAATTCGGAGTGAGGCTGGCGGATAAAGCTGCTGTCCTCGGCGGAATTATTCTCATTTCCATCGGATTGAAAATGGTGCTGCTGTAGCAGACCGAAAGAAATATTTTGTTATCGATGCAGCTTTGGGCGAAAGGCTTCAAGCTGTTTTTATTTTAGGGCAAATCTTGTTATAATGGGTGAAAACGTAAAGGGGGATTTTCGGATGGGGTATCGGCACAAAAAGGAAGGAGCGCTCTCTCTTCTGCCTTTTTTAATTTTTATCGTCATTTATCTCGGCGCGGGGATTTATTTTCAGATTCATGGCGTGGAAATGGCATTTTACCAGTTTCCATCGGTGACAGCCATGTTTATTGCGGTTCTTTCCGCTTTCTTTATGGGAGATGAAACACTCCAGGTAAAATTCGGCATTTTCTCACGAGGCGCGGGCAACGAAAATGTCATGACCATGCTCATGATCTACATCCTTGCCGGTGCATTTTCCGCCGTGGCAGCCGCTATGGGCGGCCGTGACGCAACAGTAAATCTGGGGATCAGTTTTGTTCCTGCCCAATACCTGACGGCAGGCATTTTCATTATTTCTGCGTTTATGGGGACGGCCACGGGGACTTCTATGGGAACCATTGCGGCCATCGTGCCCATTGCAGCGGGAATTTCCGTGAAGAGCGGAATTTCTGAAGCGCTCATGGTGGCGGCCTGTGTGGGCGGCGCTATGTTCGGAGATAATTTATCCATGATTTCTGATACCACGATTGCAGCGACACGGACGCAGGGCTGTGAATTGAAAGATAAATTTAAAATGAACTTCAGAATTGCCCTTCCGGCGGCAGTTCTCACGATTTTTCTTCTCCTTGTTATTGGCCAGCCGTCAGCGGCAGCTGATTTGCAGGAGCTTGATTACAGCCTGCTTAAAGTATTTCCTTATATTGCCGTTCTTGGACTGGCGCTCCTTGGGGCAAATGTATTCCTCGTACTCACTGCAGGAATATTCCTTGCCGGATTTATCGGCATGGCATCGGCGGAGCTTACGGTTATTACTTTCGCACAGAATATCTGGAACGGCTTTATGGGGATGGGGGAAGCCTTTTTCCTTGCTCTTTTCTGCGGCGGTATTTCGGAAATGATCGCTTACTATGGCGGTATCGAATGGCTTATTTCCAAACTGCGCAAAATGATCAAAGGGAATAAATCCGCCCAGCTGGGCATCGCGGCGCTCGTGTCCCTAACGGACTGTGCTACAGCCAATAATACGGTGGCAATCATTATCAGCGGCGGTGTGGCAAAAGATATCAGCAATGAATATGGGATAGATTCCCGCAGAAGCGCGTCGCTTTTGGATATTTTTTCCTGTGTGTTTCAGGGAATTATTCCCTATGGTGCCCAGCTTCTGACCGCTTCCGCGCTGGCGTCGAAAAATGGTGCTGTGATAAATGCGATGGAAATTATTCCCCATATGTGGTATTGCTGGCTTCTGGCCATTTTCGGAATCCTTTCCATCTATATCCCTTACGCCGATGGCGGCTTGAAGAAAGAATGCGCAGAGGAATAAACACGTTTGACCTGGAAGCCGGGCGTGTGGAGAACATGGAAGGACGAATGGAAAAAGGATCGGGCAGGAATAAAATTTAAATCTGTATCGGCGCTAACTTACGGGTGTTTTTTTATTTCTTTTTGATATAATAATGTTGAATAGCTTATGTATAGTTTTTAAAGGGAGGCGTCTTTATGAGAAAAGGTATTAAAGTCGTTACGGGCATGCTGGCAGGTTTATTTATCCTAGGAGCGGGTATGCAGGCGGAGGCCGGTTTTAATTTAGGGAAAGCCTTGGGGAATATAGGAGTCAAGACCAATGTCCCCGCTGTCGGCAATTCCGGAGCCGGTATGACGCTCCACGCGTCCTGTGATTTGCCTTATGCCAATATATACGGCGGATCCGCCATGGGCATCCGGATCGAAGGAGACCAGATTATTTTGTCCGGATCCGATGTACATATGTATGGAAGAACCGATGAGTCGGGGGTCATGAATACAGATGTGCCGGGCGGCGTGGTAACCTTTGTAATATGGAAGACCAAGGAAGATCATTATTTTACCTTTACTAAGCCGGCGCCGGGTGAACCGGTGAAACTTGTCCGGCATGAAGGCGGCGCAGCCGGCATTAAATTTGAAGATTAAATTCATTTTTCAGGTGAAAACGGTTGTCAGAGCACTGGCCGCCGTTTTTATATGGGATAGGTAAAAGAAGAAACAGAATGTAATAGTGAAGATATAATTTATACGAATGAGATGGAACATGCCGATTTTCTGATGCAGGCGGCAGACTGCATGGGAATAAATATATTTTATGCCTGATTATTTATTAAGTATTAACAATCAGGTGCTGCTGTGCTATTTTATATCTAAGAATTCTGTCAGCAAAAGTAAAGGAGATAAAGAGATGAAAAGTAAAAAGTATGGAATGATGTTGGCTGTATTGGCAGCCGCGGGCGGTGTAAGCGTGAGTGCAGCGCCTGTGCCGGTGTATGAACTGAAAGGGCTCACCGTCACGGCGACCCGGCAGGCAGAAACGACACAGGATGTTCCTGCGAATGTACAGATCGTGACAGAAAAGGAAATTAAGGACCGCAATGTGCAGAATGCGGCACAAGCCGTTGCTTTGGCGACCGGTGTACAGGTAGATACTACGGTGGAAGGCAGCGTGAACCTCCGCGGGTATAATTCCAAGAATATCCTTGTTCTCGTCGACGGACAGCAGATGAATACCGCCTGGAACAGCACAGTGGACTGGAATATGATTCCTGTGGAAAATATCCGCAAGGTGGAAGTGGTCAGCGGCGGGCAGTCGGCGCTCTATGGCGGTCGTGCGGTTGGCGGCGTCATCAATATCATGACAAAGTCGGCGAAAGAAAATGGCGTCCACGGTGCTGTAAACTTGGGCTACGGCAGCCACAACACGGTGAAGCAGAGTTACATGGCAAGCGGACGGAAAGATCGATTGAACTGGGGTGTCTTCTATGAAAATAAAATGACCGATGGCTGGCGTTCGTACCTGTCCTCTTATGCCATAAAGAATAGCAAAGGAAAAAATAATTTTACCGGCGTGGATACTTCTTCTCTGGACACGACTGCTGACGGGAAAGAATACATCATTGGCGACCGGGGGAAGAAGGAAGTCATGTCTGAAAGCTATGGCTTCAATCTGGGCTATGATTTCACGGAAGACAAAAAGCTCACTTATAAATTCACCCATTCCAACTATACATGGAAATATACGGATCCCCGTTCGTACCTGTCTGCGGGTTTCAGCAAACCGTCAGGCGTACCGGCGTCCACGTTTTTCGGCAACAGGGGCTGGCGCGTCTATGACATGCACAGTCTTACCTACAATGATCAGAAGGATAAAATCCATGCCCATTTCGGCATGACCGACTACACAAAAAGCGGATATATCACGCCTGATAAGACGGTCAAGGCAAGTCGCACTTTTGACGGTGCCGGCAGCAAGACATCCTATCCTTCAAAATCGTGGGATTTTGATTTGAATAAACGCTGGACCGCAGGCAGCCATACCATTCTTTTCGGCGGTTCTTACGGGAAGGACCGGTTTGATGAAACCATTTGGAAGACTGTTTCCGACTGGAAATCATGGGACAGTGCCGTGAAAGGAAATAAAGATGACCAGTGGCTCGGCGGCAAGGCGAAGTCCTGGGCTTTATATATTCAGGACAAATGGAAACTCAGCAGCCGCTGGGCAGCGTACATCGGCGGGCGGTACGACTATTATGAAAAATATGGCGGTTATAATTATTACAGAGGAAAGGCGCCGACAAGACTGGAATCTGATTCCTACCACCAGTTCTCGCCCAAGTTGTCTGCCAGTTATGCGTTGGATAATCATACCAATCTGTACCTGTCTTTTGGGAAATCGTTTGCGCCGCCCCTTCTCTACCAGCTCTACCGGTATGCGGAACCGTCCTATGGCGGCCGTTATGAGCCGAATCCTTCTTTAAAACCAGAAACTACGACGAATTGGGAGCTGGGAATCAAAAAAGACCTGGGAAAAACAAAAATTTCCGCAGACCTGTTCTATGCGAGGACAAAGGACTACATTGACCTCGTTACTATCGGAAAAACTGCTAAAGGTGCTGATATAAAGACATATAAAAATGTAGGAGAGGCAAGGACCCATGGGGCGGAACTGTCCGTCACCCATAAGTTCAGCAGTCTGTGGTCGGTTTATGCCAATTATACCTGGCAGCTTGGCAAAGTGGCCGATGCGGATAATGGTTATGCCATGGGAAGAGATTATGAAATTCCCCGCCACCTTTTCCATTCCGGTGTGACGTACACAAATCATCCATGGACCGTGAATGTGGACAGTATGTTCGTTTCCGCAAGGAATGAGCCGGGCTGGAAAAGCGGCAAATTCAAATCCCGTGATGCCTACTTCCTTTTGAACATGGATACCGCTTATGCGGTGAACAAAAATCTTTCTGTCCAGTTCAGCATTTATAACATCCTTGACAGAGAATACTATGATCAGGAATCCGCCTCCGATAAGTATTATGCAGGTGACAGAAGGACATTTACCCTTTCCGCGCGATATTCTTTCTAAAAATAAATTTTAGCTTATAAGACCGTTTGTCCTTTGAAACAGGCGGTTTTATTTTGTTTTTGTTTTATTTATAATGAAGAAATAGAAATGCAGCAGCGTAAGGAGATCTCATGAAAAAGAAAATAGCCCTTATACAAATGCAGGCGGTTCTTGCCGATGTGGAAACGAATTACCGCCATGCGGAAGAATTAATGGAACAGGCGATGGAGGGAAATCCGGATATTCTTGTCCTTCCTGAAACGTGGAACACGGGGTTTTATATTTCCCGCAAACTGAAATCAATTGCTGATGAAGGTGGAAAGCGGACGGAAACGTTCTTGTCTTCTTTCGCAAAAAAACACCATGTGAATGTCGTAGGCGGTTCGGCAGCTGTTCTTTGTGGGGACGATGTATATAACCGTTCTTTCGTTTTTGACAGGGAAGGACGGAAGATTGCTGAATACGATAAGGTTCACGGTTTTTCCTATGCTTATGAACCAATGTATTTCAAAGGCGGTGATCATGCGGTTTCCTTTGCGTTGGATGATATTTCCTGCTCCATGGTCATTTGTTATGATATCCGCTTTCCCGAGCTTGTGCGCCGTTCCGTCCTGGAAGGGAAAGCGGATTTGTTTTTTATCCCTGCCGCCTGGCCGAAAGCACGTCTTTTCCACTGGACGCTTTTAGGGCAGGCAAGAGCGGTGGAGAATCAGATCTATCTGTGCGCCGTCAACCAAGGCGGAATTTCAGGGAGAACGGAGTACGCGGGAAACTCGGTGCTTCTCGATCCCTGGGGGAATGACGTCTGCCGTCTGGGAACGGAAGAAGGGATTGCTTTCGGGGAAATAGATACGGATATACTTCAACAAATCAGGGATACTATCCATGTATTCAGGGACCGCCGGCCTGAAATCGATGTGGTGCGGTGATTGCAAAAAAAGCATATGAGAGTATAAGCAGACGGATAAATTTGCATAAAGGGAAAGATGTTTCCTGCCGGATAGAAATGAAGGAGGGATGATATGGCATCGAGTAAAGAATATTTAAATTTTATTTTGGCACAGTTGTCTGATTTGGAGGATGTAAGCTGCAGGGTCATGATGGGAGAATATATTCTGTACTACAAGGGCAAAATTGTTGGAGGGATATATGATGACAGGCTGCTTGTAAAATCTGTAAAATCAGCAGTACGGTATATGCCGGATGCGGAGTATGCGCTGCCTTATGAAGGCGCGGGGAAAATGTTACTGGTGGATCATGTGGATGATCAGGATTATTTAACGGGATTGTTCAGGGCGATGTTTGATGAATTGCCTGCGCCTAAAAGCAAAAAGAAAATATAATAGGAATGAAACTGCCTCTATAAGCCGAATTTTTCGGATCTGACTTATAGGGGCAGTTTCGTTATTTGGAAATATTCTTTTTTGAAATATCATTTGATGGCGATCATCTGTCCCAAGTGGAAAGACCACAGGTATGCGCCGATGACCGGCTTGCCGAGAAGCTGCTGTGCCGCGTCTTTATAGACGAGAAGCTGGGTTCTGTAATGGCTTTGCAGTTCTTCAACGGAGTCGGTACGATCCGTTTTATAGTCAATGATGATGATGTGGCCGTCACGCTCAATGAGGCAGTCCATGATGCCCTGCATGAAAACTTTTTCTCCTTCTTCGCAGCCCGGGTAGAAACGTTTCGCCGGAAGAAGAAGGGAGAAAGGCATTTCTTTCCGGATTACCGCGGCTTTTTTCATGGCGCGGCCTAAGGCGCTTTCCGTGAACCGCCGGATATCACGGAGCGGCGCGCGGTATTTTGAATCCTGGAGCAGGGCGTTCTTTTCTTCTTCCGTAAAACCTTTATTTTCATAAATGCGTTCCACTTCTTTCCTGAGATCTGAAATGCCGTCATACGGTCTGGTGAGATCTATGAGTTCCATGGCTTTATGCATGAGGGTGCCGTAAGATGTACCCGTGAAGGCAGGAGTTTCTGCAAGGAATGCGGGCGGGTCTTCATAGCCCGGCAAAAGGGAGGACTCTTCGCCGGAGGGAATGCTTTCCATGGCAGGAGCCAGCGTTTCTGATGAAAAGGGTTCTATGCCTTCAGCGCCGGATTCCTGCTGCTCTTTCAGGGCAACCGCGGCGGTAGCGGTGAGCTTGGCAGGCGTTTGAACGGATCCGTTGAAACTGTACTGCCAGCGCAGCTGCTTTTCCATCCAATCCGGCACGTCTGAAGCGGGAGCCGTAAGAAAAGCTTTTATGTTGTCAATATCTTTTGCTTCTTTTTGTTTCTTTTTCTCTTCCCATTCTTCGAAGTCCATTTCTCCGTTTATTTCTTCTGTCCGCCGTTCTTCTCCGGTGAGCAGTTCCTGCCACGGTGTGATGGTGAAATGAAACGCAGATGGGCTGTCGTTTATGTCAGGTGCGAGATAAGAGGGGATCTTTCCCACTGTGTCCCACAGATAGGCAGCGCTTCTGTGGCGGGCGGCAGCCGGAAGAATCCAGGAAAGATAAGATTTCCCGCCGGCCGTTATGTGGGCTGGCAGGCGGCTTTCCGCTTCCGTCAGGGAGGAAAGCGGGGTCAGACAGGAAGAAATATAAGGAATGAAGTTTTTTCTGAAAGCGGTGATACAGAGCAAATCCCGCGCTCGTGTCATGGCGACATAGAGAAGGCGTGCTTCTTCCGCCTGGGCTTCACGGCCGGCGGCGGTACGGATCGCCATCCAGTAAAGAGACGGCCAGTGTGCCATATGTTCTTTATCAAAGTAATGGATACCGAGTCCCATTTCCCGATGAAAGATGACAGTCCGATCCAGATCTTTCACATTGAAAGACTTTGCCGCGTCCGCCAGAAAAACCACGGGGAATTCAAGCCCCTTGCTTTTGTGGATGGACATGATCTGTACGGCATTTCCTTTGGCAGACGTGGAAATTGTCTTAAAATCTTTCTGCGCCCGCCGTAAGTATTCCAGGAAGGAAAAGAGGCCGTTTACTGTGGCGGAGTCTCTTGTCTTTGCCAGTTCATAGAAGGAAAGGACATGGGATTTGCCGGCGGTGCCGTTAGGCAGTCCCGCCACCCATGACAGATAGTCTGTATCCTCAATGATCCTGCGGAGAAGGGGGGCGACGCCGTCTTTTCGTGCCTCTTTCCTCCACGTTTCATAAAGTAAAAGGAAATGGGAAAGACGGAGGGCTTTTTCTTCGGGGATAATTCCTCCGGCCCGCGGGAGAATATCCCAGAGAGAATCTTCCTCCGGCGCGAGGGCAAGGCGGAGACGGGCGAAATCTTCTTCGTCAAGTCCCGCAAGAAAAGAGCGGAGCACCGCAAGAAGAGGCAAGTCCTGCCGCGGGTTGTCTAAAATTTTCAGGAGCGACCAAAGGATCTGCACTTCCATGGAGCGGATAAAATCATCATCTTTATCGGCGGTGGCAGGGATATGTTCCTCGTTCAATACTTTGAGGAGCGCCGGCGCTTTTTTATCGATACTGCGGAGGAGGATGACGATATCGCTGTAATCTATGGAACGGAAGGTGCCGTCTTTGTTCATGACCTGCCGCTTTTCTTCCATAAGGGCGCGGATCTTTTTGGCGATGAGCCGGCCTTCAAAGGTGATGCTCGTGATATCATTGACGGACTCATCCATGGGAACAGTATTTTCATCGGTTACTTTATCAATCAGTTCCACTTCGACTGCACCGCCTGCGTAGGCAGCGGGACGGGGGTCTTCATGGCGCCCCGGATAAAGCGCTTCTCGATCGCCGTAATCGAGTTCCAGCAGCTTTTCACTCATAAGCTGGCGGAAAATATAATTGATTGACGCGAGAATCGCGGCGTCACTGCGGAAGTTCCGGTTGAGATCAATGCGCCTGTCTTCCGCATTCTCATCAGAGGAAAAACTTCTGTATTTCTTTTGGAAAATGGTGGGGTCAGCTTGGCGGAAACGATAGATGGACTGCTTGACATCGCCTACCATGAAACGGTTCCTGCCATTGGAGAGAAGCGTGGCGATCAGTTCCTGCACATCATTGGTGTCCTGGTATTCATCAATCATGATCTCTTTATATTTTTTTTGCAGCTCCCGTGCCGCCGATGACGGGAATTCTCCCGCCCGCTCCGGCGTGAATCCTTCCGCGGTTTTGTCTACAAGGATGTCCAAGACGTAATGTTCCATGTCGGTGAATTCCATAAGGCCTTCCTGCTTTTTGCGGTCGGCGTAAGCACGGGAAAAAGCAATGGTTACATCCGACAGGGCACAGACGATGGGATACATCCGGATCACGTCATGGAGCCATTGCTCCTCCGGGATTGCAAAGAAAGGGATGAGCTTTTCGGAAACTTCTTTTTTCACACTGTTTCGAATTGCCTGGACATTGTTTTTTATTTCTTCAAAGCGGATAGGATCTTCAGAAGAGGATTTCTTCACCGCCTTCAGTTTGGCAAAAGAAATATTCGGCGCGTCTTGGTACCATTCATCCCATGTTTCTGCTTTTGAGAGGATGGTGAAGGCGTCAAATTCATCAGACAGCGTTTCCGCATACGGCGCGAGGGCCGGTTCGTTTTCCAGAAAAGTGAAAATCTGGCGGTAGGAATCAGCCCAGCTCTGGGAACGGCGCCGGAAATCTTCAAGAATGTCTTTTGTCCATGGAAGATCGCTTAAGGCAGCTGCGCCGTTTTCGCCGTAAGGACGGGAAAGGCTGCCGAGCCAGTCTTCCGGGAAAGGCATGGAACAGGAAAAGTGATAGAGGGAAAGGATGGTATCTTTAAAACCGCTGTCCTCAAACCCGCCGGAAAGCAGATCCGCACAGTCAAGGAAGGCGGGTTCACCCCTTTCATAGTACGTTTCAAGGACTTCTGAAAGCACGTCCTGCTCCAGGGCGTATATTTCATTGCTGTCTGTCAGCATTTTCGTGTTCGGATCGAGGTCGATCAGGTAAAAATACCGGCGGATTAGGGTCTGGAAAAATGAATCAAGTGTGGAAATCTGTGCGCTTGACATCAGCGCGAGCTGGCGGGATAAGTGGCGGGCGAGAGGCGTATTCTGCTCCTGCTCCGCTTCCGAAAGGGCCTTTGCAATGCCTGAAGAAATGCGGGTTTTCATTTCCCCTGCCGACGCGCGGGTGAATGTAAGAACCAGAAGTTCCGTAATGTCGGCAGGATCATCCATATCGGTAATCAGTTTTTTGATACGCTCCGTGAGTACCGCCGTCTTACCGCTTCCGGCGGCGGCGGAAAGGAGGAGGTTCTGTCCGCGGGCGTCAATAGCTGCCTGCTGCGCGGTTGTCCATGTCATTTGACTCATAGGTTCTCCTTTCCGTTCCTTTTCATTTCCTCGTCCAGTTTTTCCCGGATCGTTTTGTCAGAAACTTTGGAAATGTAATCAAAACTGTTTTCGGGCAGTGCAGGATCAAAGCGGCAGATACTCCGATAGGGACAGTATGAGCAGGGCGACAGCGTTCCGTTCTTGACGGGATGGATGGCAATTTCCCCGCTTTCAAGGCGGCTGTACAGCCTGATCAGTATTTTTTCCGTCAGTGCTTTCAGTGCTTCAAACTCCTCTGCCGTAAGGACGGGAGAGGTTTTCTTTACACTGCCGTCTTTTACATAAGAAACACCGATAAATCCGTCATCCGTGCCTGATTGGGAGTCAAGCGTGCGGAGCACATCCGGGTCATTTAAGAAAATACCGTTGGTGTTTTCCTTTTCTTTGGCGTGGGGAATTCCGTTGGGCGGTACGCTTATGGATTTCGGCCGCCCGTGGAGATAGATATACATCATGGCGGCAGGAAGCAGATCTTTCGTGTCCTTTGTTTTTGAAAGCGCCAGCAGGTAGGTAATAAGCTGGAGAGAGAGGCCTTCCATGATTTCATTCAGGGAGAGCTTCGGCGAGCCTGTCTTGTAGTCGCAGACTGCGGCGTACCTGCCGTCTGTATCTACACGGTCTATCTTCCCTGTAAGGGTAAAGCTGTCAGTGGGACTTGCAGAAATACGGAGATAGAATTCTTTTTCCATATCCACCGTGTCGAAACCGCTCTGCCGGCTCCATTGACGGAATTTTTGAAGTGCCCGCCGGAAGGTCTGATCCAGAACGCGGCGGGTATACTTTGCCGACTGATCCGAGGAAAGGGCATCCGCCTTGATACGCGGCGTGATTTTTTCCGTGATGTCTTCGGAAATCTTTTCAATTTCTTCATCCGTCGCCTGCCGCCACTGGCGGTTCTGCGATTTCAGGACTTCGCCGAATTGGTGGAGCCCCGCGTGGAGATAATTGCCGTAATCCAAATAATCCGCTTCGCCTGTATTCCGCTCTTCTACGCCGATTCCGTAGCGGAGGAAGTACTGGTAGGGACAGCTTCTGTAATTTTGCAGTTTTGTGACGGAACCGTAAAAGCGTCCTCCTTTCATGAAAAGTTTGCGCGCAAGCATTTTTGGCAGACGGGCGGCGGTATTTTGATACCGGAGCCCTGCCAGTTTGCTTTCCATGAGCTCTCTGTATTCATTTCCTTCTGCCCAGTCTTTAAGCGCTGCCCAGTTGCCTGTTGGTGAGGGGCGGCCATTGCGGAGTATTTCAGGAAGAAGAGACAGGGCCTGGTTGGGGTTGGCAAAAAACGAGGGGTCGTCATGATGGGGAGAGGGCGGGAGTATTTCCATGTTTTCCGTATAATAGCCGAGGGCTTTCAACCGCTCCAGCAGGAAGGACGGTTCTGCGGCGCTTCCGTCGGCAGCAGCGGCGGGGTACGACAGATAGAGTGCGTCCGATGCCCGTGTCAGGGCGAGATACGTATAAAATTGTTCTTCCTGTACCAGCTCCATCAGGTTGTTTCCAAGATTGATACGGGCGGATTTCATAAGAGTCTGCTTTTCCGTTTCTGTGAAAAATCCTGAGTCATCAATTTTTTTAGGGAAAGAGCCTTCCAATGCGCCGGGGATGAAGACCACTTTCGCTTCCGCCGCGTATCCTCTGTCTATGGAGGTGACCGTCACATGGTCAAGAGTGGGAGGAATCATGGAGAAGGTAAGGGCGGAAAGACCATCAGCAAGAATACCGCAAAGTTCCTCTTCGGGGAGGATGTCTTTTCCTGTGACATGGACGATTTCGTCAAGAAGAGAAAGCACTTTTTTCCAAACCTGGAGATGGGGACGCTTTTTTGTTTTTTCAAATTCCAGTTCATCCCAGACGGAAAGCGTTTCAGGGATTTGCTGCTCTGTTAACCACCGATAAAGAAAGGCGCATTTATCCTCTGCGGCGGGAGATCCCTTCCAGCCTGCGAGAAAAGGATTCAAAAGGGAAAGAACTTTTTCTCTCCATGTATTGGCGGTATTCTGCTTTGTAATTTCTTTATCCGAAAGAGGGGCCGGTTCCTGATCAATGCTCCGGTAATCGCGGAAGGCCCAGGGCTTTTGCCACGTGGAAAAACGAATGTGATATTTCAAAACGTAATTTTCCAGCTTATCTATCATATCCGTAGGGAAAGAAGGGAATATTTCCGTTTTTAAGATGCGGAAAATATGCTCTCTTGTAAATCCCCTGTTCTTGCCCCGGCTTTCCGCTTTTATGAAATGGAGAAGCCCGTCAAGGAGCATGACAAGGGGGTGGTTATTCATGGGCTGTTTTTCGTCCGTAAAGACCGGAATCCCGTAGCGTGAAAAGCTTCTTTCCAGCGGATCCGTATAAGTGTCGGCGGAACGAAGAAGGACGAGGATATCCTGCCAGCGGAGATTTTTATCGCGGACAAGTGACAAAATCCGGCGGGAAATGAAGTCCGCCTCCGCCTGGCTGTCCGGTGCGGAAACGATATGGATGCCCTTTTCGGGAACCGGGGAAGTCTCTTTCGGAAGCGGACAAGGAGAAGGAACATTTTGGAAATAGTCTGCTGCGAGACAACGGAGACGGGGACAGCGGAACCGTTTCCTTTCGGGGAGTGTTACGGAATCAAAGTGGGGCTCTTCTTCCGAAAGGAGAGCATATAAATTGGCAGGGCGGGCGAATATTTCATTGGACAATCCTTCTTTTGCGTCCGGGAGGGGAAGTGTGAATGTCACTTCTTCCGCCGTGCGGATAAGGGCGGATACGATGCGTATTTTTTGAGGCGTCATGCCGTTGAAGCCGTCAATCCATATACGGGATCGGCGGAGTATTTCCGATTTCGGTATTTCCCCGGCAAGCAGGTCAAAAAGACTGCCTTCATAAGAAAAGCGGGTATGGAGGTAGTCATGGTAATTTTTATATAAGAGGGAAAGATCCGCCAGTTTGCGTCCCAGTGGTGTCCCTTCTTCGGCAAGGGAGACATCATGGAGCGCCGTTTCAGAAATGCAGAACATATCAAGCTGGTGGAAAAGGTTCATGAGATTTTCCGCAAAATGAGGCTGAGAAGAAATTTTCATGAGCATTTGCAGCTCATCCCTGTGTTCCGCAAGGATGCGGCTGATGATGATCTGCTGGCCCAGCGGAGAAAGAGCATCTTGCACAGGGGAGCGGAGCTCATTAAAAACGCGGTAGGCAAGACGCGAAAAACCGCAGACCGTGGCATCGATAAAACCGTGGCCCGGAAAAATATCCGCCAGCATACGTTCTGCGGTATATGTCTCCTGATCAGGCACGAGGAAAAAAGCAGAGCGTCCTTTTTCACCGGTGACATAGTCGCGTATTTCTTCGCAGCAGCGCCGCGTTTTTCCTGTTCCCGCCGCGCCGAAAATAAAATGGAGTCCCATGAGTATCCTTCCTGTCATTTAAGCAATATATTCTTTTTTCTATTATAAAGGGAAAGGATAAAAAGGGAAAATATTTCACAAAAACAAAGAAGAAATATTATTTTCGTAAAATATCGATATGAAAGAGACAATTTGGATATTGACATATTTAGATATGGTTGATACAATGAGCATATAAGCAAGTTAAAACTGTTTTAATATTTGAAGGAGGAATTTTAAATGTCTTTAAACGGGAAAAAAGTAAGCGAATTTACAGCAGATGCATATCTTAACGGAGAATTTATCAAGGTATCCGATAAGGATCTGCAGGGAAAATGGAGTGTTCTCTTCTTTTATCCGGCGGATTTCACTTTTGTCTGCCCGACTGAGCTGGAAGATCTCCAGAGACTTTATGACGATTTCAAAAAAGAAGGGTGCGAGATTTATTCCGTATCCTGCGATACCCACTTTGTGCACAAAGCCTGGCATGACTCTTCGGAAAAAATCGGCAAGGTTACCTATCCGATGATTGGCGATCCGACGGCACAGCTTGCAAAAGATCTGGATGTATATATTGAAGCTGACGGCATGACCGAGCGCGGCACTTTCGTTATCAATCCTGACGGAGAAGTTGTTCTTTATGAAATAAGCGCCGGCAATATCGGCCGTAATGCTGATGAACTGCTCCGCAAGGTAAGGGCTGCCAAGTTTGTTTATGAACATGGCGATGAAGTCTGCCCTGCCAAGTGGGAACCGGGGGCTGCGACCCTGAAACCGTCCTTCGATCTTGTCGGTAAACTTTAATAAGAGAGGGCATCATGGAAAAATCATATGATGCCATAATAGTCGGCGGAGGTCCTGCAGGGCTTTCCGCCGCTATTTATATGGCAAGAGCGCGTTTCCGCGTATTGGTTATTGAAAAAGAAAAAGTCGGCGGCCAGATCACTATCACAGCTGAAGTGGTGAACTATCCCGGCATTATTATGACAGACGGGGAACAGCTGACCGGTAAGATGCGTCAGCAGGCGGAAAATTTCGGAGCCGAGTTTTTATCGGCGGAAGTAACCGGCCTTGATTTGGACGGCGACTATAAAACAGTTCATACCGATCGGGGAGATTTCAAGGCTCCCGGCATCATTTATGCGGCAGGCGCTCATCCCCGGCTGGCCGGATTTGAGGGGGAAAGTGAATTCCGAGGACACGGTGTGGCATACTGCGCGACCTGCGACGGCGAATTTTTCTCCGGCAAGGATATTTTTGTCATCGGTGGGGGATATGCAGCGGTGGAAGAGGGACTCTTCCTCACCCGGTATGGAAAGAAGATCATGATGGTCGTCAGACGCGACTGCTGCTCTATTGAAAATGCGGAAGTCGATGAACTGAAAGAACATCCGAATGTAGAAATGATGTTCAACACTGAAGTGGTAAGAGTGGAAGGCGATTCCGCCATCCGTAAAGTTGTTTTGAGAAACCGGGTGACCGGGAAAGAAACAATCTATACTGCCCCAGAAAATGATTTTTGCGGCGTATTTGTCTTTGTCGGCTATGCGCCGGAAAACGAACTGGTTAAGGGAAAAGTGGAACTGGATCCCCAGGGGTACATCATCACCGACCGTGATCAGAAAACGAACATTGACGGTGTTTATGCGGCAGGCGACATCTGCGTGAAAAATCTCCGTCAGGTGGTTACTGCCGTTTCAGACGGAGCCGTGGCGGCCACGTCTATGGAAAAATACCTTGGGCAGTTGTACAGGAAGTTAGGCATCAAGAGAACTTATGTAAAAAGGGAAATGAAGGAAGTTGCCAAAACGGAAAATGCCCCGAAAGCGGAGGCGGGTGCTTTTCTTGATGATGCGACCCGGCAGGCGCTGGCTCCCGTACTTGCCCGCTTTACCCGTCCGATCCGTCTCCGCCTGTATACGGATGACAGCCAAATGACGGAAGAAAACCGACGCATGGTGACGGAATTGGCTTCCCTTTCCGATAAGGTGGAAGCGGAATTTGTCCCGTCCGCGGGAGAAGAAGACAACCATACCATTTCTATCTGTGACGCGGAAGGAAATGAAAAAGGACTTCGTTTCCACGGCGTACCCGGCGGACATGAATTT
>ERZ773043.253-NODE-253-length-30763-cov-7.908200_pt1 | contig 30763 bp, 26 predicted proteins | sample MGYA00580636_ERZ773043 | MGnify/ENA primary metagenome ERZ773043 (study PRJEB29015, sample SAMEA2737992) | human oral metagenome | biome: human oral; feature: human-associated habitat; material: dental | place: China | collected 2065 ...
GGCTCATAACCGGTCGGTCCTTGGTTCAAGTCCAAGTGGGCCCACCAATCGAAATCAGAGCATCGCGCAGGTGATGCTTTTTTATTTTCTAAAAAAGCGAGGAGATACGATGACTGAAGCGAATTTTGTACAGATGCTGCGCAGCGCAGATGCCCGTGTCTTTCGCGTGGGCGGCTGTGTGCGCGATCATTTTCGCGGTGTGCCGGCAAAGGATGTGGACTATGTTCTGACGGGGCTGGATGAGGAGCGCTTTTGCGCACTTTTTCCACATGCGGAAAAGATTGGCAAATCCTTCCCTGTGTATCATGTCCGTGTGGACGGTATGCGGCGCGAGGTCGCCTTTGCACGCAAGGAGCGCAAAACGGGAGCGGGCTATCGCGGCTTTTCCGTCGCAGTGGATATTTCGGTGACAATTGAGGAGGATCTTTACCGTCGAGATACAACCATGAATGCGATGGCGCTGGAGCTGCCGGAGGGGCGCCTGTTGGATCCCTACGGCGGACGTGCGGATATTATGGCGGGCGTTATCCGCGCCGTTTCCGTACATTTTACCGAGGATCCTGTCCGCGCCCTGCGCGCTGCACGGCAGGCGGCGGCGTTCGGCTATGTGATTGAACCGCGTACGATTGACTATATGCGCACCTGTGCCGAGGAGCTGCGTGCAGAGCCGACGGAACGCTGCATGGCAGAGCTGCGCCATGCGCTGCATACCACGCGACCCTCCGTATTCTTTCGCATGCTTTCCGCAGCGGATCTCCTCTGCGTGACATTCCCCGAGCTTTATGCACTGCAGGGGCAGACGCAGCCCACGGACTTTCATCCGGAGGGCGATGCGTTCGATCACACCATGGCGATGGTCGATGCGGTCGCGGCGCAGACGGCGGATGAGAAAACACGGTTTGCAGCACTCGTGCACGATCTCGGCAAGGGGTTGACACCAAAGGAGCTGCTTCCGCATCACTATGGACACGAAAAAACAGGGCTTGACGCACTCGCTGCATGGAACCGCCGTATGACACTCCCCCATGACTGGCAGAAGGCAGCAGCCTTCGTCATCCGTGAGCATATGCGCGCACCGCGCCTTGTGCATCCGGGCAAGATTGCAGATCTTTTGCTCGGGATTGCATCCTCCGGGCTTTCTTTGGAGGAATTTAATATCATCATCCGTGCGGATCACGGGGCGCTGCCGGACTATCTTCGCTGCGGGGAGGCGTATATCGCCGTTATGTGCGCGGTCACGGGCAGACAGGCGCCGTCTGCGCTGCGCGGCGCTGAGATCGGTGCATGGCTGCGCACAGAGCGCATTAGGGTGCTGAAAAAATTCTTGTTGGCAAAGGATGAGGCGTGGTATAATAAAAGGCAGTGCGGAAGAATGCAGCACCGATGAGGAGGGCGTATTGATGGAGAAGATCATTCTGCCGTACCGCGGCAAGACACCCGAGATAGACCCAACGGTATTCATTGCACCGACGGCGGTCGTCATTGGCGATGTGACGATTGGTGCGGGATCGAGCGTTTGGTTCGGCGCCGTTGTGCGCGGCGATTTTCAGCCCATTGTCATCGGTAAGAACACGAACATCCAAGAAAACGCAACCATTCATGTCATGCATGATGTGCCTGTTCATATTGGAGACAATGTGCTCATCGGCCACAATGCTGTTGTACACTGCAATGCGATTGGGAGCAACACGCTGATCGGTATGGGGTCCATCTTGATGGGCTATTCTGAGATCGGCGAGAATGTTGTGATGGGTGCAGGTACGTTTCTGCCGCAGTATAAGAAGATTCCGTCCAACAGCCTTGTATCCGGCAATCCTGCCGAAATTGTACGCGCCCTGCGCGACGATGAGATCGAGGCCCTGCAGCATGCGGCGGAAAAATATGCTAATCTTGGCACAGAGTATCAAAAGATCATTGAGGAGTTGAAGTAATGGAAAAAACATTGGTTCTCATTAAACCGGATGCCGTTGCGGCGCATCATATTGGTGATATTGTAAAAGCTTACGAGGATGCGGGTCTTACGATTCATGCGATGAAGATGATGCAGATGACGGAGCGTATTGCACGCATTCACTACGCAGAACATCTTGAAAAGCCGTTTTACGGCGAGCTGTCAGCATTCATGACATCCGCCCCGCTCGTCGCTCTCGTGCTTGCCGGGGAAAATGCCATTGCACGCGTGCGTGAGCTTCACGGTGCGACGAATCCTCTAAATGCGGCTGAGGGAACCATCCGCAAGCGCTTTGCCAAGGATGGGAGTGAGAATGCCGTGCATGCCTCTGACAGCCCTGAGAGCGCGGCGCGTGAGATTTCTATTTTCTTCAGCGAAACGGAGATTTTCTAAGGAGCCACGGATATTATCCGTGGCTTCCTAAACCGTATGTATTTTATTTTGCAGTAAGGGAGGATTATGATGGGCGTTACAACCAAAACGGGTGATAAGGGACAGACGCGGCTCTTTACAGGGGAGCCGATTGCAAAGGATGATTTGCGGGTCGAGACCTATGGGACGATCGATCAGCTCACGTCGGTGATTGGCATGGCGCGTGCTTTCGCGACCAATCAGCGCGTGAAAGATGATCTCTTTGCCGTACAAAAGCAGCTCGGTATGCTCATGGCAGATTTTGCGAGCCGCGGGCAAAAGCCGATGATTACAGAGGAGATGGTACAGGAGATCGAGGCGGAGATCACCAGCATCGAGGGGAGCCTGCCGCCGCTGACGAAATTCCTCGTTCCCGGGGAAACGCAGGCCGAGGCATTCCTCGACTTCGCCCGGACAACGGCACGCATGGCGGAGCGCCGCGCATGGAGCCTCTCGCGCCGCGGTACGGTGGAGGACGTGGATCTGCGCTATCTCAACCGCCTGTCGGATTACATGTTTATCCTCATGCGTCTTGAGAATCAGGATATTCCAAAGCGGTGAACGCGAAATTTGCGGTACTCGATGGGAGCAGCTTGTTCTTTCGTGCGTTCTATGCCCTGCAGCTCCCGCCGAATGCACGCGGCGTTCATACGAATGCGATACATGGGTTCATCATGATGCTTGTAAAGCTCCTAAAGGAACTGAAGCCGACACATATCGTTATCGCATTCGACAAGAGCCGAACGACTTTCCGCACAGAACTTTATCCGGACTACAAGGGAACGCGCGATAAGACACCGGAGGAACTCCTTTCACAAATTCCCCTGCTGCATGAGTTTGCACATGCTGCCGGCATTGCGTTCATCGAACGCGATGCCTATGAGGCGGACGACATCATCGGCACGCTCGCTGTGCAGGCGGCAGCAGAGGGGGTAGATACGGTTGTCGTGACGGGGGACCGTGATGCACTGCAGCTCATCCGCCCGCAGCTTTCCGTACTTCTGACGAAAAAAGGCATCAGTGACATGCAGTGTTATGATGCCGCAGGATTCGAGGAGGAGTACGGGTTTCCTCCCATACGGCTGATTGACATGAAAGGCTTGATGGGAGACAGCTCGGATAATATCCCGGGGGTGCCGGGCGTAGGGCCAAAGACTGCAACAAAGCTGCTGCTTACATATGGCAGCATCGAAAATGTGCTCGCACATGCAGAGGAGGTGCGCGGCAGGAAACTCAGTGAGGCACTTGCCCTGTACAAGGAGCAGGCGCTTCTCTCCAAGCAGCTTGCGACGATTGCATGCGATGTGCCGCAGCTGCACTTTGCCCCGGAGAATTTTGTCATGCAGCCGGATGCTCCGGCGCTTGATGCCTTTTGTCAAGCGTACGAACTGCGGTCAGCATGGCGCAGTCTCTCCGGCTATTTGAAATTGTCCCAGGAGGCGGAGCGGGCGCAGAGCGTGGAGCAGTCTCTTTTTGCAGAGGAGGATGCCCCGCGCCCCGCGGCGCCCGATCTTTTTGCTGCTGTTCTGGATGTGCAGAGGGATCTGCAGGCGCTTGCTCAGGCAGAGCGCATCGCCGTCAGTGGTGTTTTTGTGGGGAAGGCACCCTTTGTGCATCTTGAGTCACTCACACTTGTTTTTGCGGATGCGGATACGGGTGCAGAGGAGCGCAGGATCGTGCGCGCTGATGCATCTTGCTTTGCGCAGGTACTCGCGTGCGTAGAGGCGCGTGCGGTCACGCTCTGGGGGGCAAAACGCTACCGACAGGCGGGGTTGTTCGCCCATACAGATATTTTTGACTTAGAGCTTGCGGATTATCTGCTGTCCCCCGAGGAGAGCAGACGGACGATAGAGCGCACAGCATTTGCCTGCCTTGCGCATGGGGAAGTACCCTCTGCCCCATCTGCAGAGGAGGAGCATGCCGTGTATGAGGCGGTTCTTGCGGCGTGCCTTCAAGCGCCGATGCGGGATGCTCTTGTTGGAGCGGGACTGTGGGCGCTTTACACCGATGTGGAGCTGCCATTGGTCCCTGTACTCGCGGCAATGGAGCAGACGGGGGTATATGTCAACCGCACGGCGCTTGCGCGGGAACGCGATGCTGCCGGCACACATATCGAAGCACTTGCGCAGGAGATTTATACATGCGCGGGGATGCAGTTCAATATCAGTTCGCCCAAGCAGCTCGGAGAAGTGCTGTTTGAGCATCTTGGGCTGAAGGCAGAAAAGCTCAAAAAGACCAAGACGGGCTACTCGACGAATGCCGAGACCCTTGAGGCGCTGCGCGGGCAGCATCCGATCGTTGCGCTGGTTTTGCAGTATCGTATGTGGAGCAAGCTGCGCTCGACCTATCTGGAAGGAATTGACATGCTCATCCATCCGGATACGGGGCGCGTCCATACAAGTTTCAACCAGACTGTGACGGCGACGGGGCGGCTCTCCAGCTCCGATCCGAACCTCCAGAACATCCCCGTGCGGACGGAGGAGGGACGCGCTGTGCGTGCCCTCTTTGAGCCGGGGGCGGGCTATGATGCACTGCTCTCGGCGGATTACTCGCAGATCGAGCTGCGCATCCTCGCGCATATGTCGGGAGATGAGACGCTCATTGATGCATTCTGCCAAGGGCAGGATGTTCATGCACGTACGGCGGCGGAGGTGTTCGGGGTGCCTCTGGACGCGGTGACGAGCGAGCAGCGACGCAGAGCCAAGGCGGTCAATTTCGGCATTGTCTATGGCCTCAGCGATTTTGGCCTTTCGCGTGACCTGCACATCTCGCGCAGGGAGGCGGCGGGCTATATCGAGCGTTACTTTGAACGCTACCGCGGTGTACGGGAATTTTTGGACCAGTTGGTCGCGGGTGCGCGTAAGAGCGGTTTTGTGACAACGCTTTACGGGCGGCGGCGTGCGCTGCCCGCCCTGCGCAGCCGGAACTATATGCAGCGCAGCAATGCCGAGCGCATGGCGATGAATACACCGATCCAAGGAACGGCGGCAGACCTTATCAAGATGGCAATGATTCGTGCCGATGCGGCGCTGCGTGCGGCAAAGTTAAAGAGCCGCATCCTTCTGCAGGTACACGATGAGCTTGTTCTGGAAGTCATTGACGCAGAGACAGCGCATGTCAGCGAGATTCTGCGCACGGCGATGGGAGGCGTGGCGGAGCTTTCTGTGCCGCTCGCAGTAGATATACACAGTGGCAGGAACTGGGCGGAGGCGAAGTGATAGGGTGAATATCATAGGTCTGACGGGCGGTATTGCCTGCGGCAAATCCACGGTCAGCAAAATCCTGCGCAGCCTTGGTGCAAAGGTGATCGATGCGGATGCTGCGGCACATGCGCTTTCACAGCCGAAGCAGCCGCTCTATGATGCCTATGTCGCGCGCTTTGGCGCGGAGATCCTTACGGCACAGGGGACGCTTGACCGTGCGGCGATAGGCCGCATCATTTTCAAAGATCCAAATGTGCGTGCAGAGATTGACGCGCTCGCGCATCCATTGATTCAAGCGGCTGTGGAGCAGCAGATGCAGGCGGTGTGCCGGAACGCGCCCGCCGTTGTGCTGGATGTGCCGCTGCTCTTTGAAGCCGGGTGGGAGGTACTCACCGATGAGGTCTGGGTCGTCAGTCTGCCGGAGGCGGCGCAGCTTGTGCGCCTTATGGAGCGCGACCCCGCTATGACAGAGGAGGAGGCACGTGCACGCATCGCCGCACAGATGCCTTTATCGGAGAAACGGGCGCGTGCGGATGTCGTCATTGATAACAGCGGCACGAAGGAGGAGACCCTTCACATGATTGAGAGGATTTGGAGGGAGCGCGTGGTGCGTGCGGTATAAGTCCTGTCAGGGGCTCGGGGGCCTGCTGAAGTTTCTCGTTGTCGGCACGGTGATCCTCGTTGCCAGCGGCGGATGGACTGAGATAGCGCGTATCTATATCTGCCCCTATACATACCGCAGCACGATTGAAGAAAATGCTGCCGCCTATCATGCAGATCCCTATCTCATCGCCGCCGTCATCAAGCATGAGAGCAAATTTCAGCCGTCTGTGCGTTCCGACAGGGGCGCCGTCGGGCTGATGCAGCTTATGCCGCAGACGGCGGAGTGGATCGCATGGCGTCTGGAAGAACCATTTACCGAGGAGGCGCTCGAAGACCCTGCATACAATATCCGCTATGGCGTTTGGTACCTCACTGCGCTTGAGCAGGAGTTCAGCGGCAATGACATCCTTGCGCTCGCCGCGTACAACGCAGGCCTTGGCAATGTGCGCGACTGGATGGAACGCTATCACTGGACGGAAGACTTCGATGACATCGACGCGATTCCTTATCCCGAGACGAGGCTTTACGTGCGCCGCGTCCTTGAGGACAGGGCGCGGTATAAGAGGCTATATGAAGATGAATAAGACCTATCGGATTCTCCCCCGTTCAGAGGAGATGCTGTTTCATCTCATACTGGGGCTCGCTCTCAGTGAAAGAGAGCGGGCTCTTTTGCGTGCGTGCACCCTGCGTCATGTCGAGATCTCAGTGCAGCCGGCGGAATGGGAGATTGTCATTGGTACGCAGGAGGTTGTCGAAGCTGCACTGCTCGCACGTGCTGCGGCACAGATTGCAGAGAACTATGGTCTCGCGCAGGTTTTTTTTCAGCAGAATGTCATTGATTTGAAAGGGGCTCTCACCCCTGTTTGGGAGCGCTCCGTTCGGCAGGCTGCATCGGGGGATATGGCGGTCTTTCAGACATTGCGCCAGTCTGCCTATACAGTGGACGGTAATGTGATCCATCTCAGTGTGCCCGGTCATTTTGGTACTGAGCTGATGAAAAAGAGTGCTGCGGCAAAGCGTCTGGAGGATGCCGTTCGCCTCAATACGGGCTGCGCATGTCGCATCGTCTACACAGAATGTGCAATCGAGGGGGCGCTCTCTGTGGATTGGACGCCCCCTGCCGTGCAGATGACAACAAAGGAAAATGCTTTGGCACCCGCCTCGCCCGCACGCGCAAATCGCACGGGGACGAAGAAGGGGAAGGCACTTCCCGCAGGGGTGATCTTTGGCCGCAGCATTGTGGGGGAAGCGCGCCCCCTCGGCACAATCGAAGACGAGGTTCCAAGCATCATCCTTGAGGGGGAAATCTTTGCTCCGCAGATGAACAAACTCAAATCCGGTGCCTATATCCTGCTACTCAAATTTGCGGATAAGACCAATGGCATCGCCTGCAAAAAGTTCTTCGGTGTGCGCGGCAAGGCAGTGCAGGAGGAGGTAGATGCTGAGGTGGAGCGCATCCTAAAGGACATCAAAAAGGGAGGTCCTGTGCGCATCCAAGGGAAAATCGAATACGATAAATTCGTCAGCGACTATGTTCTCTTTGTGGACAGCATCGAAAAACGCACGGTTCCGCAGCGCGCGGATACAGCCGAGGTGAAGCGGGTTGAGCTTCATGCTCATACGAAGATGAGTGCGCTCGACGCTGTCGTCCCGCCGAAGGCGCTTGTTGAGACGGCGGCGCGGTGGGGCTGGCCCGCCGTTGCCATCACCGACCACGGTGTTGTACAGGCATTCCCGGAGGCGATGAACACGGCGCGTGCGCTCCGCAAACAAGGGGTTGACATCAAGGTCATCTACGGCATGGAGGGCTATCTCGTTGACAGCCCCGATGACCCGCGTGCCTATCACATCATCTTTCTCGCAAAAAACAAGACGGGACTTTACAACCTCTACAAACTCGTTTCCCTCTCGCACATCCGGTATTTTCGCGGCACAAAAAAGCGCGGTCGTCCACGTATACCGCGCGCCGTGCTCCAGGAGTACCGTGCAGGGCTGATCGTTGGCTCTGCGTGCGAGGCGGGCGAACTCATCCGCGGCATCGTCGCCGGACGCAGCGATGAGGAGCTGGAGGAAATCGCACGTTTTTATGACTTTCTTGAGATACAGCCCATTCACAACAATGACTTCCTCAAGATTGACGACCGCTTTCCCATCCGCACGGATGATGATTTGCGCAATATCAACCGCAAAGTATCAGCACTGGCAGAAAAACTCCATAAGCCTCTGATTGCGACCTGCGACGTACATTTTTTGAATCCGGAGGACGCTGTCTATCGCGCCATGCTGCAAAAGGCAAACGGCTACCGTGACGCCGACCATCAGCCGCCGCTCTACCTGCGCACGACAGATGAGATGCTTGCCGAATTTGATTATCTCGGCACGGAGCGTGCCTATGCGTGTGTCGTTGAGAATCCGCGCAGGATTGCGGAGGAGGTCGAGTATTTCCTTCCCATCCCCGATGAGCTTTATGCACCGGTGGTGCCGGGGGCCGACAGGGAGATACAGGACATGTCCTATGCCAAGGCACGGCGGCTCTACGGCGAGAATCTGCCCAAGATCGTCTCCGACCGTCTCGATCTGGAGCTAAAGCCCATTTTGCGGCACGGATTTGCGGCGCTCTACATCATCGCACAGCGCCTTGTCAAAAAGTCCAATGACGACGGTTATCTCGTCGGTTCGCGCGGGTCGGTTGGCTCCTCCTTTGTCGCCGCCATGATTGGCGTTACCGAGGTCAATCCTCTGCCGCCGCACTATCGGTGCAAGCATTGTCAGTATAACAAGTTCATTGACGACGGTTCCGTTGGGAGCGGCTTTGACCTGCCGCCCATGGACTGCCCTGTCTGCGGCACGCCGCTTGTAAAGGATGGTCACAATATCCCATTTGCTGTATTTCTCGGTTTCGACGGCGATAAAGTGCCCGATATAGATCTTAACTTTTCGGGGGACTATCAGCCGACGGCGCATAAATACACCGAAGTGCTCTTTGGCAAGATGAATGTCTTTCGTGCAGGCACCATCGCGGGCCTTCAGGACAAAAACGCCTACGGCTACGCCATGCACTACTACGAGGATATGGGCGAAACGAAGGGGCGCCCCTATATCGAGCACATGATGCGCGGCTGCATGGGCGTCAAGGCAACCACAGGGCAGCACGCGGGCGGCATCATGGTCGTGCCGCGCGATATGGATGTGCATTACTTTACGCCCATCCAGCGCCCCGCGAACAATATGGAATCCGATACGCTTACCACCCATTTTGATTACCACTCTATCAGCGAGCGGCTTGTCAAACTCGACATCCTCGGACACGATGACCCGACCGTCATCAAGATGCTGGAGGAACTCACGCACCGCGACCCGGAGACCATTCCGTTCGATGACCCCGCTACCATGTCGATCTTTACCTCCACCGAAGCGCTGGGAATCAGCCCGGAGGAGCTGGGTGCGAATATGGGTACGTACGGCATCCCGGAGTTTCGCACCGCATTCACGCAAAAGATGATCGACGACTCAAATCCCGACTGCTTTGCCGATCTCGTGCGCATTTCCGGCTTTTCCCACGGCACGAATGTCTGGCTCGGCAACGCACAGGATCTCATCAAGGCGGGCACGAGTACGCTGAAAGATGCCATCTCCGCCCGCGATGACATCATGAACTATCTCATGCAAAATGGCATCGACCCGCTGCTCTCGTTCAAGACAATGGAGAATGTGCGCAAGGGCAAGGGCATCGCCCCCGATGTCGTGGAGAAACTGCGTGCGGGCGGCATCCCGGAGTGGTACATCGAGTCCTGTCAGAAGATCAAATACCTTTTCCCGCGTGCCCATGCGACGGCCTATGTCATGATGGGCTACCGCATCGCGTTCTGCAAGGTGCACTACCCGCTTGCCTACTATGCCGCCTATTTCTCCATTCGTGCAGACGAATTTGATGCCAACATCATCGCGCAGGGGAGGGCGGCAGTCAAGGCGGCAATGGAGGCACTCATCGCCGAAGCGCGTGAACATCGCGGCAAGCTCGACAACAAAAAACAGGACATTCTCATCGTTCTTCAGCTTGCGTGGGAGATGTATCTGCGGGGATTTTCCTGCGAACCGGTGGATCTTTACGAATCTGATGCAGAAAAATTCATCCTGCATGAGAACTCGCTTCTGCCTCCCTTTACAGCACTGCCGGGGATGGGGCAAAAGGCGGCGCAGGCCATCGTTGAGGCACGTCGTAACGGCGCATTCATCTCCATCGAAGACCTCGCCACACGCGCCCATGTACCTGCGCCCGCCATCGAAGTCCTCCGCGCCCATGGCTGTCTCAGCGGCATGATGGAGAGCAATCAAGTCGAGTTGTTTGCATAGGTGCGATCTGGTGCAGGAAACGGCGGAATTCAAAGCGCTGTCTTGGAAAAAAGAGCACGGGTGCGCGTCCGCGGAGACGCCTCGGTTATCGTACACCCTGTGATGTTTTCTATAAGACAAGGCTGTACTTGACAATTCGCCGGACAAACACATGTCATATTGACATCTTATTTATTGTATGATAATCTAAGTCCGATTTTGAGAATAAAATCACAACTGTATATTTTGCCGATTGGGTGCGCATCGCGCGCAAGGAATCACTGATAAAATAGACCCTCAGATTGATGTAGATTTTTTGTCCAAACAAAAGGCAAACCGGACGCAGAGTGGTGCTCTGTGGAGGATTTGCAGGCGTTGTGCGGGCAAAAAAGATGCGCCAAGATGGTGGCGCTGAATTTGTCAGTGTTTCCTGAATAGAGAAACAGGTGAAAGACCTGTGCTGTCCCGCAGCTGTAATGCAGAGTCAACCTCAATATGTCACTGGGAAACCGGGAAGGCGAGGAAGACGAGGATGCAGAGCCAGAAGAACTGCCCGATTGGAACGCTGAAATCATTCCTGCGAGAGACGGGAAGGCATGTTTTTTGTGTTTCGTATGCCTTTTTGCTCTCTTGGCAAAAAGGTTTTTTTATATGACGAAGGAGGCATGACAGTGAAGAAGTTTCTGATGTGTCTGCTGATGGCGATGACAATGCTCATCGTCGGATGCGGCGGCACGGATCAACCGAAGAATGAGCGCGCAGAGAAGGGCGAAATCGTAATCTCGGTGGGCAAGTACATGGTCGGCGAGGGATTTGACCCGACGGTTGGCTGGGGGCTGTGGGGGCCGGATCCGTTTCACAGCGCATTGATGATGCATGATGCGAAGAATCAGCTCGTCAAGGATTTGGCGACGGATGTGCAGCGTTCGGCGGATGGGCTCAAATATACCTTTACGATCCGCAGTGATGCCAAGTTCTCCGATGGTCAGCCGCTGACGGCGGAGGATGTTGCATTCACCTATGAGACAACGAAGAAGGCAGGCAGCGCCGTCGATCTGGCAGTGTTGGAGTCCGTGCGCGTGCTCTCACCGACACAGGTAGAGTTCACACTCTCCAAGCCGTGGTCGGTCTTCCTTGAGACGACAGCTTCGCTCGGTATTGTTCCGAAGCATGTCTACAAGGAAGGCTATGCGACGGCTCCTGTGGGCAGCGGTCCGTGGAAAGTGGTATCGTTCCAGAAGGAGCAGCAGGTCATCATGGAGCCGAATGAATACTACTATGGAGAAAAACCGAAGCTGAAGAAGGTTACGGTGCTGAACCTCGGCGATGATGCGATTCTCGCTGCCGCCCAGTCGGGACAGGTGGATCTTGTGTTTACCCCGCCGGAATTTGCTTCTGCATCTGTTCCCAACATGAAACTGGTTCTGATGGATTCCATAGACAGTTTCTGCATCAATATGCCGCAGGAACCGGAGCATGACGAAAACGGAATGCTGATCGGCAACAATGTGACGAGTGATCCTGCGATTCGCACCGCGCTGAACATCGGCATTGACCGCAGGACGATTATCGAAAATGCGCTGGCAGGCTTTGCAAAGCCGACGATGAACTTCGCAGAGGCACTCCCATGGGCGAACAACGCGCTGCAGGAGAAGGACAACCGTGTTGATGAGGCTGTAAAGATCCTTGAGGATGCGGGATGGAAGGATACGGACGGCGACGGCATTCGCGAGAAGAACGGGGTAAAGGCGGAGTTCGTTATCAACGGGCGGGCGAATGATCTGCAGCGCTATAATACGGCTGTGGCTCTTGCACAGGATGCGAAGAAGCTTGGCATCAATATCATTGCAAAGTCGACACCGTGGTCGGAGGCGCGCAAGATTGCGCGAAATATCCCGACAACGTGGGCATTTGGTGACTTTACGCCGCAGACAATCTACAATTATTTCCATTCTGCACAGATCGGTGTCAATGTGATTAACAATCCTGCGATCTATCGCAATCCGACAGTCGATGCGCATATCGATCGCGCACTTGCGGCAACCTCGGAAGAGGAAGCGTTGCGCGAGTTCAAGGCAGCACAGTGGGATGGAACGACAGGGCCGAAGGCAGATATTCCATACCTCTGGATCGCAACGGTTCAGGTTCCGTATCTTGTCAATGAGCGTCTTGAACTTGGACATCTGCGTGTTGGTGAGCGCGGACAGGGGATGGGGATTCTCGCGAACTTGGATGAATGGCAGTGGAAGTAAATGGATAAGCGCGTACTGTTTTTTCTGGGAGGGAATCTCGTTCGTTTGAGCCTTCTTCTCGTTGCTGTGAGTACGATCAGCTTCATTCTGCTCGCAAATTCACCTATTGATCCAATTGACGCATACTTCATCAACAAGGCGGCCTCGGCAGAGCAGCACGCGCTTGTTGCCGCTTACTGGGGCTTTGACAAGCCGCCGCTCGAACGCTTCCTCATCTGGGCGGGAAATATTCTGCATGGGGACTTCGGCACGTCGTTTATCTATCGTGCGCCGGTGCTCGAAGTCATTGGGGAGAAATTCCGTCTGACGCTCCTGCTGATGCTGACGGCATGGATGCTCTCGGGTGTGATCGGCTTTGTACTCGGCGTGCTTGGGGGGATGTATCGCGGCAGCCGTTTCGACAAGGTGATACAGGGGTTCTCCCTGCTCTGTGTTTCCGTGCCTGTGTTTTGGCTCGGTCTGCTGTTCCTGATGGTGTTCGCGGTCAAGCTGCAGTGGTTCCCCCTCGCGCTTGCCGCGCCGATCGGGAAGCTGCATGAGGAGGTTACGCTCGCGGAGCAGATCCATCATCTGATCCTGCCGGCGCTGACGCTCAGCGTTACGGGAATTTCCTCCATTACACTCCAGACACGCGAGAAGATGATCGAGGTGATGGGGACAAACTATATGCTGTTTGCGCAGGCACGCGGCGAAACGCTGTGGCAGCGTGTGCGGCGGCATGGTCTGCGCAACATTTTGCTGCCCGCGATCACACTCCAATTTGCTTCGTTTAATGAGCTGTTCGGCGGCGCGATTCTTGCAGAGACGGTGTTCTCCTATCCGGGGCTTGGCGGTACGGTCACGCTCGCGGGGTTGCGTGGTGATCTCGCGCTGCTGCTCGGCATCGCAATCTTCAGTGCGATCTTTATCTTTGTCGGCAACCTCATCGCAAATATTCTCTACGGTGTTGTCGATCCGCAGCTGCGTGAGGGGAGGGGGATGTTATGAACAAGGCATTTTCTCTCTCTCTGAGCGGTTTGAGTGTTCGTCAGCGGCGGCTGATCTTCGCCATGTCCGCGATTGTTTTCATCCTTGGACTGCTCTTTTTTGGAACGACAATGCCTGAAAGTGCCTATGCCGTTGACTATGGGCAGAAGAATCTTGCGCCGTCTTTGGCGCATCCGTTCGGTACGGATAACATGGGGCGCGATATGCTTCTGCGCTCGGTCAAGGGAATGTCCATCAGTCTGCAAATCGGCTTTGCTGCCGCATTTGTCAGCTCCTGTATTGCGCTCCTGCTCGGAACGCTGTCGGCGGCGTTTGGCGGAAAGGTCGATCAGTTCGTCCTCTGGCTGGTCGATCTCTGCATGGGCGTACCGCATATCCTCCTCATTCTTATGATCTCGGTCATGATGGGCGGCGGTGTCATGGGTGTTGCCATCGGTGTCATCGTTACGCATTGGGCGCGCCTGACGCGCGTGATACGTGCAGAGGTCATGCAGCTGCGTGTGCAGCCCTATGTGCTCGCGGCACGTCAGTATGGGTACTCGTGGTTCTCGATTGCACGGCGGCATTTCGTACCCCATGTGCTGCCGCAGTACATCATCGGTCTTGTGCTGCTCTTTCCCCATGCGATCATGCACGAAGCCGGAATCAGTTTCCTCGGGTACGGTCTGCCGCTTGATATGCCGGCAATCGGCATCATTCTCTCGGAGTCGATGCGTTACCTCGCGCTTGGTATGTGGTGGCTTGCGTTCTTCCCTGGATTTTTGCTGCTGCTCGTCGTGCTGATCTTTGACCGTCTTGGCGCGGCACTGCGCGATCTGCTCGATCCGCAGTTTGGACAGGAGTAGGATGATGGCAGAAGAACTTCTTAGCGTAACGAATTTGTCTGTCTCCTTCCGTATGTATCAACGCGTGCTGACCCATACGATGGTGGCAGGGATGCACGATGTCAATCTGTCGCTGCAATCCGGTGAGATTCTTGCTGTTGTCGGCGCAAGCGGCTCCGGCAAGAGCCTGCTCGCCCACGCCGTGCTCGGCATCCTGCCGTACAATGCCATGACGAGCGGTGAAATGAGGTATCGTGGGGAACTGCTCGACGCTGCACTCCAGGAGCAGCTGCGTGGGCGGGAGATGGCACTGATCCCGCAGTCCGTAACCTATCTCGATCCGCTCATGCGTGTCGGCAGGGAGGTCTGCGGACTTTACGGTTCGCCCGCCGATATGGCGGCGACCTTTCAGCGTCTGCATTTGGAGGAGCGGGTGCAGCGTCTCTACCCGTTCCAGCTCTCGGGCGGCATGGCGCGGCGTGTGCTCTTTTCGACCGCCGTCATCACCGATGCTTCGCTCATCATTGCGGATGAGCCGACACCCGGCATGGACGTGAAGAGTGCCGTCGAGGCACTGCAGCTCCTGCGCGAGCTTGCCGATGCGGGCAAGGGTGTTTTGCTCATCACGCACGACATTGACCTTGCCGTCGAGGTTGCGGACAATGTTGCCGTTTTCTATGAGGGTCGAACGGTGGATATGGCTCCGGCTGCCGCATTTCATGGAGATGGGGCTGAACTCGTGCACCCGTATACGAAGGCACTCTATCATGCGCTGCCCCAGAATGATTTTACCGTATATACGGCGGCAGAAGTGACGCAGATGACTGCGGCGGGAGGTGCGTGAGATGCTGGAGGCAAAGGATCTGTCCTATCGCTATGGGGAGGACAGCCCTGTTCTATGCAATGTGTCGCTGCGCGTTGCGGACGGGGAGCGTCTCGCACTTCTCGGACCGAGCGGGCGCGGCAAAAGTACATTGGCACTTCTTCTTGCGGGGTATCTTCCGCTGCAAAAAGGGACGATTACCTTGGACGGCGCATCGCTGCCAAAGGACTGCTACAATCCCATTCAGCTCATCTATCAGCATCCTGAAAAGGCGATGGACCCGCGTTGGAAGGTCGGTGATGCGCTGCGCGAGGCGTGGGATGTGCCGGAGGAACTTCTCACAGCGATTGGCGCAGAGCCGGACTGGCTCACGCGATGGCCGCACGAGCTCTCGGGCGGTCAGCTGCAGCGGCTCTCAATCCTGCGTGCGCTCAGCCCAAAGACACGCGTGCTCATTGCCGACGAGATTACGGCGAGCCTTGACCCGATCACGCAGGCGCAGATCTGGTCGGTGATCCTGCGCGAGATCGAGAAGAATCACACAATGCTCATTGCTATCACACACAATGAGGCGTTGGCAAAGAGGATCTGCACACGCATGGTGCATATTGAGGAGTTACAGGGATAAAGACATCATACAATGGTCGCCGGAAGAAATCGTAGGATGTTTGCGTGAGATGTATTGGTGATTGGGAAAGTGACACCGTTGCAGGAAAAACAAGGAGCGCTTGTCTTGTAGCGTTTGCTGACCAAAAGAAGCCATTTTGCCAACGGCGGCAAGGCGGACAAGAAGAACACATGTGAATTCTCCATGTCATGATTCGTGCGATCCAAGGTCTTCTTGTAAAAACCTCACACCAGATTGCGGGATGACGACAAAAAAGCGGAACTTTTTCAAGAGCAAACAGCTCTGAAAAAGTTCCGCTTTCTTTTTTGCTTAGCGCCCGCGATAGCAGCCGCAGCCGCCTCTCGTCTTCGTATTTCTATCGCCATAGCAATAGCCGTTGTCATCGCCGCAATACGAGCTGCCACCATAGCAATACGAGCTGTCGCCATAGCAGTACGACTGGTCTTGGCGCTCCGGCAGTGTGCACACGCCGTTCTCGCAGTTATATGCAAGTGCCTGTGCGCTCATTGTGAGCATCAGCCCCGCAAACAGACCTGCAATGATCTTCTTTATAGCAATCACCTCCCATATACATGAAGTGTTTCCTATTATTATTATAACATCACTGTCAAGTGCAGGTGCTTCGTCAGCGGTTTAGATGCGCCGCATGATACAAGCAAATAACTATAAATTATTTTTATATATATTATATATAAAAATAGAATAAAATATTCATTTATAAGAGAAGTATATTTTTGATTGTGTGATCGGCAATATTTTCTTCTATTAGTTGATATACATGATATTCTTATTGAGAATAAGGATATATCTATATTAACTAAAACTTTCCTAAAATGAAAAATGAATATGCTTCATAATTATTATTTATATTTTATCGAAAATACACTTGATTTTTTGCACAAGATATTATATGATACATGTGAATTAGGAAGTGGATATATTCATTTTTATCATATCAGTTAGGAGTACTCTATATGCAGAATACAGATATTGCCGTTATTTACTCCTCGCGTACGGGGAATACAGCAAAGGTTGCAGAGCATCTTGCACAGGCCCTTGATGCCTCCTGTCATAGTGTCAAGGACACGGCGGGCGTCTCAGAGCATGCCGATCTCTGCATCGGTACGTGGATTGACCGCGGTACAGCAGATGCGGCAGCAAAGAAATACATTGAGACGCTGCGCGGGCGGCGCGTATTCATCTATGGGACGCTGGGGGCTGACCCGCACTCAGATCACGCGGAGAAATGTATTGCAAACATCCGTGCACTCTTTGACCCGTCCAATGAAATTCTTGGTGCCGTTCTCGTACAGGGAGCGATTGACCCGATGATTATTGAAATGTTCAAGAGCCTTCCGAAGGACAATGTACACGCCTTTACCGAGGAGAGCGCGGCGCGCTATGCGGCGGCGGCCAGTCATCCGGATGAGGCAGATTTTCAGCAGGTGATACAGGCCGCGAAGGAGGCACTCTCATGAACCGCTTACAGGATAAAATCTCCGCGCTCTCTGCGGAAGCGCGCGGCTGGCTGCTCGGGACAAAGTCGGCGAATCCGCTCGGCTGTGCATTTGCCAAAAAGCGCGTTGTTCACCCGGGCGCCGGCGGAAAGCGCATGATTATGGATAAAACGGAGCAGGCTCATATCTGGGCAGAGCTCATGGCGCAGCAGCCGGATCCGGCAGATGAGCGTGCCGTCTATATCCACATCCCGTTCTGCGACAAGAAATGCAGTTATTGCGGATTCTTTCAGAACTACACGCGCGAGGAGGCGGCGCACCACTATGTTGATGTGCTCCTCAAAGAACTTGATACGGCCGCAGAAACGCCGTATGTGCAGGGGGCGCCCTTTCAGGCAGTGTTTTTTGGCGGCGGTACGCCGACGGCGCTCTCAGATGCCGATATTGCGCGTCTTGTCCATGCTGTGCGCACGCGTCTGCCGCTTACGAGCGACTGTGAAATTACGCTTGAGGGGCGCATCCATGACCTTACAGAGAGCAAGGTTGAGGCGGCGATGCATGCGGGCGTCAACCGGTTTTCCCTCGGGGTACAGTCTTTTGATACGCGCGTTCGTCAAGCCATCGGGCGCATCGACGACTGCGAGACAGTGACTGCGACGCTGCGCCGGATGGTGGAGCGGCAGGGCGCTGTCGTGATTGCTGATCTCATCTATGGACTTCCCTATCAGTCGATGGAGGTCTGGGAAAATGATGTGCGCACGCAGTTTGAGATCGGGATTGCGGGCGGTGACCTTTATCAGCTCAATGTATTTCCGGCGAGTGAGCTTGCCCGCCGTATTGAATCCGGCGACTTGCCCATGCTGCCGACGAGTGAGGAGCAGTCGGAATACTTTGCCCGCGGCATCGAGATTGTGGACGGGAATCCGATGGCAAGGCGCATTGACACAACGCATTGGTCTACGGATCATCGTGAGCGCAGTCTTTATAATACGCTCGCCAAGCGCGGCAATGATGTCCTTGCATTTGGCTCGGGGGCGGGCGGTTTTGTCGGTGCGTTCATGTGGCGCAATCACGGTGCACTCGCACCCTATGAGAAGATGGTTCTTGAGGGGACAAAGCCCTTTCAGTTCATGGGGGAACAGGCAGATGCACACCGTATGCACAGCGAGATCGGCGATCAGATCGAGCATCGGTTCTTCTATGCGCCGTTCTTTGCACAGAAGTATGGGGTTGACCTTCTCACGGAGCTTGCACCGCTTTTTGCAGCATGGGAGGAGAACGGTCTTATCACGCGTGAGGAGAATGGGTTCCATCTGACGCTTGCAGGCGAGTTCTGGCACGATAATCTCATTCAGGGGTTCCTTGAGGCGTATGCACTTACGCAGGAGGATGAAATTAAACTCCGCAAGGAGAATGTTGCCCTGCAGGATATGATCCCGAAGGAGGTTCGTTCCATGCTTGAGGCGATGTTCCCCGATGGCATGCCGCCGCAGATGGCAGCGGCACTGCAAGGAAAGCCCTCGCCCGAGCTTGAGAACCATCCGCATATGCAAATGCTGAAAACGCTCATCGAAAAGAGCCGGGAGAAGGAGCATACTGCGGACGCCTCCGACATCAACACCGTCATGCGCACACCCGCGCGTGAGATAGGAAGGGCTGTATAAGCACATCTACTGTATCATATGTGCCGTGTTGAAGCGGGGATTGCGCATATTCCACTATGGGAGAACGCAATCCCCGTTTTCAGCACTGATTTGAAAAACGCAGGTCTTTTCTGCAACATACTGCATGGAGCAAAAAGCGCCCCGTCCATCGGCGGGGCGCTTTCGTCTGCAAAGCAGATGGCGCGGCTGAATTTATCAGTGATTCTTTAATGTGGTGTAAAATATCCAAATGCTGCGGGGACACTGTAAATATTTGCAAGCTCCGCGCGGCGCACCCAGAGAAGCGGGCCTGTCTCTTTGGCGTCCTCCTCTGCTGCCGTCAGCGGCATCTCATTCGTATCTGCAACGGCGACTTCCCAGCCCGTGAGATCCCACTCTATATGTGTGAATACATGACGGGCGGGCGGGAGCGGCGTGATGTTTAGAATATCGTATCCCTCAGCTGTGAGATGTGCACGCACGGCGCGTTTTGATAATTTGCCGTCCACATTCGGATATTCCCAAAGCCCGGCAAGCAGACCTCTTGCAGGCCGCTTTCGTATGGCGTACAGATCCCCTGCTCGCAGGAGGAGGATGGTGCGGCGCTCGTGCCTGCGCGCTTTGGGTGCGCTCCGCACGGGATAGTCCTGCTGTGCGTTGTGCTCGTACGCCAGACAGAGCCGGCGCACAGGGCAGGCATGACAGAGCGGCGCACCGTTCGGCAGACATATCGTTGCACCAAGATCCATAAACGCCTCGTTGAGCAGTCCCGCTTCGTGTCCTGTGGGGTAGGAGGGGGAAAGTGCCGCCTCAAGTGCGCGTTTGGCCGTATCCTTAGCGATGTCTATTGGATTTGCGGTGATGCGTGCAGCAACGCGCAGGAAATTCCCATCGACCGCAGGATGCGGCAGACCGTAGGCAAAGGAGGCGATGGCGCTTGCCGTATATCGACCGATCCCGGGAAGGGCAAGCAGCGCATCAAAATCGCCGGGCAGTATGCCGCCATGCGCGCGGACGATGATCTGTGCGGCGCGTTTTAGGTTGCGGGCGCGGCTGTAGTAGCCAAGTCCCTGCCAGAGCTTCATCAGCAGGTCGCTGTCGCAGGCAGCAAGTGCGTGCACCGTCGGCAGCGTTTCAAGAAAGCGCAGATAGTAGGCGCGTACGACATTGGCACGCGTTTGCTGCAGCATGATCTCGGAGATCCAGACGTGATAGGGCGTTGGCTCGTCACGCCACGGCAGGTCACGTGTATCGGGGGCAGATTTTCGCCACGCGAGCAGCGTCTTGCAGAGGGCGGGAAAGATGGCGCTGCCCGCCCATGGGACAATGTTCATTGATAGCTCTCCTTTTCTCCTGTATTCTACCACAGATGTGCATTACAGCAAAAAAATATTGACAAAAAAGAAGGCGCGGGCGATAATGAAGGAGTTTTCCCGGGATTCGGCAGCCGCATCAGGCAAAGAGGAGTTCATCATGATGAAGCATATTCTGTCCGTCTTTGTAGAAAATCAGACGGGGGTTCTGGTGCGTGTCGTGAGTATGTTTTCGCGCCGTGAGTTCAACATCGACAGCCTCTCTGTCGGTGTGACGGAGTCTTTGGCGTTCTCCCGCATCACGGTGGTGATCTATGGGGATGAGAATCTCGTTGAGCAGATGATCAAGCAACTGGAGAAGATGCCTGTCGTGCGTGCAGTGCAGCGTCTCGATGAAAAGAGCGCAGCATGCCGCGGCATGACGCTCATCAAAGTGCGGGCAGATGATAACAACCGTCTCGACGTACTGAAGATGGGTGAACTGTTTCGCGCCCATGTGATAGATGTGGAAGCGGCGTCGATCATCTTTGAGATCACGGGCGGTGATGATAAGGTGACGGCATTTTTGAAGGTTCTTCAGCCGTATGGCATCATCGAGGTCATACGCACGGGGCTGATTGCACTCGAACGCGGGGAACATACGATTTACGAGCATTGTGAGGAGCGTGAGTACTATGGCAAAAACTTACTATGATCAGGATGTCAACTGGAGTGTACTTGACGGAAAGACGGTTGCAATCATTGGCTATGGCAGTCAGGGGCATGCGCACGCGCTGAACCTCAAGGACAGCGGCGTCAACGTCGTCGTCGGCCTTTATGAAGGCTCGAAATCGCGCAGGATTGCCGAGGAGGACGGTCTAAAGGTGCTGTCCGTGGCGGAGGCCGTACGGCAGGCGGATGTCACGATGATCCTCATCCCGGATGAAAAGCAGGCGGCGCTCTATCAAAGTGAGATTGCACCGAACCTCAAGCCCGGCAGCGCACTTGCGTTCGCACACGGCTTTAACATCCATTTCAATCAAATTGTACCCGCTGAGAATATCGACGTGTTCATGGTTGCGCCCAAAGGTCCCGGGCATCTCGTACGCCGCACATTCCGCGAGGGCGGCGGTGTGCCGGATGTGTTCGCTGTCGGGCAGGATGCAACGGGTAAATGCTTTGATCTCGCGCTCGCCTATGCGCGGGGGATTGGCGGCACGCGTGCGGGGGTCATCCAGACGACGTTCAAAGAGGAGACGGAGACAGATCTCTTTGGCGAGCAGGTCGTCCTCTGCGGCGGCGTGACGCATCTCATTCAGAAGGGCTTTGAGACGCTTTGCGAGGCGGGCTATCAGCCGGAGATTGCGTACTTTGAGTGTTTCCACGAGATGAAGCTCATCGTCGATCTCATGTATGAGGGCGGCATGGCGAAGATGCGCAAATCCATCTCCGATACGGCAGAGTATGGCGACTATACGCGCGGTCCCCGCATCATCACAGATGAGACGAAAGCAGTGATGAAGAAGATCCTCGGCGAGATCCAGGACGGCACGTTTGCGCGTCAGTGGCTCACGGAGAACAATGCGGCCGGGCGTGCGAACTTTCTCGCAGAGCGCCGCATCCACGCAGACCATCCGATTGAAACGGTCGGTAAGGAGCTGCGCGGCATGATGTCGTGGCTGAAGGACGGCGCGGACCTGCGTAAAGACTAAAGGAAGCACTGATAAATTCAGCACATCCATCTTGACGCATCTTTTTTGCCCGCACTTCGGCGGAAGATCCTCCACAGAGCACCACTCTGCGTCTGGTTTTCCGCCTTGTTCGGACGAAAAAATCTACGCCAATCTGAAGGACTTCATTTTATCAGCGATTCCTAAAAGCGCGGCTTTTTCGGCAAACAACAAAGGGGGCTGCACAGCCCCTTTTTCTGTATATTATCTTGGAGGGCAATGAATGGGCATGAATATGAGTGAGAAGATTCTCGCACGTCATGCGGGACTTGACTTTGTGGAGCCGGGGCAGCTTGTCACATGTCGGCTCGACATGGTACTCGCAAATGATGTGACGGGGCCGCCGTCCATCAAGGAGTTTGAAAAGACGGGGCGTCCTGTCTTTGACCGGGAAAAGATCGCGCTGATTCCCGATCACTTTCAGCCGGCAAAGGACATCAAGTCCTCGGAACTTGCGAAAATCATGCGCGATTTTGCACGAAAGCATAACATCCTGCACTATTATGAACAGGGGCGTGTCGGTATTGAGCATGTCCTCCTGCCGGAAAAGGGCATTGTCGGCCCCGGCATGCTGACCATCGGTGCGGACTCACATACCTGCACCTATGGTGCGGTGAACGGATTCTCGACGGGCGTCGGCACGACCGATCTTGCGGTCGGGATGGCAACCGGCGAGGCATGGTTCAAAGTGCCTGAGGCGATCAATGTGCATTTGACGGGCAAAAAGTCCTCAGACATCAGCGGCAAGGATGTCATTTTGACATTGATTGGCATGATCGGCGTGGATGGGGCACTCTATCAGAGCCTTGAGTTCACGGGTGAGGGTGTTGCAGATCTGACGATGACCGACCGGCTGACGATTGCCAACATGGCAATCGAGGCGGGCGGTAAGAACGGCATTTTCCCGTACGATGATGTGTGCAGAGCGTATGTAGAGGAGCGCATGACTGCGCCGTTTGAGCCGGTGCACGCCGACCCCGATGCGCACTATGCGCGTACGGTGGAGATCAACCTCAGCGCACTGCGCCCCGTTGTTTCGTTCCCGCATCTGCCGGAGAATACGAAGCGTGTGATGGATATAACAGAGCCCATCGCGATAGATCAAGTGGTGATCGGCTCATGCACGAACGGGCGGCTTGAGGATATGGAGATCGCGGCGGAGATTTTGAAGGGGCATACAGTGCACCCGCATGTGCGCTGCATTGTCATTCCCGGTTCCCCATGGGTCTATCAGGAGTCGATGCGGCGCGGATACCTTGACATCTTTATGGAGGCAGGCGCTGCCATCTCAACGCCGACCTGCGGGCCGTGTCTCGGCGGCTACATGGGCATCCTCGCGGCAGGCGAGCGCTGTGTCTCGACGACGAACCGCAATTTCCGCGGGCGCATGGGTCACGTGGACAGCGAGGTCTATCTCGCAGGCCCGCATGTGGCGGCGGCGAGTGCGATACTGGGGCGGATTGCGGCCCCCGAGGAGGTGGCGTAATGTTCGAGGGAAAGGTCTGGCGTTACGGAGACAACATTGATACCGACGTGATTATCCCCGCGCGTTATCTCAATACATTTGACCCGAAGGCACTCGCCGCGCACTGTATGGAGGATATTGACACGAGTTTTGCACAGAATGTCACTGCGGGCGATATTATGGTCGGCGGAAAAAATTTCGGCTGCGGCTCCTCGCGTGAGCATGCCCCCATTTCGATTGCGGCGTCGGGCGTGCCTGTCGTCATTGCGGCGAGCTTTGCGCGTATCTTTTACCGCAACGGCATCAACATTGGTCTGCCGCTCCTTGAGATCGGCGCGGATGTGGAGAAAATCCGTGCGGGCGACCATTTGCGCGTCGATACGGAGACGGGCACGATTGAGAATCTAACAACGGGAGATACGTTCCACGCACACCCGCTGCCGGGCTTTGTGCAGGACATCGCGCACGCGGGTGGGCTGCTGAACTACATCCGCGAGAATGGAGGTTTCCGCCATGGCGTATAGGATTGCAGTCATCCCCGGGGATGGCATCGGGCAGGAAATCACAAGCGAAGCTGTGCGTGTGCTGCGTACCGTCGATGGGAAATTCTCACTCGGTCTAAGTTATGAAATGCGTGATGCGGGCGGCACGGCATACGATAAGTACGGTACGCCGCTGCCCGAGGACACACTTGCGGTCTGCAAGTCGTCCGACGGTGTGCTTTTTGGTGCGGTCGGCGGAACAAAGTGGGACAGCGTCCCGCCCGCCCTGCGTCCTGAGCGTGCCATTTTAGGACTGCGCAAAGGGCTTGGGCTGTATGCGAATCTGCGCCCCGTGAAGGTCGCAGATGCACTCATCGAGCATTCGCCGCTGAAACCGGAACTCGTGCGCGGTGTCGATCTCGTCATTGTGCGCGAGCTGATCGGCGGCATCTATTTCGGTGAGAAATGTGAGTCCGAGCAGGTGGATGGCACAGAGCGTGCATGGGATATGGAGAACTATTCTGTCCCCGAGGTGGAGCGCATCGCACGTCTCGCGTTCGAGACGGCGCGCCTGCGCCGCGGAAAAGTTACCTCTGTGGACAAGGCGAACGTGCTCGCGACCTCGCGGCTCTGGCGGCGCACCGTCACGGCACTCGCGAAAGAATACAGCGATGTGGCGCTGGAGCATCTCTATGTCGATAACTGTGCCATGCAGCTCGCTGTGCGCCCGACGCAGTTCGATGTGATTGTGACGGGAAATCTCTTTGGCGATATTCTCTCGGATGAGGCGGCGGTGATTGGCGGCTCCATTGGGCTGATGCCATCGGCGTCCATCGGCACGGGGACGAGCCTGTTTGAGCCGATTCATGGCAGTGCGCCCGACATCGCAGGGCAGGGTATTGCGAACCCGCTCGGTACAATCCTCTCGGCGGCGATGCTGCTGCGCTATGCGCTCCGCGAGGAGGCTGCGGCAGATGCAGTCGAGGCGGCTGTGGATGCGGCACTTGCAGACGGCGTACGCACGGCCGATATTTACATCGAGGGCACAGGATGCAGGAAGGTTGGCACGACGGAGATGACAGACGCCGTGCTCGCACATTTATAAATACAAACACAAAGGGAATGCACGATGGGCATTCCCTTTGTGTTTCAAGAGGGGTCATTTCTATGGGCTGGTTTGATTTTTTCAAGAAGAAAAAGCAGGAAGAAAAGCTGGAAACACCCGCAGAGTACATTGATGCAGATGCCTATGCGAAGATTGCGCGGATTTTGACGGACAATGCAGAAACCCTCCGCCGTCTTGACGTGTGCTTTGCTGATCCCGCTGCCTTTGCACGTGCCCATGAGGAGCGCTATGATGAACGCGGCATGGATGCACATAACAGAATCTCTGCAATCGCATGGATTGGCCTTGTTGATGCGCTGATGGAGATAGAGCTCGCATGCGAGTTTGACTGGAAGGAGGAGCTTGCGGAATTTATCGCCGTGGTTCGGCCATGGGCAGAGGCGGCAGGGCTGGCATGGGACACAGAACTGTTGGAAGAGAATGCAGACATTCCCGTCTGGTGTGCAGCACTCAATGCGGCGTGGAAGGAGGACGGCTTTTGCATTCTGCGCATAGATATTGACAGCGACAGCTACGTATTGCTGCTAATAGAGACGGAGCGGGCGGAGCAGGTGCAGCGCCTTGCTGCAGAGGTTGGACAAAAGATGATGATTTATTGAAGCTGCCTTTGCACATGCCCCTTCATGATGTATCTCCACCATACAAAGAGCGAGAGAAGGAGCAGGATGGAGCCTGCCGTGGGGAATATATAGTGCATACCAAAGCAGGTTGCGACCGCGCCGCCGAGCAGAGGACCTGAGAATCCACCTATCTGCTGTGCGGAAAAGAGCATCCCAAAGACACTGCCCTTGAGCTGCGGCGGCGTATGCTGTGCGATGACGGCGTTCAGCGAGGGCTGCACGCCTGCGAGAAACAGCCCACCCACGAACTGCATGATGGAAAAGGGCAGCAGGGTATTTGGAATGCCCTGCGCCGCGAGTACGACGCCTGCAAGCGCCATGGCAAGCCCCATGGTGACAAAATACCCGCGCCGTGCACCAAGAGTGCCCCAGAGCGGCGCAGCGACGGCACCGGCGATGCCGCCAAGGGAGAACACCGCACCCGCGACGAAGATGATGTTTTCCATATCGCCTGCAAGTGCCTCGATGTAAGTCGTAATGACGGGGATTAAGATGTAGACAACCATCTGGACAAGCGTACTGACAATCATCATTGTGCGCAGGATGGGGATATGCCAAAGATGAGAGGGCTTCAAGTCCTCCTGAGAAAGAGGTGCGGCATCTTTGGGGAGCGGAGGCTCCTTGATGATGAAGGTAAATGCGAGGAAGTTCATGAAGAGCGCAAGGCTGCCGATGTAAAAACTCATGCGCATACCGAATGCCTCCGAGAGCAGACCGCCGAGCAGAGGTCCGATGATGCCGCCCGCCGTGAGCGTGCCCTGCATGATGCCGAGCGCAAAGCCAAGCCGCTCAGGCGGTGCATAGAGTGTCATAATGGCAAGATCCATCGGCCAAAGCCCCGCTGCAAAACCTTGAAATATCCGGACGAGGACGAGCTGCTCAGGTGACGTTACCATGCCGCCGAGGAAATAGCTGATGGAGAGCAGCAGACTTGCACGTATTGCCATGAGGCGTTTTCCTTTTCTGTCGGCAAGCCGTCCCCAGATAGGCCCCATGATGGCAGAGACGAGAAACGCTGCCGAAAAAGCAAGTCCCGCCCAGAGACTTACCATTGTCTCATCAACGCCAAGCTCATTTGTCAAATACATTGGCAAAAATGGGATAATCATGGTGTAGCTGGCCGACATAAAGAGAATATTGCAGGTTAAAACGGCCAGTACAAATGTCCATTTCACAAAGATCCCTCCTCCTGCTCTATTTTAACATGCTTTTAGAAAAACTAAAAGTTTTACCTAGGACATTTATCCTAACTATTGATTTTCTATATTCGTTGTGGTATGATACTCAAAACGCGAAAGGATTCGCCAGTTCAAAGCGAATACGGGACAATTAGGTAAGTTTACAGAAAAGTGTGTCATAACACGCTCCCCAATGAATACGCAAGACTATCTGCTTTGTATCATTGTGGCAGATTTTTCGAAAGTAAGGATTGCAAATGAAACATATCATTGTCGACTTGGAGATGAACCCTGTTGCGAAGGAGCACAAGGAAGTCCGAAGGAAGCTGAATGGGGAGATCATAGAGATCGGTGCGGTACGTCTCAATGAGAAATTTGAACAGGAGGATGAATTTCAATGCTATGTCCGTCCCGAGTACGGCGTAGTGAAGAAGCATATCACAGAACTGACGGGGATCACGCAGGAAAAGCTTGTGGGGCGCCCCATCTTTTCGGCGAGTTTTCCGGCGTTCATTGATTGGATTGGCGAAACAGAGACGAAGATTTACTCTTGGAGCATGTCAGACATCAAGCAGCTGCGCAAGGAGTGCCGTCTAAAACTTCCGCATTTTGATACGACGTGGCTAGATGTGCGTTGGGTCGATTTGCAGCAGGCATTCGATGACCGTTTGGGACTTCATAACAGCCTTGCGCTTAAACATGCACTCGGTGCGATGGGGCGCAGTTTCGAGGGAACGGCACATACGGCGCTTGCCGATGCCATCAACACGAGTGCAGTCCTCGCCCTCATGCAGGATGATGCAAAGTTCCGTGAGACGATGCGTCCCGTACTTGAGATCCTAGAGCCGCGTGAGCGCCTGTCTGACTCGATCGGGGAGCTTTTCCCGGATCTGGAGAAATTAAAGCGCGAGTTGTAACATAGGACAGGGGACATCATTCAGAAGGACAGTATTATGGATGATGTCCTTTTTGTCTTGCGCTGCACTGCCAAAGGCATAAAAAGTCGGAGCAAAGCCGCCGTATGGCAGTTTTACTCCGACCCTAAGAGAGGAGTCTGAGGTGCCGTACTCCTTACATGTCTATACCTGCGTAAAGCAGGTGGGTATCCTAAGTCCAGCTTCCGTGTTCACCAAGGTGCATCGCGTTTGCTGGAATCAATTCGGATTCCCTAAGAGATCTGTAGGTTAGACATCGCTAAGGCATACGTACATCCAAGGCTTACCTTCTTATATATCATGATAGCATAAAAAAAAAATAGTCGCAAGACTTGACAAATGTAGGAATGAAAAATTGTTTTAACAATATGAAATCTGTTTTTTCGGAAAACTTGTGCGCAATTGCAGAGAACCTCTTTTCCTATGTGGATTCCCGTGTTATAATGAATGAGAGAATGGAGAAAGTTCTAAATTTCCGGGAAAGATGGTGTACGGGCGATGGCAAATGTTCGTGATGCAGTGGATGCGGTCATTACTGCAATCAGAGCACAGAAGGACTATCTGACAGCGGTGGACGCAAAGACAGGAGACGGCGATCACGGTCTTAATATGGCACGCGGCTTTAGTGCTGCCGAGGAACGTTTGGCAGAGCTTCCGGCTGATGCGCCAATAAAAGACGTGCTGTATCATGTAGGGAGGGCGTTTATTGAAAATGTCGGCGGCGCGGCGGGGCCTCTCTATGGCATCGCGTTCGTCCGTGCAAGCGAGGCGGTGACAGCCGGAACACGGCTCGATGTGCGAAGCTTTGAGAAGCTTTTTACAGCGGCCATTGATGCGATTCAGCGCCGGGGACGTGCAGAGCGCGGCGACAAGACGATGCTCGATACACTGATTCCGATACGCGATGCGTTTCTCTCTGAGAATGCGCAGGGCAAGAGCCTGCGCGAGTGTCTGGAGGAGGCGCTGAATGCGGGACGCGCAGGCGCAGAGTACACCAAAACGATTGCAGCGCGGCGCGGCCGTGCCGCGTTGATTGGTGCACGCAGCATCGGGATTGAGGATCCCGGCGCGATGAGTTCGCTCATCATGTTCCGCGCACTGTGCAGTTATCTGCGCGGATGATGTGCGCAAAGTAAAAAACGGAAAAAGAGAATCGCCGGCTGTAAGGTCGTTCTTCTGTGCAGGACGGCTGCGGCGGCGATTTCTGCACGCGGGAGGAAAATATATTGACAGATACGGAGATTCGCACGCGCTTTGCACCAAGCCCCACAGGGTATATGCACATTGGCAATTTGCGCACAGCGCTTTATGCGTGGCTTTTTGCGCGGGCAAATGACGGAACGTTTATCCTGCGCATTGAGGATACGGACCGCAGCCGCTACGTTGCAGATGCAGTGGACTTTATCCGCCGCACGCTGAGCGCGGCGGGCATCGTCCCCGACGAGGGGCCGGATGATATAGGCGGCGCCTATGGGCCGTATGTGCAGAGCGAGCGCATAGACATCTATAAGAAGTACGCAGAGGAACTCGTTGCGGGGGGACACGCCTATCGCTGTTTCTGTGACCATACAGAAGAACCTGCGGGGGAGATGGGAGGTGAACGCGCATTCGGCGGATATCCACGCACGTGCCGCGCACTCAGCCCCGCAGAGGCAGAGGCGCGTCTTGCACGTGGAGATGCCTATGTCGTCCGGCAGAAGATGCCGCTGACGGGAGAGACGACATTCTATGATGTGCTGCACGGCAATGTCACCATCCCCAATACGGAGCTTGAGGATCAGGTGCTCTTAAAGCGCGATGGTATGCCGACGTATAATTTTGCAAATGTGATTGACGATCATCTCATGAAGGTGACGCATATCATTCGCGGTACGGAGTTTATCACCTCTACGCCAAAGCATGTGCTCCTCTATGAGGCGTTCGGATGGACGCCGCCCGTCTTTGTCCATCTGGCGCCCGTGATGGGGCGTGACAGCGCAACGGGCAAGACGAGCAAGCTCTCTAAGCGGCACGGTGCGACGAGCTTTGACGATCTCCTCAAGATGGGCTATCCTGCCGCCGCCATTGTGAACTATGTCGCACTGCTCGGCTGGAGTCCTAAGACGACGAATCAGGAAATCTTTTCCATGGATGAACTGATCGTATTGTTCTCGCTTGAAGGTCTTTCAAAATCCCCTGCGGTCTTTGACTATGATAAGCTCGGCTGGGTGAGCGGTGAGTATTTCAAGGCGATGCCGGAGGAGGCGTTTGCGAAAGAGGCACGCCCCTTTGCAGGCGAGCTGCCGGCGCATCTTGCAGAGCAGTGGCCGGCGATTGCACACCTTTTGCACACGCGCACGACGAAACTTTCAGATGTCCGCCCGGCGATTGCATTTCTCATCGAGCAGCCCCCCTTTGATGCATCGCTCTATGAAAATAAGCGCAACAAGGTTTCTGCTGAGACGGCAAAGGAACTGTTGCCTGCCCTCATTGAGATTCTTGCGGCGCTCCCCGCAGAGCATTGGGAAAATGATCTGCTCTATGCACTGCTCGAGGAGTGTATTGAGCGTGAGGGATGGAAGAAGGGGGCGGTCATGTGGGTGCTGCGCATCGCGGCCGCAGGGCAGAAGGTCACGCCCGGCGGCGCGACGGAGATCCTTGCGATTCTTGGACGGGAAAGAGGTCTCCGGCGCCTTCAGGCAGCGCTGCAAAATCTGTCGGTATAGCGTACTCTCTTTTTACAAAGGGGGCAGAGAAAAAGCGCTTGCTTTTTTGAAAGTACTATGCTATAGTATCTCCTGTTGACATATGTGGCGCCTTCGTCAAGTGGTTAAGACACCGC
>ERZ773043.258-NODE-258-length-30584-cov-41.467817_pt1 | contig 30584 bp, 29 predicted proteins | sample MGYA00580636_ERZ773043 | MGnify/ENA primary metagenome ERZ773043 (study PRJEB29015, sample SAMEA2737992) | human oral metagenome | biome: human oral; feature: human-associated habitat; material: dental | place: China | collected 2065 ...
ATGTCGTATAGAACAAAGCATAATCTTTTAATTCCATTCGATCATTTTTTAGATCGTCATCAAATGCTTGTAGCCATTGTTTAAGTTCTTCCTCATTTAATGCTAGGTCTTCAAACTTTTTACTTTCTTTGAGGGCTAATTTTTTATTAGCTTTAATTCTACTGATTGTCTTTTTTACCTTATTGACTTGAATATATTCAAGCTCTTCTGCCCAGTCCAAGACAGAATTGACGTACCCTCTAATGGATTTAAAGTTGGCATAAGAATTCGATAGTGGAGTAAGAAGTGACAAAACTAGTTGTTTATTTTCATTGAGATGATCAATAGAATAATTACCTAGGACTGGAAGAATTTGCAAACGAAAGAGATTTTCTGTTTGAAAGACAGTTACTGCTGTAGGTGGTTTAATAGTAGCAGTAGCTTGTCCTGCTTTATAGGGTTCTAGCCAAATGTCTTTGTAAAAATCTTTAAATAGGATGTCTCCTTTTCTTTGAGATAAAGTAGAAAATCTTCCTAAACGTGCATTTTCAATGTCAACAGCTAACTTAATTTCTGCTTCCTTTGCCTCTCTGCGAGTTTTGAATCTTTTTTCAAATCGTTTACCAATTCCTAACTTTCCTTGGACGTCATCGGGTATGTACACCCTTAGCCTATAAGATCCATTTTTTGTTTTTGAAATGCCCATTTTTGCCTCCTTATGCGCTTATCTCTAGTCGAGTCATCCACTGATTGATACTTTCTTTGCTGAAACGAATGGATTTTCCAATTCGAATATAGGGTAATCCCATTGCAATCCAGATATCAAGGGTATTATGTGAAACTCCAAGATAATGGCACGTTTGTTTTTTGTTCAGAAATGGAGTATCTAATCCCATATCTTCTTTGAAATGATGAATCTCATCTTTGATAAGAGTTGCAATCATTTTTTGAATTTCTTGTGTCTGTTCTTCTGGTAATTGTACTAACATATTTTTTCCTTTCTAATGTCCTAATACATAGGTAAATTGTTTTGCTGTCTGAGCGTCAAATGTACGGTAGCTAATCACTCCAAGCCCTTTGACATTACATTCTGAGACAAGAATTGAGCCATCTGATTTGACTTGCTCCACAAAGGCAATATGTCCGTATATTGGATTAGCTCCAGCTTGTCCAGGACTAAATGATAGAGCAGAGTGTTCAGTTGGTGTATGGGTTGTAGTAAAGCCTGGCTTATTCATCCATTGGCCACCATTTCCCATGAATGGATCGAAGTTAACTCCGACTTGTTTTCCACGGTTAAAGACATACCAAGTACATTCTCCCCATGGATAGGTGCTAGTGATATATCCATTTGTATCGATAGCTTTTGTGAGACTATATCCTACCGGTATATCATTTGAAGTTACTCCTCCACCATCTCTAGTTTTTCCTGTAGTTTGTTCAGGAGCTTTTGGTGTTCCTCCATGTTCATCGATATACTGATCTAGCTTTTTCATCGTTTCAGCTCGACGCTTGCCAGAGCCTGTAATATCTGTAAAATAGACACCTCCATCGACGGTCTGATTCAAAGAACCGTTCGCATATTTTTGGGCCTTATCATCTTGAATTTTGAAGGTTTCATTCTTATTTCCAATAATTGTCTGTTGAGTTAATGCGACTACGGCAACCTCATCATTGAAATTGTTGGCATTCTCAGGATTTGAATCAAATGCTCCATAACCAAACATGTTGGCACCAGGGTTTCTTGCGACTCCAGCTGTTCCGAGAGAGCTTTCATTTAAGGCAATTGCCACGATACCTCGGACATCTAGATTGGATTTAGCCTCCCATTCTAGGAGTTTTTTCCCGTTAATCCGGTTCTTATCATAGGAGATCCCTAAAGTGTCTAAAAAGCCGTCTAGTTGAGCTGCTGTAATGCCATATCGATGAACTAATAGATTGTGTGTATATGGATCTCCAGAGGACCAGTGTTCCGCATAGGTGGCTCCATCTACCCCAGATCCTCCAGTCGGACTTCCTGCTGTGGCAACCGCAAGAATGATAATGAGAAGAAAGGGGAGAATTATGGGGATTAGTCCAACCAGTAAAAACCATTTTAATTTCTTCATAGGACCTCCTTTCTAGTTAGTATTTGATATAAGCTGTGAATAGCACTGTCCCAAAGCGCCACTTGGCATCTAGTACGACAGAATGAGCTTTGACTTGATCCAGTATAGAGTCTTTCTCACTTTCCTTAACAGGAAACAAAAGAAGGAAATCGACTGAGCGTTTCCCTTCTTGATAAGCTTGAAAAAGAGTCTCTTCAAGAATCCTTGAAAAAGATGTTCTTGAGTGAATTCTAATATTCATTGTATTCTCCTCTCAATTGATTGAGTCGTTCTGTTAGTTTGTTTCTTCGTTCAATATTTGTCCGTAATTTCTCATCTCGAGTCATAGTCTTTCGATAGGCACGAGTAAAGGCATTGGATCCTTGAGCTTTATACATTGCTTTCGGATCTTTGTATTTATCTAGTTCACGTTCCAGTGAATTGATTCGGTGTTGTTTAAATGGGGAAATCCATTCTTCTTTTAGTGTATGGAATTCATCTTCTGTAGTAGAAGGTCGATCAGCTTGAATAGGTATTTCCACTTTTCCGCTAGGCTGTTCTGGTTGTCTTTCTTGTAGATTTGATTTTTTTGAAGTAGGCGTGCTCTCACTCGTATTCTCTGTTTTAATTTTAGGATCTATTGTGCCCTCTTGTTTAAGAGGTGTTTCAGTCGGAATATCTGGCTCGAATTCATCTTCTGGCATCGTGTCTCTCTGAGTAAAGAAAGAGCCGACTTGTTGGAAGTGATCTTTAGAATGCATGACCATTCCTGCTCCAATCCCTGCTCCAGCTAAGGCGAAATTTCCTAAGTGTTGAGCGCTTGAAAGACTACGAGTTGGAACTTGAGAGGCAATCTCTTTTGTTCGAGTCATTCCGTGCTCCATTCGATTCCCAAGATCACTTGCCATCATGCGGGCTTTGGATCCTAAAATGAATTGTATCAATTCTGCTTTGTACTTCCACATGAGAATATAAATCGTACCTTTTGAAACAACGGATACTAAAAGTTTAAAGACCAGTCCGAATAGGATAAGAGAAGGCAGAGTTTTTAAAACTTTATCAAAGCCACTGGTAACTAAATTTTCTAAGAGCTTTTCTATATAAAAGATGAGAAGAGTTAAAAGACTTGTAATGGCTGGAAAGGCTAGACCTCCAAACATGACTTTTAAAACTCCGAAAATCAAATCTTGCATTCGAGGAATGAAGGATACAAGAAGGACAATCGGAAAGAGCAGAATCATCATGAGAACTAAGAGTTGAGCTAAGACATTTAAGAGCTGAATCAAGATAACGGGAATGGCTAAGACAAAGGCCTCTATGATTTTAAAGATGACATAGAACATACGAATGAAGATAAAGTCTGGCATGGCAGATACCCAGCGGTTTTCTTCTGAATCTTCATTAGCCCCATCACCTTTTTCTTGGAGATAGTCTGACCGAGTTTTGGCTTTCACGGGTTTAAAGTTTCCATTCTTGTCACCTGTTCCTAGAACTTTACTATCATCAAAATTCTCCTCTTTTCCGTTTTGACTATTCTTATATTTCCCATTTTCTTGACCCGTATTGACAAAGACATAGGCCTTATAAGATGTTTCTGCGATATAGTTATCTGCCATTGTCTCCCCAACTTTGAGGGATTTCTCTTTTCCATAGTTAATCTCGATGTTTGAAATCTTGGAAGAGACATCTTTGGAAACGGAGTTGATGGTATCAAGTAAATAGAGGCCTCCAGATGTTCCAGCAATGGTCCCAAAGTAACTAAAGCCAAGAAGTATCACCATACAGACATGAATCATAGTTCTTGTGAAACTTCCTTTTGAGAAGAAATACTGGTAGAAGAGATAAAAGGCCAGTCCTAATAACAAAATAGAAATCAAGGAACCACTTGTGACTCCTCCATGGGAAGAGCCAGTGAAACCACTCCAGATTTTACTAGCTCCCTTATAGACGTAGTTCTTATAAGCGGAGTATAAATCAACACTTTCTAATACACGAATTAAGAGCGAAAAGAAACCAACTACCGCATTGAGAATGAAAAAGAAGAAGTTGACGAAGAGTTCGTTAATTAAGACCCAAGCCCCATTGAAAGACCCAAAGCTAGTCGGCTCCATATAGGACTTAAGAGAGAAGATATCGACTCCTCTTAATTTCTCAAAAGCTTCTTGCATGGATTCACCTCCTTAACTAGCATATTTATTTTCAAGACTTGACGATACTGTAGCTTTCATTGGTTTTAGAAGCATATCAATATCTTCAAAAATGTTGTGAACAGAAATCATATTGAGATTGCCGTAGACATCAGAATAAAGGCACTGACCTGAGATCATATTATCAATCCATTCCAGGTTGTTTTCAGTCACTTCCAGATTGACGTGTTTCAATATATCTTCTCGTTCAGACTTTTCATAAAAGGCAAAGATTGTCCCAAAACCTGTTGTATCATCATCATTTTCCGCATCATGCACAGACTGAGTAATAAGGGCAAGCGTATTATTTTTAGAGCGTCCAATCCGGCGCATATTTTTGATAACCGCTTTTCCTTCGGCAGACTTCATAAGGATCCAGGCTTCGTCAAAGAACTCAATCGTATCTTCATGTTCATTGCGTTCTCCAAAGTGAGTACAAAAGGCTCCTAGTGCAAACATGAGGGCGATAGAGTTTCGTTCATGGTCTGAAATCTTAGTGGAATCATCCTTTGGAAGTTTTAGATTATTGACCTCTAAAACAGTCACACGAGACTCATAATTGAGACCTTTTGTAGTTCCGTCTGAGAAAGCTAACTCTAAAATTGAATTATTGACAATGGAAGTTAAGTAACGTCCGACTGAGGCTATATCTGATGAAGCAGCTTCTCTTAAAACTTTTAGAACATGTTTAAAGCCGACAAACTCACCAGCTACTCGACGTTCGACAATGGTATTGATGGCTTCTGTAATAGCTGTCTTTTGGTCCATCGATACATCATCTACAGCTTGAAGAAGAAACTCGAGCATATTCTTTGCGACCTCTACAGCTTGTTCCTTATCAAGAACCACAATAGGATCTAAGACTCCGTGGTTTGAAGGTAGTGAGCTATCTAGCGTCACAAAATTAAAGTTCTCAATCTGTTTCTTGCGTTCAGGATAAAGACGAGCGAATTCCTGAGAGTTAATTACTTTTTGGTAGTGATTTCTAAGTTCACGTTTCGGGTCAATGTAGAGAGTTTTGACATTCTGTAAAGCGACACTTAAAAAGATAATCTGAGCGAGGAAGGATTTCCCTTGGCCTGTTGCCCCAGTGATAATGATATGTGGGTTCTTGGTAATCTTTCCTGCGATATCTTCTTTGTTTCCCACTGTCGCATTGTAGAGGACGATATTTTTTGATGATTCGATGGCTTTTGAGATGGACTCCCAGCGTCCCGTCCAGTTATCAACCCGGCCGATATGCCAACCAATTCTATTTCCAGAAGTGGTATTGGTAAAGGGCATGAGTTCCGCAAAGCCTCTAGGTGTTACCATGTGAGTCCAGGTACGAGTTTTCTTTTGAAGAGGTTCTCCGTATAGGAGAGCTTGAAAGAGATAGGGGCCGTCTTGTGAGGCTTCACTAATCTCAACTCCCATATCATCAAAATAGTTAAGGACCACTTGTCGTCTTTGGCGGAGCTGGTGAACACTTGAAGCTGAGACAATCAAGTAGGCTCCATATTCAATAATATCTTCTTTGTTTCCGACTTTACGCATCAGATCTTTTAGAGAGATAGATCCCATAATGATCTCATCTTGTTGGACGGTGTCGGTATTCTCAGCTTCTTCCATAATGTTTCGATAACGAGTGTTGGAACGGCCCATCTTGCCTTTAATCTTATTGGTATCAATGAACTCAGATTTGATTCGTAACTCAACTGGAAAATTCAAGCGCTGGATGAATTCTCCTAAGTGAAAACCATTGAATTGAACGGGAAACTTTCCAACAGGAAGAATCGTCACAAAAGAGGATCCATAAGGGCTTTCTAGTTTTAGAAAGCCTCCTTTAAGGACCTTAATCAAGGTATCTGTAATATTGAAAGACGCACGATTGGCAATCACTTCTTTCTTGTAATGAGGGATATAGCGGAGGTATTGCATCCGCTGGTAGTAAAAGAATTCTTCATTGGTGAGGCGCTGTGCTCGAAGAACAGATAGTGCTTGAAAGATAGTAAGCTCATCACTTTGATATTCTTGATACCAAGTTGGACTCAGTTCTAACTCATAGCCAAGCCCTTTTGCGATTTTTTCTGAAAAGTCTGTAAAGCTTTCATAGGCCAAGTCTTTAATGGTTGCCCCGTGATTCTGTTTTCGAAGGGTGACTCCAATCACCCAGTCAAACTGATAAGGGATTTCCATCTCGTCTGTCAGACGCTCAACGCTGTAAAGAAGCAAGTCTTCTCCCAGTTCACGGCTGTCATCTGCGAGAGCATCGGAAAAGTCCCGCATTTTTTCTTCTAGGAGATAGTCTTTTGGAATCAATGAAATTTCAAAGTGTTGATTCTTTTGGAGCTTTTTCATCATTTGCGCAACAGTAATTTTATGTTTCCATTTTTTCTCATCATCCGTAATGGTGATGGGAGTATTGGGGATTCGATAGAAAGCGACAACGGAATGATCCTTTTTCAGAGCTAGGTTGTCATGTGTTTCTCGAATCGGGTAGGTTAGGGTAATACTCATAGGACCTCCTTTTCTATAGGTTTGTTTTTTCAAAGACAATTTCATCAATTGGTTCTATTCGGTCCTCCTGGTAGATAGCTTTTTGATTAAGTTTGAAGTCCCACAGATACATCAGGTAGTCAGATAGAAAGAGATGCATCTTCTTTCCATGAGGTTCATACTCAGTGTAGAACTTGGCCAGCTTATAAGGAAGGTACCAATAGAGCAAGAGAGAAATGGAGTGAGTCATTTTAGCTAATGGAACAAGAAGGACTCCTCCAAACAGTAACATCCCCACAAAGACGAGGATGAAGACAATAAAAAAGGACAACTGCATCGGTGTCGCAAAGTACCAAATCCGTGTGCCCTTTTTTGTCTTAATTTCTTGGATCCAATAAGGAGCATTTAGCCCCTTACTGTAATCATAGAGTTTTTCTTCTTTCATGATTAAAGTCCTGTTTCAATTCCAAAGAGACGCAGGAACCATCCAAATGCTTTGAGGATATCCTGTCCTTTTGCGATGGAGACAATCACGGCATAAAAGCCAACGACCGAAAAGAGTTGGAGCCAGGAGCTGTTACGCCAAGCCTTAATCGCTAAGAGCACGGCAATAGCTGTTAGGATCCAAATTCCGTCTCCTTGAAGGAAACTTCGTAAGTTGTCTGTGTTCATATAAATTCTCCTATTCTTGATTATTTGCGTAGTTTAAGGGGATTGTGTGCTCTAGTTTAGAGACATAGTAGGTTTTTTCTTTTTCGATAAGGGTAAAGGTAAAGTTTTCAGAGTGAGTGGTTCCTCCCACTTCAAAGGTTGCTTGAACATAGGCTATTAGCCCCTTTTTATTCTTTTTGAGATAGGTGTAGTCGATACTTTTAAAGGTGGTGTTTGCGACAACATCTACATCTTTTGAAATCAAGTTGAGATTATCTTGATTGGTGGTGTAGTTGGTGAAAAAGACAGTCAGAAACTTATCTACTTTCTTGTGTACTGAATCAGAAAGACGATCTGTAGTAGTAAGAGTGAGTTTGTCTTCTTCCTTGAAGGATCCAGCTTGTGAGCTTTCTAGGGTAGTGAACCAAGGAAGGCCTGAGATATAGTAGCTATTTCCTTTTTGAGCATAAGGGATATTGAAACCTGTCACAATTTCTGTTTCTTGTGTTTCCTTGTCATGGCGTATCCATTCCTTGTACTTGATCCGGTAGGTTGCCACATTGTTTTCTACAGTGATTAGTTGAGCGGATAGTAACTCACTTGGATTTCTGACTTGGCCTTGAGATTTCACATCCGGTATAAAGTTATAAAAGCTATTGAGGTAGTCGATCTGTCCTTCTTGCTTTTCAACTTCTTGAGGGAGAGTGAAGTAGGCATAGACAAAATCATTGAGATAGTACTGGAGCTTATAGTCGTACTGTTTTTCTTCTACAGGTGCCTGAGCTTTTTTGGCATGGAGTACCTCCACATTCTTTTCTAATTTAGAGACTTGATTCGAGAGTGTGATAGCACGAACAGCCCCCGATAGACCAACAAAAAGGAGGAAAGAAATTCCTCCAATAACAGCCAGATTGATTGTTTTCTTGTTGGTGATTTTCAGTTTAGGTGGACCTCCTTTCTTTTCCATCTTTTTAAAATTTGAGAGGTAGTCTCTCGCTTTTAGTAAGTAGTGTTTAGCTTTATCCATAAGACCTCCTTTTAGAGTCCAGCCAGTTCAATGAGTTTAGACCCCTTGGCATAGAGACGCTTATTAGCTTTTTCGATTTCTCCGTTAATGTAATAATAGCCACGTAACTCAGTTTGGAGCTGCTCAACTAGTTCCGGACGAAGATCTTTAACTTCTTCCTTTTTGAGTAAGCTATTTAATTCGCCAGCCTTGGTCCAAGCTTCTCTGTGGTCTTTCTTCTTGAGTAGCTCTCCCAGTTCATTGGTGATTTGAGAGACTTTCTTTTCAAATGTTGTTTTCGTTGCCATTTCAATTTCCTTTCTAAATGTTTCTTGATTGCTTTTAATGGTTTGTTGGATAAAAGCGATGAGTGAGGGACGCATTCTTTTGTTTAGACTAAGGATTTCCCCGTTTAGCGTAAAACAGGCATGTTCATAGTCATAAAAACCTTTCGCATCCGGTAGCTTCTCGGTAGATCTTCCAGCACATTCATAGTAGAAGTCCTTGCCTTTTCGTAAGAGAATGTACATATGCCAGAATTCTTGTTCGGGCAAAAGGAAGAAGTCCGTCTGATAGATCTTCTTAAGCATTTTAAGAAGCCTCTAGAAGATCATCATAGCCCAGAGCTTGGTAGATAAAATCAGAATCAAACCAGAGCCAGTCATTAATCGTAGTTTCTGTAGGTATATCACCAGAGAAGATATCTTCACAGATAACCGTTAAAGTATCAACTCCACCACGTTCACGGACAGTGTTTAGAGTTTCTAATCCACCTGACCAGGCTTTAAAATTTTCTAATGAATTGATTTCTACTTTGTATTCCATAGCTTGTTTTCCTTTCTAATGTTCATAGTGTTTACTAGCTTTGAGGAGCCGTAACATGGCTTTCCCACGATCGGTAATTTCTCCGCTATTTTTGATCATCTTCATGTATTCCGTCTGTAGAATCTTATCTGCTTCAGAAACGAGGGCTAGGGAGTTTGCGACTTGGTAAGTTAGCCAGCGAATGGTTCGCTCAATACTATAAGGTTGAGGGTTGGTTGAGAGTTTTAAGGGTTCGACTCCCCCAAAGAGTCGTTGCCATTTTTCATCGGGTTTGTAGGCCCCAAACTGATTGATGCCATCATAGACTTGGATTTCTTTATTTATGATGCCTCTAGCAATTTCGCCAAGATCGACACCAGCGATATATTCTTCTACAACTCCTTGAGCCTTCTGGTCTGAAAAGCGTAGTTCGTAGCGATTCCAGATACCAAAAATCTCCAAGGATTCGTCCAAGGAGATGTTTTCCATTCGTGCTATTTCATAGCGCTTTTCATAAAAGTTGAAGTAGAGCTGACTTTGACGGCTCCCAAAGTAAATGGACAAGCCGTGATTAGCTTCTATATCTTCGTTATCGGTGAAAGATCCACCTCCCGTGATATTCCACTTTTTAAGAGTATCAAGGACAATCTCTTTAGAATGGAGTTTCTTTATCAAGTCAGGTATTAGAATTTGTTGGTCTTCGTGTCCATAACCCTTATAGAGTTCATCAAGAGCGATATCCAGGCGTTTAACCCGTACATCCTGATAGGAGTAGAGGATATGTTGGAGAAAGATTTGCCATGTGATTCCCTTGTGTTCTAAGATAACTTCCATCTCACGGCATCCTTGGCCGGATAGTTGAAGGCAGACTTGGTAGTCATTCGTAATCGCCTTATCAAAGAAATCAAAGATCCAGATGTTTCCTCTTTGCCAGAGATGTGTATAGTTCATGAGACGTGTTTCTTGTTCGGTAAACTCACTCAAGGGGCAGTGAAGGAAATTCACACAAAAGTCATCTAAATCTTTTAGTCTTGGGAAAGACAAGCGGAGGTAGTCAATCTGAGCTCGAAGGCTATCTCGTTCACAGTCTTTGTGGTAACCCAGTTTTTCTTTTAGTTCTCTAAACTTTTCAATCGTTAGTCCTCTCTCGCCAGTTTCATAAGAGCGATAGGTTCTAGTTGGAAGATCCACAGCTTGTGCAAAATCTTTTTGGCTAAGTCCAGTCTGTTTTCGGAATTTCTTGATATGAAAAGGACTAATTTTGTCCATTCATTTGACCACCTCTTTCTAACTAAGTGACACACTTTTTTGACGAAAGTGACACACTTTTTGAAATTTGAAAACCCAACTCCCATAAGGAATGAGGAGGGGTTGGTATGGCGTTTTTGCCAATTGTAACCCCCCTATTAGAGTCGGGGGTTACTTGTCATCATGAGCCAGGAACGGCGGGCTTCGGTCTTCGCCTGACCTGCGGTCAGGCTTGCCCTTGCCCTTGTCCTAGCCCATGATGACTGACAATCGCTTCAATAGCTTTTGGATAAGACTTGCGTCCATCTTCCTCAAATTGAGCAATTGTTTCAAGAAGTAACTTTTCTTGGAAAGGTTCAATGAGAATAGCGGAATCAGTACGTTCAAATGAGATCCCGTGCTCCTCCATATAAGGAATGATTTTTCGAAGAGTTTGCATCTTTAAATCATACTCATCCGCAAATTCCTTTAGTGTTCGCCGATCTGGTTCGTTTCCCAAAACCTTCTCTTCCTCTATTGTTTCCATTGTTTTAACCGGTGGTTTATATTCTTCAAATACTGAGAACTCTTCTCCTTCAAATTCCATAATCGGGATTTTAGCGTATTCATCATAGAAGGAAAAGCCCTGGTCAAGTGGAATATAAGGTGAATAAAACTCACCAGCTAGTTTTCCACTTGAAGCAATATAACCACGACCGACCACTTTCACTCCGTTAATCTCGTCTAGCTTTTTAAATTCTTTGGTTTTATTAGCATCTCCAAACATCATGTCATATCCTGTTGATTCTAAATGACCGACAGAAAGACGCATCATAAAGTTGTCCCGAAGAGAAGTTTTGATATATTCTCCATCAGGCCGTTGCATGGCAAAGATCACGTAGACTCCAGCTTGACGACCCTCTAGAACGATTTGAGTTAGATATTCCATGAGTTCCGACTGTTGGCTATAGTCACGGTCAATCTTAGCCATGAGAGCAGCCCATTCATCTACTAGAAGAAATTTAGGTTTTAAGTTGTAATGGGTGTAATAGGTACCTGGTCTATAGTCTGGAAAAGACGTTAATACTTCATAGCGCTTCTTCATAAACTCGACATTCTCTCTAAAGCAATTAATGATATCCTCTTTACTAGAATAGACTCGACCGTGAAAGACAGGTAGTTTTTTTAAAGAAGCTAGGTCTGAGTTTTTAGGATCGCAAATATCTATATAGCCGACTTTTAATAAGGCATAGATAATGGACATGAGAGTGACAGTTTTTCCTCCACCAGTACCTCCGCCAACAAGTAGATGGGAGTCTTTGACATAATCCCAGTAGACGTCTTTCATAAGACGGATCTTTGAGCCTCTCACTTCAACTTGATCAATTGAAATGCGACTCTCAATCCGATTGATGGCGATTTTATATTTGATAAACCGATTGTCAAAACTCTTGTCACGAAAGTCCCCATTAAACATGACTTCAAGAGTAGAGCCAAGATTTAAAAATCGATCTTGAAATTTGTTTCCTTCCAAGATAAAACTGACTTGAAGCTCATAGCGACTTTGTTTAAGGTAGACTTTTGGAAGTGTAATCTTTTCAACCATGCCTTTCTCTCGTTTGACTTTCTTGACCAGATATAAGTTGTTCTCTAATAAGAAACGGGAGAGGATGCGCAGACTGTTGAGCTTTTGAAAGAAAAGGATCTTCTCGTAACAGAGATAATTGACCCCCAAAGAAAGTAACGCAGACAATAAAATCCCCGCTCCAATGAAATAACTCTGAGGCAAAGGGTGTACCTTTAGTTGTTCAAAATGAAGATAGATATAATAAGCGAAAACCAATAAAAAAGGAAACCACCAGATAAACCATGTGATTCCCTTAATGTTTCGATGAAAGATTTGAACTCTTTTTCCTCGGTAGGTAAAGAGTTTCATGAGTAATCACCTCCTAATTATCTTTCTTATTTCCTGTTTGTTTCACTTCCTTAGTTTCCTTGGCTGGAGTAGCTCCCCCTTTCTTTTTGATTCTTGAGGCGAAGAGTTTAAAGATATCCCGATTATTCACGTGAATATGGGCGACAACAATATCTTCTAATTCTACTTCTTCACGGTATTTAATTCCCAGGTCTTCAATTTCAGACTCTGACATGTCTGCGATAGTGAAAAAGAGGGTTTCGTGCTGGACAGAAGAGTGAATCCCTACAACGATTCCACGGATCTCGCCTGTATTGACTTGGACAAATGATCCGTCAGGATTTCGTTGCGATTGATCTACTTCAAAGATGACTTCAGGACCTTCAATGCCTCGGAAAGTCAGTTTTCCAAGGATTGCCGGGACATCTAGTCCATCTGTAATGACACGATAGGTTTTATCCGCAATTTGTAGTTTTTCTCCGTAGTTTAATCCAATTTTAGCCATGTGATTTTCTCCTTTTATTTCTTATTTTTTAAGTACCAATTTTTCCGCAAAAACATTGCGGTAAGGTGCAACATTCTTACCATTTAAAATAGTGTCTGAGAAAAAGATTGGGTTAACCGCTTCTACTAGATCATCTTCTGGAAAGACCGTTGTAGAGGCTGGTGTAATGACATGAAAGGCGCCGTGCTCTGCACTGTTTAGAATGTGACGTTGGTATTTTCCTTTTTTACCAAATACAGACTGAGGAGCTTTCCCCAATTTTTCATAATAAGCTTGACCAATAAATTCTGGTTTCATTTTTAGTGTTTCTGGAATCATAGGATTCTCCTTTCAAATTTTGAGTAAAAGAAAAAGAGTTAAGCTAGTTTCTTAACTCTTGAGTAATAGTGATTAAAAATTTTGCGTTTATACATACGACTATAAAGATCGATATCTCCATAAGCAAATCCTGTTTCTTTTGCCTTAGAGACCAAATGATCGATATCTACCAGGGCTTGGCTATATAGTTTAGCTAGTAGACTTTCTGAACTATCAAACATCCCATAGGTAAAGAGATAATTTTCATAGAGTCGTTTACATTGTAGTGCGAAAAAAGTTTGTCATAGAGTTCTCCTTTATTGTAATAAGAAAAAAGCTACTAAGTGAAAAAAGGAAAGAACTTAGTAGCTTGAGAGTAGGCCTATCTATCTAGATAGACAGCAGTAAAGAAAAGTTATTTGGTTGAAGGATCCCTCCTTCACGGTGGCAACGTTTAGCAAGGTGCTTTGCATCAATTACCATCGCTTTCCCAGCCAATCTCATTGGGGAGTCATCATCATACCCTTAAGATTCTCTTACGCCCTTTGGCGAAGCCAGTTCACTTTACTATTCGGAAAAGTGCGAAAGTCCGAAATGCGTGTAGGCCCACAAAGTAATAACGTTTGTTTTACATCCCAACTTCAACCACAAACGGACTTGACTTTACCTATCAAATATATTACAATAAAGTTGCTAAGTTAATTGTGTGATTTGATAATCAGTCCTCTGGTTGTCAGACGCACTTTTTATTTAATTTTCAAAGTTCATGATGCTGAATGTTAGGCATTATTATTTTCAACAATAGTATAACTACCAGCTATATTTAGATTATATAACTATAGGTTATATTTGTCAAGAGCTTTTTGGAAAAAATCTTTAAAAATTTTTAAGAGGAACATGATGGATTTTTCGGAACGTTTAAAGAATCTAAGAAAACAAGCACATTTAACCCAGGTAGATGTTGCTAACAAGTTAGGAATTTCGCAACCAGCTTATGCTTCATGGGAACGTGGAATTAAAAAACCAACCCAAGAAAATCTAGTCAAAATATCGAAAGTTTTAAATGTATCAATTGATTATTTAGTTGGAACTTCAGATGAAGGTGTAAAAGAAGACGAATTAGATAATGTAGAACTTCTATTTCGTATGAATTCAAAAGGTCTAACTGAGGAAGAAAAAGAAATCTTCAAAAAAGAATTGATTGAATTTATGGAAGAACGAAAAAAACTATTTTGTAAAGATAATAAGGAAAATAAAACATAGTTAATATAAATAAACTAAGGTTAGACAAACTTATAATATGATTGAGTGAGAAATAGACAAATAATTTTATATAGATATATAAGCAATTGAGAATAGAGGATTCAGAGAAAAAATGTGTAGTAATAATTGGGATTCATTTTGGAATGCGCTAAATGCGATAGGTACTCTTTCAGCAGTTTTGGTCAGTTTACATTTAGCTAGTAGAAAAAAGAAGGCCGAATTATCCTTACATAAGCATCGGACATATCATAAGGATGGGAAAATTGATCTTATTATTACAATAAAAAACGTAGGAGATGCACCAATAGCTATTACTGAATTTGGTTTCAGTAGAATTGTTAAAAGAGATGATATTTTCATAGATTGTCATACTTTTTTAAAAGATGAATTTCAATTAAAGCCTGTTGTAATTTTAGCAGGAAATATTCATTTAATTCAATTTGAGTTAGACCCCTCTATTAAGCCTGAATATAAAATAGTAAAAAAACAAATCGAAAATAGATTCTACACTTTTGTAGTGAGAGATAGCGAAAATAAACATTATTCAATTATATAAATCATTAGTTATTATCATGCATATTGATTATAAAGTTTAAAAAGTGAGTTTAAATCATGGAAAATTTTGAAATACAAATACCTGAAATAGGAGATTTTGAAATTGATGTTAGGAAAAAGGAACTATATAATTATAATTTTCATTCATACTCATTAGTTCCATTGCAAAAAGAGGCCTCTTTAATCATTACTGATAAAATAAGAAATAATCTATTTGCTCATATTCCTGAAACTAAATTATTAAAAAAACTTCTTGAAAAGAATGATGATGTGGAATATGTTGCAAAACTATCTAAAGAAGCAAAAGAAAAAATAAAAACAGGAGAATGGAGTTATGGTATACGAAAAAAGACGGGTGAAACCTATGCAGTATTAAAAGATACTGAAACTGGAAAAATCAAAAGTAGTGTAACTTTAGATAAAAGAGTTGTTCAAGATCTTGGCAATCTCCCAGAGCTTTCAGCAATTCAAAGCCAGTTAGCTTCTATATCTGAACAAATTGAATCATTAAATGAACTAGTGATCAGAGTTGAACAAGGTCAATATAATGATAGATTCTCTGGATTTTTTAGTTCGAGACAATTAATTCTCGAGGCTTTAGCAACAAAAAATGAGCAAATAAAAAGAGATTTATTACTTTCAGCAATAAAAGAAAATAATAGTACGATTTCAAAATTGATGTTATCAATTTTTACTGACAGTACTGATTTTACAAAATCTAAGCTTAAACCAAAAGATGCAGATAGGATTGGTAATCTACTTCATCAATCCATTAGTTATTTATCGTCTTCGGTACAATTGAATGTCATTGCTTATACGATGTTAGAAGAACAAGAAGCGGTGATGGCAGTATTAAGTAATTATCAAGGATTTATGGAACAAACTTTATTGGATACGAAATATGACGGGAAAAGTTTAGCATGGAAAATTGATAATTTTTCAAAGGGTGATAGTAATAATTTTAATCAATTGACCCAAGGAATTGTTGATAAAGTAGATGAGCTGATTAATAGTACAGAAAATTTACTAATAGAGGAAAAATAAGATGACAAATAAGAAGGAAAAAATCTGTATTGTCCCTAAATGCAAGAAGGAAGTTCATGAGTCTAAAGCGTTGTTATGTGGTGAGCATGAAAGAAATTATAAAGATAAGAGAAAAATAATTGGTCAGGGAGCGTTGGGGATAGGAGTAATGGCCGTTGGATTGTTAGTCAATGGACGGAAAAATAATAAATAGCATAGACATAAATTTTTGTTTTAAGTAAAAAAATTGAGTGGACATTTGTCCACTTTTTTATATAATTAACTTAACAAAATTATTTTGGATTTGTTATAGAAAGCAAAATTTTAATGGAAAAATCAATGATATTTAAAAAACTCGGAATCACTGGTAATAGAGTTTATAAATACACTAATATAAGGTTTAATGCACTTCTAGGTGTATCTTCAAATGAGTTTAAAGAGGAAGGATGTTACTTTAATCTTTATTATGATGAATTAGATACCCTAATTCCAATAACAGATATTAACACAATATCTTCTTCCGCTATAAAAAGCGAAGAAAACACTACAATTTATTCTTCAATAGGACAATCTAGTATAAGTAAAGAGAAGAAAAATGACATAAAAAGGACAATCAAGTGGGGGATTCTAGTTTCGCAAGATTGTGCGTTACCAACCCCGGAACATTATATTCGCTGTAATACTCACAAAGATTTACCATCAAAAAATTTAAGAAAGAGATCTCAAGGTGAGTTTGCTTGGATTCATTATGGACACTTATTAAGTAAAAGTATTTTGCAAAAAATAGGGATCAACGGTAAGTTTGTCGACACTTCAAATATGAATAATATCTATGCGCAAACAGAGAGAGCTAATGTTCATTCTGTCACAGATTGTGGACAAAAATTTTTTGAAGATGAAGTAATTAAATACATTGACGATTTGAAAGAGGAGCAATTTCTTTATTTTGAAGTCGAAGCTGTTTTTTGCTCTCGAAAAGATCGAGTTCCAGTAGGGAATAAATTAAGATGTGTTATATTAGATAAAAATAAAAACGAATCGAATGAAATGTTCTTTGTTTTTATTCCGAACTACCAAGAAGGATATAAATTGGATTACCGACATGGTTTTTAAAGTAGACAATCATCTACTTTTTTTATATAATAAACTCAACCAAAATGGTTTAGTTTGACTATTCATACTTAAAGGAGGTACCGTTCGTTGGATGAATTGTATTCAAGAGTAAGTAGTGTAACAAAACAAGCGTTATATCAGTTTATGAAGGATAAAGAGATTTCTTTACTGAACTATTATTATGAGTATTATTTTCAGTTTTGTGTTCAAGAAAATAATATTAAAGTATTTCCTCATCACTTTTCAAATCATAAAATTGAAGGTTTAACAGTAATTGATGATATTGGAACGAGTTTTTCTTATGAGCGTGACAATCCTAAAGTAAAGCAGAATTTTACTTTATGCCATGAATTAGGACACTTTATTTTGAAACATGAAGGTTCCTATTTTACAGAATCTGTAGATGCTCAAGAAAATATATTAGAGCGAGAGGCAAACATCTTTTCAGCTATGATTTTAATGCCTGATATTGTACTTCTTTCAAAAATCTACTATAATTATGAGACTTTTCAACATCTTCAGAATAAACTTGGTGTTTCAAAACAGGCATTATTTTTTCGTCTTTTGGATCTTCTTAGAGAATATTATCCTGGCAAAGAAAGTACTATTAAGCATGCTATTGAGGCTTATATTGAGGGGAGGAATTCCTTGATCCACCTTTTGTTTCACAGTATTAAAGAACAAATTATAAAGGAGTTTAACAACTATCAGACTTCTTTAATGAAGAAGATAGTGCAGTCTGTAAGTAAAAGAGGCTATGTTACTAGTCAGGAGTATCCTGAACTTTTAAATCAAGATAATTGGAAAACAATAAAGGATTGTTATGATAATCTAAAAGTATGGCTCATTTATAACAAAGGAAAATCTATAGCTTATGTTTGGGATAAGAATAAGCTAACGGAGAAAGAGGCAAAACAAAAAGCGGAATTAAAATTACTATTAATGTGAGGAAAACGATGTATCAACTAGAAAAACTAAAGACTCGTAGAAAAGAGCTGAAATTGACTCAAAAGGATATTGCGGATCAGTTAGATATTAGTTATCAAGCCTATTCCGCATGGGAACGTGGAGTAAAAAAACCATCTAGAGAAAAAGTTAAACAACTAGAGCAGATTCTAAATGTTCCAAAAGGTTATTTTACAGAGGTCGAAATCGTCCGACTATATAATACTTTATCAGATGAAGGCAAGGATCAAGCACTTAGTTATGTTAGAAACCTAGTTCAAAAAGAACAATGTAAGAATGTTATTTCAATATCAGAAAAACTATACGAATACCATGTTTACGAAAAAATGTCTGCCGGTATCGGTTCATCGGTTTATAACAATCAGGACTATGATACTGTTTATTTTGATGAAGAACTAGCTCATGATTTTGCTTCATGGGTATCTGGAGATTCAATGGAGCCTAAATATCAAAATGGCTCTGTTGCCCTCATTCGTGAGACAGGTTTTGATTACGATGGAGCAGTTTATGCTGTGGTCTGTAATAGTCAGACCTACATTAAACGAGTTTATCGTGAAGAACACGGTTTAAGGTTAGTATCTATCAATCCAAAGTATAGAAATATTTTTCTTTCTTACGATGAAGATCCGCGAATTGTGGGGATTGTCGTTGGAAACTTTATGCCATTAGAGGGATAGCTTATGAGTGAAAAAACTCTATGAAAATAAATTGTAGATCGATTATTTCTCGGATGATTATACTCGATTTGAAGAAAATTTCCAAAAGTATTTAGTAATAGACGTACTGTTAAGATTCTCTGATTGATAATATCTTCAGAACAATAGCTATTAATCAGAAAAAATATTTAAAGGTGAACAAAGAAAATACAAAAGATGAAAGAAATTATTGTTTTTATTTTGTGATAATTAATCAGGGGGCTGGTTAAAACTTTAATTAAAGAAAGCGCGAAATAAAAACAATAATTTCTAACAGAAAGTGATGCAAAATTGATATAATGGTCATTATGAAGGAAAACACGATAGAAATTCAAGAATTAAAAAAATTGGTAGAGCGTTTTAACGCTGATTTTAAAAACTATAAAAAAGATCAAACATACAACGAGGCAATGACAAGGCAACAGTATATTGATGTTCTTTTGAAGTTGCTTGGTTGGGATATTACGAATCCAATGGGACTCTCATTCAATGATAGAGAGATTGTTGCGGAAGAGTATTCAAGTGAAAATAAAAAAGATAGACCTGATTATACTATCAGGATGAACGGGATAAGTAGGTTCTATATCGAAGCTAAGAAAGTCAGTGTAGATATTTTTAATGAAGCAGATCCAGCTATTCAAACAAGACGGTATGGTTGGAATAGTAATCATAAGATATCCGTCCTAACTAACTTTGAATATCTTGTGATTTACTTAACCTATGCTATGCCAACTAAAAATGATACTTCTAAAACATATCGTTATAAATATTATCATTATACAGAATACGTAGAGAAGTTTGATGAGATTTATGACTTACTTTCAAGGGAGTCAGTGGTGAAAGGAAAATTTGATCAATGGACCTCTGATATTTCACCTCTTGATTCAACAAAAACATCTTTAGACACTATTTTTCTGAGTCAATTGAACAGATGGAGAAAAGATATTGGTCAAGAACTGTATTACTTAGATGGCGGTTTCAGTAGTATAGCATTAATGAATGAACAAATCCAAGATTTTTTGAATCAAATAATTTTCTTACGATTTGCGGAAGATAACCACTATGAATCTACAGAAATGCTAAAAAATGAGATACTGAAGCAACCAGACTATATAAAATATTTTAAAAAACTAGATAGAAAATATAATTCAGGACTCTTTACTGACGCAAATATTATTTCTAAAATAAGTTCTAATTTATTAACGGATATTGTAGAAAATTTATATTTCCCTAATGTATCTTATGATTTTTCAGTAATTGATTTATCTATTCTAAGCAAAGTTTATGAGTATTTTCTACAGGAAGAATTAGTAATTGAAGACGGAGAAGTAAGACTCAAAAAGACAAAATCAGCCTCTGTAAAAGCTGTGGTTTCTACTCCAGATAATATAGTGGTATCTATGGTTAAGAGAGTTTTATCTAAAAAGTTAGATGGGAAAAATCCTGATGAAATCCTGAAATTAAGAATCGCTGATTTAGCAGTGGGATCGGGCATATTTTTAATTGAGGCTTATAATTATATAGAAGCATATTTAACCCAATGGTATGCAGATGAAAAAAATATGATTCCTAATCCTTTGTTAGTACCTTTTGATGTAAAGAAAAGGATCATCCAAGAGGTATTGGTAGGATTTGATATTAATAGTCAAGCAGTTCAATTAACAAGATTCTCGTTAATGCTTCGGATACTATCTTTCGAAGGAAAAGAAAGGGTTGAAAAAGTGACACCTATATTACCTAAACTTGAAAATAATATTAGGTGTGGAAATTCTCTTGTGAGCATGTCTGATTTCGATTTACTTAATCTTTCATCGGAAGAATTATTTGAAATCAACCCAATGTTGGATGGACTGTTAAGTGAAAAATATGATGTAGTTATTGGCAATCCACCTTATCTAAGTAAAGAAGATATAAAACAGTCTACAAATTCGAAAGAAATTGCTGTATATGACGAGATTTATAAATCTACAATAAAACAATATGATAAATATTTATTGTTTATGGAGAGATCTTTAAAAGTTGTTAAAGACGATGGAGATATAATCCTTTTAGTTCCCAACAAATTTATTAATATAGAAGCTGGAAAAGGAATTAGAGATGTTTTAAAATCAAAAATGTTTCTAAAAAAAATCTTTGACTTTAAGTATACTCAGATTTTTCCTACGGCAACAAACTATGTATCAGTAGTACATTTGTCTAAATCTGAACACTTTGAATATGTTGAAATTTCAGGTTCGGATGAAGTGTATAAAGATAAAAAAGGGGTGCAATATTCTCTAGATGACTTAACAGGCAGTCATTGGTTTTTGACAGATGATATTCGGCTAAAGACTCAATATGAGTTTGCAAAAAATAATTTTCCTAGCATAGAAACTGTTATTACTCCCAAAAATGGGGTTCAGACTAGTAGGAACTCGGTTTATATTATTCCTAAAGCAAAAACTAAAAGTTGTAAAGATTCAATTTTTTATGATAAAAATGGTAAACAATATAAATTGGAGAAACAGCTTCTAAAGGATTTCTATAAACCAAATGGAAATAAGGTAGGAAGATCATACAGTACACTAATTTCGGATAGTTATATTATCTTTCCTTACTCAGAAGGGAAAATAATTTCTGAGTCGAAGCTGAAGTCTGAATATAGTGGAGTCTATGAATATTTCTTTGATCACAAAACTGAGTTATTACCTAAAGCGATGGGAGGTAGTAGAGATGTTAGAGGATCTAGTACAGAAATTATATGGTATCAATTTGGTAGATCTCAATTTCTGAAAGAGATAACTGAACCTAAGATAATTGTAGGTGTAATGTCTAATCAACCTAATTTCAATATTGATACTAAAAGTTTTATTTATGCTTCTGGTGGAACTGCTGGCTACATTGGTTTGTTTTTGAAAGAAAATTCTCAATATAGTCTGGAATATATACAGGCTTGGTTAAGCCACCAGTTCACGGATTTGATTTTTCAAACGATTGGTAGCTCTTTTGAAGGTGAATTTTATAGTCATGGTACAGCATTATATAAAGATATTCCCTTGCTGCCAATAAATTTTAATTCAGAAATTGAAATTGAAAAATACAATTATATAAACGCTTTGGTACGTGACATAAGCAATCTCAATGAAGAAATTGATCAACAAAACAGTCGTAGGTTAAAGGAAATTTTGAAATCAAAAAAAGAAATCTTAATTGATCAAATTAATTCAACATTTGATGAGTTGCTTGAAATCAAAATGAGGTAATATAAGGTGAATATAAAGGAAAATCAAACGAAACAAAAGCTGATGGGGGCGTATTACACACCTGATGAGATTGTTGATTTTATGTTACGTTGGACTATAGAATCAGATAGACCGCAAAGGATTTTAGAACCTTCTGCTGGAGATGGTCAATTTTTAAGAAGGATAAAGGAGATTAATAGAGAAACCCAAATTACTGCTATCGAAATAAATGAAGAAGAATCAAAAAAAATTCCAACTAATCTAAATTGTGATATTAAAGTTCTTGTTGATGATTTTTACAAATTTTATGAGGAACAACGATTTGATCAAAGTTTTGACGTAGTTTTAGGAAATCCACCATATATTCGATATCAATTTTTATCTGAATCTCAAAGAGAATTTCAAAGTGATATTCTGATGAATAACGGCTTAATAGCAAATAAGTTGATTAATTCTTGGGTTGCCTTTTCTGTGGCAACTTTAGAAATGTTAAAAGCAGGAGGAAAATTTGCATTTGTTCTTCCAACTGATCTACTTCAGGTTTCTTATGCGAAGCAACTTCGTACTTTTTTTAGAGAAGTATTTTCTGAGCTCAATATTGTCACTTTTGAAAATTTAGTTTTTGATGGGATTCAGCAGGATGTGATCCTGGTAATGGGAATTAAGAAGAGTTATATTGGTGAAGAGATAAAACTACGTACAATTCATATAACAGATAAGGATGAACTTGAAAGAGATATTTCAAGATATGAGTTAGATGAATATACTGATTTTGAGAGTGACAAATGGTCTAGTCTTAATCTTCCTAATGATCAACGTAGATATTATGACCGTACTTTGAAAAGAAAAACGATTCCTATAACAGATTTAGCTAAAATTGAAGTAGGAATTACAACGGGAAATAATAAGTACTTTGTTATAAATAAGGACACACTTGTTGAATTTTCATTAAAAGAATATGTTAGACCGTTACTAGGTAGGAGTGTAGATACTTTTGGAATCACTTATTCGCAATCTGATATAGAATTAAATGATGAGTTAAATAAAGATATTTGGCTACTAGACTTTAATAATAAACCACTTAATTCAGGGGCTTCGAATTATATTTCTTATGGAGAAATAAATGAACAGAATAAAGGATATAAACTAAAAATACGAAATAAGTGGTATGAAATCCCCTCAATTTGGGTACCTGATGCATTCTTATTAAGAAGAATTGGACAATATCCTAAATTAATTCAAAATTTATCTCAGGCAGTAAGTACAGATACATTCCATAGATTAAAGATTGAAAATTCTTCTTGTTATAGTATTGAAGAACTAATATTTTTGTTCTATTCTTCCCCGGCGATGCTATCTGTTGAATTAGAGGGTAGGGTATTCGGTGGAGGAGCATTAGAAATTCTTCCAGGAGATTTGAAAAATGTCCGTATTCCTATGATAAAGGGTCTAAAAAACATTTCTGATCTATTTAAGCAATTAGATTCAAAATTCAGAGATAATGAGTCGATTTATAATATAGTGAAGTGGGTAGATGAGCAGTTGTTGTTGAGTGGTCAAACAGATATTGATTTAAATATGACATATCTAGCGTGGTCGAAAAAAAATATAAATAGATATAGCAAATAATTAAAGAGGATTTATGATGTTAAAATTAGAGGCAGAAATTAATAAAGAGCAGTTAGATAGACTTAAACTTCAGATTAAAGAAAAATCAAGTCAAATTTATAGAGATTCATATCAGATGTCTATTGGAGAATTAATCAATCTTTATAGAGATGATGAACTTGATATTCATCCAGAGTTTCAGCGAGTATATAGATGGTCACCTTTTCAGAAAACCAAGCTAATTGAGTCTATTATGCTTAATATTCCAATTCCTTCAATATTTGTTAGTCAGAATGATGATGGAGTGTGGGATGTTATTGATGGAGTACAGAGGCTTTCAACAATTTTTGAATTCGTTGGAGTTTATAGAAATGATTTAGGTGAACTAGCACCACAACTTATTCTTGAAAAAACTGACTATCTCCCATCTTTAAAAGGGATTTGTTGGGAAGATCTTCCAAAAGAGCAACAGATAGATTTTAAGAGATCAAGAATCGATGTAATTATTGTAAAAAAAGAAAGTGATTCTAATACCAAGTATGAACTTTTTCAACGCCTAAATACAGGAGGGACACAGTTATCGGGACAAGAAGTTAGAAATTGCTTGATGATTATGACTTCAATGGATTTTTACACTTTAATAAAAGAACTATCTGAAGATATAAAGTTCTCAGAAATTGTTACAATAACTGACCAAAAAGAAAATGAGAAATATAAAATGGAACTAGTTCTAAGAGCTTTAATTTCGTATGCTTCTAAAAGTGAAGATTTAATCCAGTACAGTGATCTTTCGGAGCTGCTCGATAAAGAAACTATCAAGTTTGCAGAAGGTAAAATTTCATTTGATGAATTTGGAGAAAAATTTATAAAAATAGTTGAAAAACTTCATAATGTTTTCGGGGAAGACGTATTCAAGAGATACGAGGATGGAAAATATAAAGGCCCATTTTTAGTGAGTAGTTATCAGGTGATTTTATCTGGTGCATTATTGAATTATGAAACATTTATGGAGATGAGCAATGAAGAATTGATACAGAAAATCAATAAAATTTATGAACAAAAAGAGTATATTGAAAATACTAAAGCAGGAGCAAGAGCAATTCCTAGAATCGTAAATTTAACCTCGTTTGGAAAGAACTATTTTGGTAATGAGTAAGATAAACACTATTGAGCAACTTACAAAAAAAATTGATAAAGAGATGGCTTGGCGGAAAAAGGATTTATCTGGGATAAAATTTGATCTTGAAGCTGTTCAATTCGAGAAGGATAATAAAACAAAAGAAAGGTATATAAAGTATGGCATAGTTATACTTTATTCTCATTGGGAAGGAGCTGTAAAAAATATTGCAGAATACTATTTAAACTTTGTTTCGTGTCAAAAGCTTAGATATAGTGATTTAAAGAAAAATTTCCTAATGTTGGGGATTAAAAATTTAATCGATGAAACCAGTAAAACTAAAAAATCAACAAAAAGAACAGAGCTAATAGAGACAGTTTTTTCGAAGCAGAATGAAGAATCAAAGATACCTATAAATGATATAATATCTGCAAAAAGTAATTTAAATTTTGAGATTCTAAGGGAAATTTTAATAACAATAGGAATTTCAATAGAACCTTTCTCTATTTATGAAGTTTTGATAGATGAGAAGTTGCTTCAAAATCGAAATTTCATTGCACATGGTGATCATTTTAACCGGTTAGATGGTGTTGTGACGATAGAAGATTTTAAGGAGTTACATGAAAAAATTCGTGATGTGATTGAATTGTTTTCGAATACGATAATAGACGCTGCTCGAAATGAAGAGTATAAGAATAAAGAATGCTAAGTTTAATTAATCAGAGATTATAAATTTTCAATCTTTAAAAATTGTATTATTTGGAGTTAAGTATATCAATTATCTATCAGTTATAGAAAATAATATAACATAGTTTGTTTAAAATACATCTTCCCTATCCAAAGGTGGATAGGGTTTTTCGTTGTTCATTACACGTTCTAAACAATCAATACTAGATCTTAGATGAAACATTTCATGTTTTCTATATTTTTCATCTTGTGAATTCAATAGTTCGTTTAGGTGACGTCTAATATGCCAAATGGCTTTTCTAATATTTGTTTCTTTTAAATTATTCATGAATCCATTGTATAATAAATTATAATCCAATCTTTTTGCTTAAGCTAATTTGCATGAAATATAAGCTATTCGGTTAATAACAAGCTTAGAAGTTTTTTGAAGTAACCTATTTAGCACAAAAGAACACCTATTCGGTAAAATAGGTGTGAATGATGTTATTTATATCCATATTGTTTTAGAGCGTTTTTATATGCTTCGCTAGCTCTTAGATAGTAGTCGTGTTTAACTTCACTGATATTAATAGAAAAGACACCATCTTTAAATGAATATTCTTCTGTTCGACGTGCGATATTTTGTCCAGTTAATTCGATCGTATTCTTTTGTTTGTTAATAGTAAAGCTGTCGGCTTCTCCATGCTAAATGGAAGCATTTTCTCGTTTAATAGTAAAGGAGAACTTGTTTCTTTCACTTGAGAACCAATAATACTCACCATCTAAAGATTGGTAGTTGTTTTTAGAGCAAGCAATTAACGTAATTATTGATAACGAAAGTAGTAGTATACCTATTATTTTTCTCATGATCTTTGCCCCCTTCTATAAATTTAATTATATCAAATAATATTACGAGAGTGTGTCAGTGTCTGTTATAACGGAAAAATGAAGAAATGTCTATTATAACAGCAAATAATAACTTTCGGGAAAATTGTTATTTTTCGGAAAGTCAAAATGTTGTTATTTATGATATACTTATATTGAGTTTATATCTTTTGGATGTTCCAGGATCATGAACATTCTAATGTTTTATTTAGACACTATGGACCTCTAAGGAGGATGGATTTCAGTGGACTTTCCCAAATATTCATATCAACTCTAGCTGATAAGAGAAATCGAATCTCAAGGAAGTCCTTGAACTACAAAACTCTGTATCAATTTTAAATGAGCCAGGTGAAATTTCTAGCTTAATTTGACAAATTATGAAAAATAAAGGAATAGTAATGGAATTAATTTATAGAACAAAAATTCATAGACCCAATAAATACGAACGCTTTCATAATGAATATTATCAAAAGGGAGATATCATTGAAAAATATACCATTTCTAGCACACGAGTACCAGGTCGTCTAGAAAAAGATGAAACCAGAAGAAATGATTGTAAATATTTGAGCGCGTCTTGGCATATCCAAGATCCTAATATGCCACAATGGCTGAAACAATATATAGTCAATACATCAGAAACTCATATTGAAGACCTGATAAATGAATTACAGACAAATGGATATCGTGTGCATACATGTGATGATAAGCCTTTACTTATCTTTAAAGACAAGATTGTTAAAGTTTTTATTGATCAGGTATGGATAGATATTATACCTTTGATAAAATTATATTATAATAGGAAAAAAGTCTCGGACAATTTACTCGAGCAGTTTGAAAAAGATTGGCTTGATCTTAATGTCTCTTATCAACAACTGTTAGATAAGCAAGAGGAAGTGAACTTACTCAAAAAAAACGAGGAATACGATAAATTTTATCAAAAATTTTATGAATCCTACAACTCAGAAAACGCAGCTGGTGAATTAAATAGATTTTTGTTAGATCTGATTTCTACTACAAAGGGTACTGAGAAGGAATATTTTGTACAATTACTGGAGAAGGTTCAAAATCAAGATTTCACACCTGAACTTTATGCTAATACCTTAGCAACTATATTTACTCGAGAAAGACCCAAGATTCACTAAAATAGTGTATCTCTATTTTAGGTATATATACCATCGTCACTCCTAAATGATTGTTTCTTATACAAATTGGTAAACTAAACAATAAGTCTTACATTGGTTATTTGCTTTTAGCTGGCAATTAACAAGGATTTTATTAGTAATTTGTTAAACAAATAATGAGATTACTCTTAAAAAAATTTTTTGTAAACTTAAATTATCAATAAAAAGAGGTGAAATTGAATGAATTATTATCAAGTTGAGTTTAAGGATCCTGATGATTTCTTAAAAACTCAAACAGAAGATTTTATTAAGACTATTTGATTAACACTCCATAACTCTACTTGAGTGTTTACACATAATTATTGACAGTATCAAAAAATAAAGTATATTGTTTTCATCATAATATAATTAGATATCAGTATAGAGAATTTTATCTATATATCAGATATCAGCAATTGCTTTTGCTGTCATTTTTCGCTACAATAGTTACAAGGAGGAAATAAACATGTTAAAAGAAGTATTAAACGTCGCAAAAGTTGCGAAAAAATCATCTCTCTTCTTAGGAGGGGTAGCATTTGGGACGCTTGGCTTGAAAGTCTTAGCAAGTAAAGAAGCTAAGAAAGGCTATTCTAAGGCCTTGGCTAAAGCTTACAAATTGAAAGATGGACTGGATGCATCTGTTTCTGTTGTAAAACAACACGGTGATGATGTTTTACAAGACGCTAAATATTTATACGAACAGGAAAAGAAAGAAGAACAATTAGATAGCCTGACAGGTGAATAATATGTCTTTTAAAGTGCTACACAGAGGATATCAACATATCCGATTATCGTCCTCGTTTTCACTGACCTTGGATATTCAAGATTATCTTCGTTCCTTGGCTAAAGATGAAAAAGGGATCGACTCTATTCAGTTTTATATGGATCAGCAGCACTTTACTCTACGTATGAAAGAAGGCTTCTCTGTATTAGAAAATGCAGAGGCCTTTTTAAAAAAAATTGACAAGGGGAAAGTTTCGGACTTGATGACTCTTCCCATTCGTAGAGAAGAGAGTGCTTATTCAATTGTATCGGGTGCAGCGATTAAGCGTTTGCTGTTTCGAAGTTTTGTACCCTACCCTATTCGTTATATTTGGACTTGTTATCAGGCTTTGGGTTATGTCAAAGAAGCCTATCAAACTTTAGCGCGCAAGGAACTAACCATGGAGGTCTTGGACTGTTCGGCCATTTTGTTGTCCTTGTTTATGAACCAATCCAAGACAGCTAGCAACATCATGTTTATGCTTGATTTGGGTAATCATCTGGATCAGTGGTCTTTAAAAAAAACAGCAACAGATTTGGAACAAAGCCTTCTTGCTAAAGAAAGTGATGTTTTCTTAGTGCGGGGAGACATGGTCATCAGCATCAAGAGTTCTGATGTTCAAGTAGGTGATGTATTAGTTGTCTCCCAAGGGAATGAAATCTTGTTTGACGGCCAAGTGGTTTCAGGATTAGGCATGGTCAATGAGAGTTCCTTGACTGGAGAGAGCTTCCCTGTTGAAAAGAAAGAGGGAGATTCTGTATGTGCGAATACTGTTTTGGAAACAGGAGAGTTAAGAATTCGTGTGACTGATAATCAGATAAACAGTCGTATTTTGCAACTCATCAATCTGATGAAAAAATCTGAAGAGAGTAAGAAGACAAAACAACGTCATTTTATTAGGATGGCAGACAAGGTTGTAAAATATAACTTCTTAGGTGCTGGTTTGACTTATCTGTTAACAGGTTCGTTTTCAAAAGCCATTTCCTTTTTATTGGTGGATTTTTCATGTGCTCTAAAAATATCCACACCTGTAGCCTACCTTACGGCCATAAAGGAAGGTCTAAATCGAGAAATGGTTATTAAAGATGGTGATGTATTAGAAAAATATCTGGAAGTGGATACTTTCTTGTTTGATAAAACGGGTACCATCACGACGAGTTATCCTTTGGTTGAAAAGGTTCTTCCTTTCGGAGATTATACTGAGAAAGATATTTTAAGAATAAGTGCATGTTTGGAGGAACATATCTATCATCCTATTGCCAATGCAATTGTTAAACAAGCTGAAATTGAAGGCATTGAACACGAAGAAATGCATGGCAAGCTTCAGTATGTTGCAAGCAAAGGGATTAAATCGCAAATTGATGGTCAATCGGTTGTCATTGGAAATTATGTACTAATGCAAGACGAACAGGTAAGAATTAGTTCTGAGCAGCTGGCCTTGATTGAGCAATATAAGACTCATTACAATTTATTGTTTTTGGCTTATAAGAAAGAATTAATTGGGATGTTTTGTATCCACACTCCCTTGAGAAGCGAGGCGAAAGTTGCATTGAAAAAGCTAAAGCGCCAAGGGAAAAAACTGATTCTGGCAACTGGTGATACGTTGGCTAGAACAGAAGAGTTGGTTAAAGATCTGCCATTTGACAACGTTTATACTGATTTAAAACCAGATGGTAAGTTTCAGTTGGTTCAGGAATTACAGAAAGCTGGCCGAACTATTTTGATGGTTGGAGACGGGTTAAACGACTCTGCTGCCTTGACGCTTGCAGATATTGGGGTTGTGATGAATGAAAGTGCTGATATTTCTAAGCAGATGAGTGATATTTTATTATTAGATAATCGTTTAGATTTCTTCGAGGAATTGAATTCTTTATCTGAATCGTTGCAGAAATTAATTCAAAGAAATATTCAAGAAACAGTTGTAATAAATGGAAGTTTAATTGGATTTGGGTTGTTAAATTGGTTAAGCCCATCTAATCTTTCGATATTGCACAATCTGACTACTTTAAGAATCGTCCTTCGTAGTCTTTCTATTAAAAGTAGGTAAGAGACCGAGAAGCTGAGGTTATAAAAACTAAAAGGAGTTGTCTCATTTGAGAATAACGGCTCTTTGTCAACTGTAGTGGGTTGGTGGAAAATTATACCCTGGAGAGGACCAAATTGGTTCTCTCCTTTTAAATATTGAAAAAACCATTGGCAGTGGACATACTTTAAGACTATATATTTCTGAAACTAGTTTCACAATACAAATATTGACATGCAATTATTAATTGGTGGATTTTAAGTTGACATCTACAAAGGTTAATGTTAGAATACATTCAAAAATATATTTGAATGAGGTGTTTTATGATTCAAAATATTGTTACTTCAATAATCCTGTATTCTGGGACAGCCGTAGACTTACTTATTATCCT
>ERZ773043.263-NODE-263-length-30272-cov-4.428865_pt1 | contig 30272 bp, 30 predicted proteins | sample MGYA00580636_ERZ773043 | MGnify/ENA primary metagenome ERZ773043 (study PRJEB29015, sample SAMEA2737992) | human oral metagenome | biome: human oral; feature: human-associated habitat; material: dental | place: China | collected 2065 ...
CAGATAATCATCTATTATTTGGGTAATATTTATTTTTGTAAGTTTTCATTTTAACCTCCAAACAATGCAAACATTTGTTCATACATAATACTATACGAACAAATGTTTGTCAACTGGTTTGGTTAAAATATTTTGAATTTAAATATTTATTGGAGCTAATTCATATTTATAAAGAATTTACAGGTTAAATTTAAAAACTTAATTTAAAAAGTTCAGTCAAAACAGTTTAATTAAAGAGTTATCGCTCCTTAATTTTTATATACTCATTAAACTGCCCTACATATTTAGTTGCAGGACGCATAATTCTGCCGTCATAAAGCTTATTTTCTATATTATGTGCCAGCCAGCCCACACATCTGGCACATACAAATAAAGGTGTAAATAATTCCTTCGGTATATTTAGCATCTCATAAGCGAAACCACTGTAATAATCAACATTATTTGCAATTGTAGTCCCTTTTCGCTCAAGTACAACCTTCTTAACAAGCTCTTCAAAAAGTAAATAAAACTCATATTCTCTTAGCCTGTCTTTTTCCTGTGCAACTTCCCTACAGAATTTTTTTAGAAGTTCTGCCCTCGGATCGCTTATAGTGTAAACGGCATGACCGAATCCGTATATAAGCCCGCTCTGATCATAAAAATCCTTATCAAGTATTCTATTTATTATATCACATATTACAGTTTCATCATCAGTGTACCCCGTTTCGTCAAGTATACATCTCATCATATTTGTAACGCTTATATTGGCTCCTCCATGCTTTGGTCCCTTTAGAGAGCCTATAGATGCGGTAATTGATGAGTAAATATCAGTTCCTGTTGAAGAAACCACAACATTTGTAAAAGTAGAGTTATTTCCTCCGCCATGATCAGCATGTAAAAGAAGCAGGGTATCTAAAAGAGCAGCCTCTTTAGATGTAAATATTTTGTCGGCTCTAAGCATATACAGGATATTCTCAGCAATTGAATATTCCGGATTTGAATAATGTATAAATAAACTTTCTCTATTATAGTAATGCATTTTACTGTGATAAGCATAACACATTATTGCAGGAAGCTTTGAAGCAATTGAAAGCCCTTTTACAAGGGTCGGAAAAACCTCAACATTGTCAGGTTCATCATCATAAGTATATAAATTCAGTACAGCTCTTTGCATTACATTCATCAGGTTGTTTCCCGGCATCCTTAAAAGACTTGCCTCAAGAAAATCATCAGGCAGTGTATACATGTCTCTTATGATTTTTAAGAATTTCTCAAATTCCTTTTTTGAAGGAAGGTATCCGAAAAGCAGTATAAACATAACTTCCTCATATCCGGTTGTCCCCTCAGGATGTTCATTGACTATATCATTTATATTATATCCCCTGTAATACAGACTTCCCGGTACATTATTTTTTACGCCGTCTACCACCTCATATCCCACAACATCAGACACTTTTGTAAGACCTACTCTTACACCTGTACCATCCTCATTTCTTAATCCCTTTTTGACATCATATTCCTTGAACAGCTTATTTTTAATGTCGGTATAAACCTGACTTTTGCCAAAAGTTTGAGCTAAAAAATTCTCCATCATAAAAATTCCCCTTTATTAATATTTACAGCAATAAGCAGCTGCTTTATAGTATGGTTCCCTAATATACCAATCTACTTAATCACCAAGCATATCTCTTATAACAGTAGGTTTTCTGTAATTCCATTGTGAGATCTTAATACCGCTTCTGCGGCTTGCCGCATGTACTATCTGTCCATTTCCTATATACATGGCAACATGATTTATAGTACCTCTGCTGTTTGAATAAAAGATCAAATCTCCGGGACGCATCTGATCAGACGAGATCTTTTTTCCCATCTGTGCCTGCGAACCCGAATAGTGAGGCAGTGATACTCCGTAATTACCTAATATCTTCATAGTAAAGCCTGAACAATCACAGCCGTTTGTAAGGCTTGTTCCCCCCCATACATAGCGATTTCCGAGAAATTGAAGTGCATAATTTACAATTTGTGCCCTCCTTGACTGTGCTGCTATAGCCGCTTCCTCCACAGGCGAAAACTTAATTGCTTCATTAAGTGCATATCTTACATCAACAAAGTCAGTTGATACAAAGGCATTATTGTCATTTTCAAGCTCTATTTCAACCCAACCGTCCTGCTGTGAAACAACTATATATTTTTCACTGTTACTTATCTGTGTCCATATCTTGGCATCTGTATTAGGCTCAGCACGTACATTCAGTACATCAGTATTTACAATTGCCATAAGCTGTGCCTCAGCTATCGCCTCATCTTTTGCAGCCTGTCCAGTACGTATATAGTCGGATTTTACATAGCCCGTTATTTTACCTGAACGTATCTTATACCAGCCGTCAAGACTTTCAAGTATTTCTCCCCCGGCTTTGCTTGTCATCTTTCCTATAATTTTACCGTTTTCACTGGGTTCTTCTCTCACATTCAGATAACCCTGTACATCAGACATACCAAGATTATCATATAAATCAAGCACCATACTTCTAAGATCAAGCTTTCTTGCCTCAGCAAGCGTTTTTTTAATCTCGGCATATTCAGCCGACATATAGCCCTCAGGAACTTGAATCCATCCATTTTCATTTGATATTATTTCATATCTCTCACCCATATATGCATTTGACACTATTTCCGCATCAATAGCAGGCATTGCTCTTATATTTAGCTTATCTGCATTAATTACTGCCATATCCCTTACTTCACTTCTTGCAAGCTGCTTCGCATCATCGCCTGTTACAAGAAAAGTCTTATGTACATAACCTTCTATATTTCCGGATTTTACAAGGTACCACTCATTATTATCAGTATTTAATATATCGCATGCACCGCCATCATAAAGCTTGCCTATAACATCTGCAAACTTATCAGGCTTTTCTCTTATATTTAAATATCCGTCGACTTTTGCTATCGCTATCTGATTATAACTGTCTATAACGCCCTCTATCTCTGCCGTAGCCTTTGCTTCTTCATCAAGTCTGCGTTTTTCTTCTTCCGACATCGCATCAGAGCTGCTGCTCTTTCTTGCATTTGACATAGTGGAAGTGCTGAATATGCCTCCTGATGTAAACGCTCTTACACCTATCACTGTAAAAAATATAAGTATCAAAATCGCCCCTGCCGTTATGGAACATTTTTGTATAAATATATGTCTCTTCCATTTAGGCATTGCCGCTATATCTGAAGGACGTGGTATTTTTTTTATAAGTAAAACAGGGTTTATAAGGTCAAAATTAATTCCAAAGCCTTTTGTAAATTTAGGCGGCTTTAAGAAAAATTTAAATTTTTTCTTTTTCTTCATTTAAATGTCTCCAAAAATATATCTAAAAGCATTTCAGGAATATCTCCATAAAATATACCTAAAAACAGCTCAAAATCTCTATGTAAAATATAAAAAATAACTCCTTTTAAAGCATAGTAAAATATACTTTGCCTTATTTTACAACTTATTTTACAAAAAATCAAATACTATACCTACACAGCTTGTATATATAAGACTTTTCTGTTAAAATCTATCCTGGTCATTTTGTAAATTCGGCAGTAAGTGCAGGGATATTGAAAGGAGAAATAATGACAGAGAAACTAGTCCAAAAATTAACCGGATTTTTCGGGAAATTTCTATCGAAACATATTACAATATTTTTAATATCAATGTTTCCGATACTTGAACTCAGGGGCGGACTGCTTGCTGCGGCAGGTCTTGGGGTAAATCCGTTTGAAAGCTATATAATATGTGTTATAGGCAATTTTATTCCTATACCTTTCATACTGCTTTTAATAAAATCTATAATAAACTGGATGCTTAAAAGTAAAATTAAATTTTTAAATTCATTCGCTTCATGGCTGCATAAAAAAGCAGATAAAAATAAATCACAGATTGAAAAGTACGGCTTCTGGGGTCTTGTACTTTTTGTAGGTATACCTCTGCCCGGAACAGGTGCATGGACGGGGGCACTTATTGCCAGTATGCTTGAAATGGATAAAAGACAGTCATTTCTTGCAATATCTCTGGGTATATTTATGGCAAGCATAATAATGATGATAATTTCATTTGTTATACTTGGCAGATTTATATAATCTAAAGGAAACGATGATTAAATCATCGTTTCCTTATTTTTATACATCAAAAGACAGTTCTAAATGTATATACTCAAAATCACATAATAATATAAATCACTTGCAGTTTTTCACTATAGAAACAGATGAAGTTAAAGCTAAAAACCCCCTTATGTATAAAACAAAGGGGGAATACCTTTTTATTAAACAGATGCTTCATTTAGTCATTATTTTTTTATACACCAAAAAGACAATGGATAATTATAAAATCAAGTTTTTTTATAATACTCTGATATTATTCTCCATTATCTCTTTGATTTAATCCAGTCCATAGTTTTGTCTTCTATCTGTTCTTTAAAAAATCAGGTATAACAATCTGCACTTCTTTATTTGTCCTAGGCTTAAATGCCGGTCTTGAAACATCATTCTGACTCTGTTCGTCAGAAACTGTATTCGCATTATCAGAACCGCCTCTTATAAATGATGGTGCAGTCGGCTGACTGTCAATACTTTGTAAAGTTGAAGCGGACTGTGCAGATGCTCCTCGTCTTGCATTAATTCCCTTAACAAGATTATTTGAAGAAGCGGCAGACTTGTTTTCAAGTCCGGTAGCAATTACAGTGATGCTTGTTTCATCCGGTACACTGTCATCATACATAGCGCCGAACATAATGTTTGCATCCTCTCCGGCAAGCTCCTGTACATAACTTGCTGCTTCATTTGCCTCAATAAGGCTGATATCACCGGAAATATTAAAGATAACATGGCTTGCACCTTCAATCGTTGTTTCAAGAAGCGGCGATTGTATTGCCTGCTTAACTGCATCAAGAGCCTTGTCATCTCCCTTTGCATAACCGATTCCTATATGTGCAATTCCCTTGCCGCTCATAGCGGTCTGCACATCTGCGAAATCAAGATTTATAAGTGCAGGAACATTAATAAGGTCAGTAATACCCTGAACTGCCTGCTGCAGTACTTCATCAGCTTTCTTTAAAGCTTCAGGCATGGTAACACGTCTGTCAACAATTTCAAGAAGCTTATCATTAGGGATGATAATAAGAGTATCAACCACCTCTCTTAGTTTTTCTATTCCTTGAAGAGCATTAGCCATTCTTTGTTTTCCCTCAAAGCTGAAAGGCTTTGTAACTACTCCAAGTGTAAGTATTCCTAAATCCTTTGCAATCCTCGCTATTACAGGTGCAGCACCGGTACCGGTTCCTCCGCCCATACCGCAGGTTACAAAAACCATATCCGCACCTTTGAATACATTCGCAAGATCTTCAGTATTTTCTTCAGCGGCTTTCTGTCCAACATCAGGTTTGGCTCCTGCACCAAGTCCTTTAGTAAGCTTTTCACCAATCTGCATAAGTGTGGGTGCCTTACAGAGCTGAAGTGCCTGTTTATCAGTATTTACACCGATAAATTCAACACCCTCAATGCTTCCTTCTATCATGCGGTTTACCGCATTATTTCCGGCACCGCCTACCCCTACAACAATTATTTTGGCAGCGTTTTCCGTGTCATTTATCTTTATTTCTAACAAATCAATTTCCTCCCGTAAAATATTCTTGGGATATCTAGCGATAGCCAACTTATATGATAAATGTTTTTGATAAAAATTTCAACAGGTTTCTTATAAAACTTTGCATAAAATTTAATTTACAGCATTTGTGGTATTCTTTTTCTTAAAAGTATATGCTGTAGTTTTATCTCTGGTTACACTATAGGTGTCAAGATACAGAGTTCCCTCAAGGCCTGTTATCTTAGGAAGCATATCTTTTAATTCAGCTACTTTTCCGTCAATATTTTCTGAATTTCCAAGCACCACCTCAATTTCTCCCAGGGTAAGAGATGTTTCATCTGAAGAATTAATTTTGATTTTATCGGCATGGACTCCGTATACGGAAAGTACCTGTGTAAGATTTAAAATTTCCGTAAATACCTTCTTATCCTCAACCGGAAGAGCTTTATATAAACTGACACTTCCAAATTTAAGCCCGGTTACAAGAGGCACTTCTTCAAGCACCTTATCAGAGCTTTCAACAACGACTCCGTCTTTATCAAAATACATACGTGAATTCATATATAACACATAAGCAACTATACTTTTTTCATACACTATAATCTCAGCTTTAAAAGGACCTGTTATTGTAACTGAATAATCCTGCACAAAAGGAATTTCAACCTTTTTTTTATTTATAATATTCATAAGACATACTGCTGTATTTCTTGACATATCATCCTTGAATATAAAATTTTCAATTTCTTCACCGGTATACCATGCATTTCCACTTACAACTACCGTTTTTATCCTTATATTAAGCAAAATAACAATAAGCAGTAAAGGTATACTTATAATCCAGAACCATTTACTCTTAATTACGGACATATATAAATTCATAAATAAAACACCTCATGGTTAATAATCAAGTTTTATACTTCTTGAAACACTAAGTACAATACCCATTTCAAGCATTAAAAACAGCACTGAAGTACCCCCGTAACTTATAAACGGCAGAGTAATTCCTGTATTCGGAAGCACTCCGGTTACAACCGCTATATTTAATAAAAGCTGCACCGCTATATGGGTCATTACACCTGCAACTATAAGTGAACCGTATAAGTCGGGGGCTGAAGTTGCTATAACCATAAACCTGTACATAAGAAATATAAAAAGCATTACAGTACACACTGCTCCAAACAGTCCAAGCTCTTCACATATTATAGTAAATATCATATCATTTTGTGCCTCAGGTATATAACCGAGTTTCTGCATACTCTCACCAAGACCTTTTCCCATAATTCCTCCCGAACCTATTGCATAGATCCCCTGAAGCACCTGGAAGCCGCCTTCAAGCGAATATTTCTGCGGATTTACCCATACAAGTATTCGTTTAAGCCGGTAATTATTAAGCAATGACGATGATGCAAATTTTGTTACTATAATAGGTATTATTTTTAACATTAGTCCAAAAGCAACAAATACAGCTACATGCAGCATATACAGCGAAGTTGTTATAAATGTCATGCCATATACTATACCGCACATTATAACGCCTGCACTTAGATTCGTTACCGCTATCATTAATATAAGCGGTCCTGTAAAAAGTCCTATTTTAATAAAACCGATGAAATTGTTCATTTCTTTGCCCATATCCGTGATGAAATAAGCAAGAAATATAATAAGTGCAAGTTTTGCAAATTCAGAAGGCTGTATTGTAAATTGTTTGCCTATACCTATCCATCTTTTCTGCCCGTTAAATTCCTTGCCAATAAAGAATACGAGTATATTTAATATATAGGCGATAGTCAGTATAATTCCTGCTGATTTTATGATCTTATGGTAGTCAATAAACGAAACTATAATCATAAGTATAAGCCCCAGTACTGCGATTATTCCCTGTCTGAGCATGTAATAATAAGGAGCTTTTTGCAACCTTACCTGTGCAGCATAGGAGCTTGCGGAATAAATCATGACTATTCCGAACATAGTAAGGAAAATTACTGCAAATACAAGGCTGTAATCATAAAAATACTTCACCTTTTTCTTTTTGGCATCAGACATAATCATGACTCCTTCCATAAAGCATTATAATTAATTAGCCACATTTGTTAAAATTTTAATATAAAGATTCAATTACAGAGCGAGAACTTCTTTTTTAAATTCTCTGCCTCTTTCTTCATAATCCTTAAACATACCCCAGCTGGCACATGCAGGTGATAACAGTACATAATCACCTGGACCTGCATATGATGCACATACCTTTACAGCCTCATGCATATTTTCCACATACATTATATCATTAAATTCATACTTTCTTGCACATTCGGCGATATCATCTTTTGTCTGTCCCATAAGGACAAGGTATCTGACTTTTCCTTTAAAAAGTTTTGCAAGTTCATCATAGGAAGCACCTTTGTCATATCCCCCTGCTATAAGTATTACCGGTCCGGGCATAGCCTTTACCGCCTGTATTGATGCTTCAGGATTGGTTCCTTTTGAATCGTTAAAATATTTTATGCCATGTTTTTCAGTAACAAATTCTATACGATGCTCAACCGCCTGAAACTGTGAACACACTCTTTTTATAATATCATTCGGGATTTTCATACATCTGGCAATTGCAATTGCAGCCATAACATTTTCATGGTTATGTGTACCAAGTATATTAAGTTCAGATGTTTTAATAATCTCAGTCTCTCCCTTTTCATCTTTTACAAATATTGTACCGTTTTTAATATAAACTCCTTCATCAAGTATTTCTTTTGATGAAAAAAATACTGCTTTTGCTTTAAGGCGATCGCTTTTTCCAAATTCACGCAAAATCTCATCATCATAATTCAATACACAAAAATCTTCCTCGGTTTGATTTTTTGCTATTTCCTCCTTAATCATGATGTAATTTTCCATAGTATGGTGCCTGTTAAGGTGATCCGGAGTTATATTTAATATCGCAGATATATGAGGTTTAAAATCTATTATTGTTTCAAGCTGAAAACTTGAAACTTCAAGTACAGTAACCGAATTATCGGTAGTATCAGCCGCAGTAAGTGTATAGGGAAATCCTATATTACCTGCTACAAAGGTTTCTTCGTACACCGCATGCATTATCTCACCTGTAAGTGCGGTAGTTGTTGTTTTTCCATTTGTTCCGGTAATCGCTATAAGTTTGCCTTTTGCAGCCTTATATCCAAGCTGAATTTCACTCCAGATCTGTATATTGCTTTTATCAAGCATATAAACAAAATCCTCTTCAAGACTTATCCCCGGACTTATTATGCAGAGCTTTATATCCGCTACATCGGTTTTTTTCAGCGTTCCGAATTTAAAAAATATCTTTTCAAGTTCTTCATCAGTAAAATTGTCTGCAACAACATGTTTTTTAAGTGTTTCATTTTTATCGTATAATATAACCTCTCCGCCAAGTCCTGTAAGAAGCTTTGCAGCAGCTATTCCGCTTTTTCCGGCTCCTGCCACTAAAACTTTATCAGCCATAAATGCCTACCTCCGGTTTATTTATTAATTCCTAAAAATGTCAGTAATGACAAAATTATTGTTATTATAGTAAATACTGCAGCTACTCTCACCTCAGACCAACCGCTAAGCTCAAAATGATGGTGTATAGGTGCCATCTTAAAAAATCTTTTTCCTCCGGTTTTTTTAAAATATCCCACCTGTATTATAACCGAAAGCACCTCGACAAGATATATAAAGCCTACAATTATTATAAAAAGCGGCATTTTCATAACAAGTGCCATACCGGATACATAACCTCCAAGTGCAAGTGATCCGGTATCCCCCATAAATATTTTTGCAGGGTAAACATTATATATCAAGAATCCTAAAAGTGAGCCTGCTACTGCTGCAGACATAGGTGCCAATGTTATATTTTCTTTAATTGCCGCAATTGTAAAAAAAACTGCGACAGCTATTGTAACACTTGAACACAGTCCGTCAAGTCCGTCAGTAAAATTAACTCCGTTATCAGTACCTAAAACTATAACAAAAACTGCAGGTATATAAAGTATACCCAGATTAAACATAATACCTGTATTCATACTTCCTGTAAAAGGTATAAGTACACTGCTTCCGATACCGTTTTTATAAAGATAATATGCAAATATTGCCGTAATTAAAAGTTGAAGACAGAGCTTTCCCTTTACGGAAAGCCCCTCTGACTGTTTTTTTTTGATTTTTAGGAAATCATCTGCAAAACCTATAGCCCCGTAGCCCAGTGTAAAGGCAAGTACCGGAAAAATCTCTCTATATCTAAATGAATATATACCCGCACCAACTGCAACTGCAAGCATTATAACAATACCGCCCATAGTAGGAGTACCGCTTTTTTTAAGATGTCCCTGCGGTCCGTCCTCTCTTACCTGCTGACCAAATTTCAGCCTGTACAGAAAAGGTATAAAAAGCGGACATAATGATGCACATACTATGAAACTTATAAGCAGTGCACATATGCTGTCATTTATCATAATTAATTTCCTGTCTTTTTCTTGGTTTTATTTTTATTTCCTTCTGTACCGGCAGCAGATGATTCACTTTTCTTCTTTTTATTTGAAGATTTTACTGCTGTAGTCTCGCTCTGTGAGCTTTTCGATGTGTTTTTACTGCTCTTTTTTTTGTTTTTTTCGGATTTTGCAGTTTCTTTATTTACAGCTTTTTTTGTTTCGGCAGCAGTAGTGCTTTTATCTTCCTTTGACTGCTGTGCAGCAGATGATTCGTTTGATGAAAGAGAGGCTGATGCTGCATCACCTTCAAAATCGGCATTTGCATCTTCAATATATTCATCAGTTTCATATTCAGAGCTTTCAGAAGCGTTTCCCTCACCTGAAGTATTGGGAGTTTTTTCTTTTGCAGCTGAAGTCGATGAATTCGGTTCGGAATTATTTTGCTGCGTTTTTGTGTCTGATGAAACACTTTCCGTGCTGTTTTCACCGGCGGAATTCTCATTATTCTGTGCCTCTGATGATTCCTGTGCCTTAAGTTTAGCATCTCTTTCTTCCTGTATCTTTTGTGCGGCAGCTTCATCTTTTGGAAATATACCCATATATGGAAGCACATCAGTCATAATTTTACTGAATAAATTACTTGCATATATTGAATGTGCCTGATTATCAGTATTTGGCTCATCAACTATGACATAGCAAAACACCTGAGGGTCGTCAACAGGAGCAAAACCGGCAAACGAAAGAAGATATTTCCCTGAGCCTCTCGGAAGCTTCTGTGATGTTCCCGTCTTTCCGCCAACATCATAGCCTTCAACTTTTGCAGCTTTTCCTGTTCCTCTTTCTATAACATCCCTTAAAGCCTCCCTTATAAAAGCTGAGGTACTTGATGAAACCGTCTCCCTTACAAGTTTAGGCTCTATATCTTTTATAACTGAACCCTGAGAATTAAGTATCTGTTTTACAATATGCGGCTCATAATAATACCCTCCATTTATAACCGAGCATATAGCTGCTGACATTTGTACCATAGTACAGTTATAATTTTGACCAAAAGAATTGGTAGCAAGATCTATAGATGTCATATCAGGTATATGATAGATAAGCGATGATGTATCAGGCTCTCCGGGCAGATCAATACCGCTCTTTTCTCCTATGCCGAAAAGATGCTGAAAAGTGCTGAATTTTTCTGTGCCAAGCCCTGCAACAATCTGCATCATGGCATCATTGCAACTTCGTATAAGTGATTCCTTTAAAGTTACGCTTCCATGCCCTGAACGCACGGCACATCTTATCCAGCGATCACCTACATACTGTCCTCCATCACAAAAAAAACTGTCCTCAGGTTTTACACTGCCTTCTTCAAGTGCTGCAGCAACTGTAAATATCTTTGACGGAGAACCCGGTTCATAAGTATCGCTTACGCAATAGTTGCGCCAGATATCATTCATTATCTCATTTTGCCCGTTTTCATCAAGTGCATTAAAATCATCTTGAGTGTAATATTTTTCTATATTTCTGGGATTATTAAGGTCGTAGGTCTTGCTTGTAGCCATTGCAAGTATCTCACCGCTGTTCGGATCCATTACAATACATGCGGTAACTTTGCTTCCCATCTCTGCTTCCCAATCACTTATATGTTTTTCAACAATTTTTTGTATATTTGAATCCAGAGTGGACACTATGCTGTTGCCGTCAGAGGCAGGTTTTATTACACGCTCAAGATTGTAGTCATCATTCAGATACCCATACTCTCTTCCTGAAGTGCCTATAAGCTCATCATTATAATACTGCTCAATCCCACCTGTACCCAATGTATTGTCTGAATTTGCAAAACCCACCGCATTGCAGGCAAGTGAATTATATGGATAAACTCTCAGGTAAGCATCTTCAAACCATACACCATGTACCCTTGACTTTAAACCATGTGCCGCAAAATCCTTGTTTATCTCATCTTTTCTTTTTTCAAACCTTTCTTTAACTTCATAGCTTACTTCTTTTTCCTGTCTTATATACCTTGCATCTGAGTTTGAAGCTATTATCTCCCTTATATTCTGCTCATCGTATTCAAATACTTCTGCAAGCAATGAAACCGTAGGATCAAGATACTTTTCCTGAGCCTGATTTATTTGATAAGGGTCAAGTATAAGATTATATACCTTATTGCTTGTAGCAAGATAGGTTCCATTTCTATCCATTATATCTCCACGTCTGTAAGGAATATCTCTGGAATCATATCTTTGCTGCGATAAGACTTTTTGATTATAATCTTTTGAATCGGACTGTATAGCATATACCTTCATCATCAATCCAATAAGCCCCAGTATTATCATACCGAGGCTTATCATAAGACGCAGGTGCATAGCTTCCGTAAGAACCCTGTTTTTTGTACTTACTTCTTTTCTTTCCACAACAACTTTAGTCTTTTGAGGAGTTTTGGAAGTTTTTAATGTATATATATCAGGATCTGTAGACCTGTTCCTTTTATTAATTTTATTCTGGGAACTTTGTCTATTTAAACTTTTGTTGTTTTTTGTAGGATTTCCCTTTTTTGTAGTACCGCCGTATCTGCGCCCTTTCCTACCTGTCCGGGATGTCTTCATACTGTCTCACATATTCCTTTTCAGATGTATTGTATTTGATTATCTGATCTTTTTTTGCATAAACCATACCAAGCTCCTTCGTTGCCACATCATAGATATGGTCAAGGTCAATGCTTGATTTTATATTCATCTCTATAGTATCATTCTGATTCTGAAATGCTGCAAGCTCTTTTTCCTTTAATTCAATATTTCTTATACTAGCAGTAATTCCAGCCCTTACACGCAAATAGCTATAACACATATTAAGCGTAAACCCAAGTGCTACTGTAAGCAGTATAAGAAACGGAAGATCAATTCCAAGTGCTGCTCTGGCACGATTTTTCCTTACTTCAACATTTCTTTCCCTAATACTTTTTTTAGGATATCTTTTAGTATTTTTCTTTTTCTGCGGATAGTCAGTATATCTTAATGCGCTTCCTTCCTCTATATAATCCTGTTTATATGAATCATCATTTACATAATAATTTTTCTTTGAACCGACAGAATTTCTCTTTAATTTCTTATCCGAATTATTGCTCATTGTACAGCCCCCCTTTTTATTTTACCTTAATCTGTTTCATTTTTAAATCACTTTTTCAAATGCACGAAGCTTTGCACTTTTTGCACGGGGATTTTCTTTAAGCTCTGCCTCAGAAGGAATAATTGCTTTTTTAGTTAAAACTCTTCCCATACTTTTCTTTTTGCATACACATATAGGAAAATCCCTTGGACATATACACGGATTTTCATTTTTTCTGAAAATCTGTTTAACTATCCTGTCTTCAAGTGAATGGAAAGTTATAACTACAAGCCTTCCGCCGGGTTTTAAGAGTTCTATCATTCTGTCAAGAGAATTTTCAAGCACTTCAAGTTCCGCATTTAGCTCTATCCTTATAGCCTGAAATGTTCTCTTTGCAGGATGACCTCCTTTTACCTGCATTCTCATAGGTATTGCCGCTTTTATAATTTCCACAAGCTCCCCTGTTGTTTCAATTCTTTTTTTAGCTCTGTTTAATACAATATGTTTAGCTATATTTTTAGCAAATATATCTTCACCGTAATTTTTTATTATACTGTAAAGCCTTGCCTCATCGTATTTATTTACTATATCGGCAGCGGTCTTTTTAAAACGCATATCCATACGCATATCCAGAGGTGCATCATGCATATATGAAAAACCCCTCTGTATACTGTCAAGCTGATGTGAAGATACCCCGAGATCAAGGTAAATACCGTCAACCATATTTATATTAAGCATATCAAGTACAGCTTTAATATTGCTGTAATTATCATGTACTATATCTACCTTTGAGGCAAAAGTACTTAACTTGTAAGAAGCCGCTTCTATGGCATCTCTGTCCTGATCTATACCGATAAGTCTGCCTTTATCAAGCCTCATGCACACTTCATATGCATGCCCGCCTCCGCCTAAAGTGCAGTCAACATATATACCGTCTTTTTTAACAGACAGCATATCTACAGTCTCATAAAGCAGAACACTTTTATGCATGAACATTATATATAAATACCTGCATCATAAAGCTTCTGTGCAGTTTCATCCACATTAATTTCTTCCATCTTCTTTTTCCATACTTCCTTTCCCCAAATTTCAATATGATCAATATTTCCTATAATAACGGCTTCTTTTTCTATTGAAGAATACTCTCTGAGTGCTGCCGGTATAAGTATACGTCCCTGCTTATCCGTTCCCGTTTCAAAAGCACTTCCTACTATTATGCGCCTTATTGTTCTTGCTGCCGTGCTGACCATAGGCATCTGACCAAGCCTGTCTTGAAGAAACTCCCATTGTTTAAAGTCATAGACTGCCAGACAGCCGTCAAAACTTTTTGTAACTATAAAGCTTTCTCCAAGCTGTTCACGGAATTTATTTGGGATTACCACTCTGCCTTTTATATCAACACAGTTATTAAACTCTCCCATGAACTTAAGCATGATACTCTCCTCCACTTTCTTCCACTTTTTACCACTCTATGTCTATAATATTAATCCAATAATAAGAAAATTGCAATAATTAACTGCAAATTTATAATCTAAAAAAAGGAATAAATACGAAAAAAATCCGCATTCATTCCTGTATATTGTGTTGGTGTTTAGTATTTGCTACAATATATAGTGTTTTTATAAGCTTAAAAAACCAGTTACAAAATGACTAAATTTTCTTAATTAAAACCTGTTTTTTTGTTTCTTCTGCCTATACAAATAGACAAAGCCGCTATAACAACACATACCAGTGCAAGCAGCTGTGATACTGCAAGATTTGTACCCGGAACAAATAAACTGTCAGTTCTGAGAGATTCAATTAATGCTCTTCCAAAACCATAACCTCCCAGATATATAAAAAACATCTCACCTTCAAATTTTTTTCTTTTTCTGTACCAAAGCATAAATATAAGCAGTGCAAGATTCCACATTGATTCATATAAAAATGTGGGATGTACCTGAATATAATAATAATCGCCTACTTTCACCATATGTTCAAGTACACTATTATTAAGCATATTTGAATTTACAATATCCTTTCTTATCTGCATTGCAAACAAATTATTTGTATAACCTCCAAACGCTTCAGCATTAAAGAAATTGCCCCATCTGCCTATTATCTGACCTGTTATAAGTCCAAGCACTCCACTGTCTGCCATAGACATGAATTTCACCTTTTTTATATGTGAAAATACGAGCAGTGTAATAATTGAAGCTATCACACCTCCATATATTGCAAGTCCTCCTCCTCTTGTGTTAAAAATCTGCAGTAAATCATCTTTATAATTATCCCACGAGAATATAACGTAATAAAGCCTTGCACCTATCACTGCAAACAAAATTGCATATATTGCAAAATCCATATAAAGTTCAGGATCTTGCCCTCTTCTTTTAGCATCAGCACATGCCATCTTAAGTCCTGCAAGCATTCCGATACCTATTATAATGCCATAAAAAGTTATTTTAAAACCAAATACACTAATATGATTCTGAAGATGCTCTATCTTAATACCGAGATTTACAAAAAATATATCATATGGCATATTATCTACACCTCTTTAAATTACTTATCTCATATCCTATTATGGCAGGAGTAGCCGGCAGAATTTTTTCTATATTATAATTCATATAAAATCTCCTTAATCCTTTTTTTAAAATCAGGCAGTACAATTTCTTCAAACCACGGGTTTTTCTTTCTCCACCTTATATTTAAAGGTGAAGGATGTACAATTGGAAAAAATTCCGGCAAGTAGGATTTATAGTTTTTAACTATCTGTGTCAGAGTTTGCCCTTTACTTTGTGCGATATAATACTGCTGGGCATAATGACCTATAAGTATAAATAATTTTACATCCGGCATAGTCTTTAATATAAGAGGATGCCACTTTGCCGCAAAACCTTTACGGGGCGGAAGATCTCCTGATTTGCCTTTTCCGGGATAGTAAAAGTCCATCGGAAGTATTGAAAGCTTATCTGTTGAATAAAATTCTTCCTCATTCATATCCATCCACTGTCTCAACAAAGCTCCGCTCCTGTCTTTCCAGTATATTCTATTTTGCTGTGCATGAATACCTGGTGCCTGCCCTACAACGACAATACGTGCAGCTGCAGGTGCTGAAAATAGAGGCTCTATACCTTTTTTTGTATATTCCTCATTTTGCACATCAGCCATTATGGCTTGTTTTATTTTAGTTATTGTATTCATACTGATATTTATTCCTGCGGGCAACCGGTCATATAACAAGACTGAAGCCTACGGCGACTTACGCAGGATTGAAATACCCCGCCCTCCGGGCATAAGAAAAATCAGATTCCCTGTTTCCTGCAGCAGGATATTTCACTTACCGCCCCCTTTATAAAATCTTATAAAAATCATCTATCTGCGACATACATACTTCTGATGCCGATTCACCGCCAAGAATCCTTTTATTCCACTCAACCGTTTTGTAAACAGCTTCTTTTATGCTATATACCGGTTTCCAGCCAAATACATTTTTCAGATGGCTGCAGTCAAGTTTTAAAAAACCCGCCTCATGCGGACCTGTACTTTCTGAAACTGTATACTTCATACCTTCCCCCCATGCCTGACAAAATATTTCCACAAGCTTCAATGTGGTTTGACAATCATCTGCATCAGGACCTATATTGTAATTCCCTGAAATATCAGCATTTTTATATTGATTTGCAGCGATCATAAGATATGTATACAGCGGTTCAATTACATGCTGATAGGGTCTTACCGAATAAGGATTTCTTATAACTATATTTTTATCACCTAAAGCCGCTTTTACACAATCAGGTATTATACGGTTTTTGGCATAATCGCCGCCGCCTATAACATTGCCTGCCCTTGCCGTACTTAAAAAGCAGCCGCCATCATAAAAAAATGATCTTTTATAGCTGTGAGTTACAAGCTCAGAACAGGATTTTGAATTTGAATACGGATCATAACCGTCAAGCCTGTCATTTTCCTTATATTGCTTATCCTTTTCCTCATTGTCATAAACCTTGTCAGTAGTAACATTTAAAAACGAAACTTCAAGTTCTGAACGCCTTATACATTCAAGTATATTGACAGTTCCCATAATATTTGTATCAAATGTATACCTGGGATGTATATACGATTCCACTACAAGGGGCTGGGCGGCAAGATGAAATACAAATTCGGGCTTGCACTCATTAAAAGCCGCTGACAACTTGTCAAAATCTCTTATATCTGCATAAAACTGATGAATTTTATCTTCAAGTCCTATTTTTCCAAATAACAGCTGTGTATCATCAGGTTTTAGTGAATAGCCGTAAACCTCGGCACCTGCCATATAAAGCATAAGACATAGCCATGCTCCTTTAAATCCGGTGCTTCCTGTAACTAAAACTTTTCTGTTTTTGTAAAAATCAAGAATTTCTTTTTTCTTTATCATAAAAGCCTTTCAAAATATATTATTCGCTGAAAAAAAATTCTTCAAGCTGCAGACAAAGTGCATGATATATAGGCAGATGCAGTTCCTGGATCATGTAAGTTTCATTATTTGGAACTATTATACTTTTATCACAAATGCAGGCAAGTTTTCCTCCTGTTTTTCCCGACAACGCAATTACCTTCATACCTTTAGCCCTGGCAGTAACTGCAGCATAATAAAGATTAAGTGCATTTCCTGAAGTTGATATCGCTATAAGTACATCCCCTTCTTTTCCATATCCATTTACCTGCTGTGCATAAGTCATATCTGCATCCACATCATTTGCGAAGGCACTTGAGAGTCCCTGATGCCCTGTTATAGCTATGGCAGGCAGTGAAAGCTGAAGAGATTCGGCAAGTTTTTTACCTGCAACAGTGTCAATTTCTTCAAGTCTTTTTTTATAAGCCTCATCAAGTGTGCGTTTTTTTACAAAGCCTTTCATAAGCTCTCCAACTATATGCTCCGAATCGGCACAGCTTCCACCGTTACCGCCTATCAAAAGCTTTCCGCCTTTTTCATATGAATTTTTTATAATACTGTATGCTTCTCTTATATCGGTCTCAATAGATGACAAATCCGGGTATCTTTGAATTAATTGTGTTATATAATCCTTCATAAAATTAAACCTCTTAAATTTTAAAAAATAATTAAAAAAATAATTTTAATACAAATAGCCAATTCTTTTAAGCGGTATTATCCTCAGCCACAATTTCCCTATTATAAGTTTTCTTTTTACATTGCCTATTTTTGAAAATCTTGAATCCTCACTTGATTCACGATTATCTCCGAGTACAAAATACTCATCGTCCTTAAGTATTACAGGAGCTGAAGCAATACCTTCCAGTGCCGCCTTTTCAAGATCCTTGCCGGCAACATCCAATGTGTCAAGGGGATTCCCGTTTATATAGACAATACCTTCCAGTATAACCACCGTTTCGCCCGGCAGACCTATAATACGTTTTACATTCACATCATTTTCTGAAGATTTAAATGCAATTATATCAAAACGTTCAGGTTTATCAAAAACATAAGCCAGTCTATTTACTAAAACTCCCTCATTGACACCTATAAGCGGCAACATGGACTGACCTGTATTTGTAACTTTGTAAGCAAATGAATATGCTATAAACCAAGCCGTGCATATAGCCAGTGATATATGTACCATAAAATCAAGGATTTTTATAAACAGCGGTTGTGTCTTATTTAATTTGATATTCATAACCTGTCTCCAAGTATTTTTATAAGCATAAACTTAAATTTATATTGTTATGATCCGTTATCATTTAATAACCGTAAAATTATTTAAGTTTAATAATTATTTTTTTCTACTATTTCGTCCTTGCTTTTATAGATCGAATTTGACTTTACACAACCCCTTACACTTGAAAGAGGATATATATTTGAATGTTTTCCTATTATCGTTCCAGGGTTTAAGATGGAACCGCAACCTACTTCTACAAAATCGCCTACCATAGCCCCGAATTTTTTAATACCGGTATCTATGTCTTCATTTACCAGATGCACTTTTACAAGGCTTTTATCACTCTTTAAATTGCTTGTAATTGATGAGGCCCCCATATGGCTTTTAAAGCCTATTATTGAATCACCTATATAATTAAAATGAGGTATCTGTGCATTGTCAAATATTATTGAATTTTTAAATTCACATGAATTTCCTGCAACTGCTCCCTCACCTATTATAACATTTCCTCTGAAAAATGCACCATGTCTTACTTCAGTATTGCTGCATATTATCATAGGACCGGCAAGGCATACTGAAGGCGGTATTGCGACAGATTTATGTATCCATATATTATCGCCTATCATATTGTAATCGTCAGGGGATAAAGCTCCTCCTATGAATTCTATAAATTCCTTTATTCCGCCAAGTGCTTCCCACGGATACTCATACCTTTTTAAAAGAGGCTCTGCAATTGTTTTTCCCAGGTCAAACAATTCACTTGTCTTTATATCATTTTTTGTAATGCTGTTGTTCATATTAGTCTAATTCTCCAATTAGTTTTTATTTATAGGATTTAATAATCCGTGTATCTTTAAGTTTATTTAAGATACATTGTATATAATTTAACTTTTATAAAACCCTGCTATCCTGTCATATGCCTGCTTTAAAACATATTGATTGTTAAGTCTTATAACATTGGCAGTCCTCACAGAAACAAAGTTTTCTAGCTTTTCCATATACTCATCTGAGGTTATTGTACCTTGTGAAACACAATTAAGCCCCTTTTCCCAGCTGGCAGTAAGTTCCGGATTTAAAAGATGCGATATAGAGGCATTTACAGCCTCATATACAAGTTCTCCTAAAAGTGTAGGAGTTATTACCTGTGTTTTATTATTAAGTGTAAGGTATTTTATTGTAAATAATTTTTTAAGTATCTCAGCCCTTGTAGCTGAAGTGCCTATCCCCGATCCTTTTATAAGACTTCTAAGCTCCTCATCTTCAATAAGCTGCCCTGCATTTTCCATAGCCAGTATCATAGACCCGGAGGTGTATCTTTTAGGCGGTGAAGTTTCACCCTCCTTTATATCAAAACCTCCTATATTTACTATATCCCCATTTTTAAGCTTTGAAATCATCTGTCTGAAAGCCGGAATTTCTATAAGTTTCTGTATGTTTTTATCAATATCATCCTCAATATTTATATCACTTTTCTTATCTGAAACAAAATCCTTACCTAAACCGCTATCTGAATTTGCCGGTGTATCAGTATTTGAATTATATAGTTTAAGATATCCTTCACTTTTTAAAAGCTTAAATGATGAGACACAATGTTCTTTCTTTAAGTCCTCACATGTCAAAACAGGGCTTTTTAAGTCGGTATTTTTTTTAGCATTTGCAATAAATTCAAGATTATATCTTTCATACAATGCACTTGAATAAAATATAGCCAGGAATCTTCTGCATATAAGATCATATATTTTTTTACCAATTGGCGAAAGTGTATTATATGCACCGGTCTGACCGGTAGGTATTATTGCATAATGATCATTTATACGACTGTCATTTACATATTTTGTCTTTTCTATATTTTTATATTTTCCCGATGCTATAATTTCCTGTGCAAAATCCTTATATAAATCAATCCCCTTAAGCCCCGTTATGTTTTTATGAATTTCTTTTGCTGCCGCACTTGAAAGTACCCTTGCATCTGTTCTGGGATAGGTTACAAGCTTTTTTTCATACATAGACTGCACAGCCTTAAGCGTTTCATCAGGACTTATTTTAAATTTTTTTGAGCATTCATTCTGAATCTCGGCAAGATTATATAAGAGCGGAGGGTTTTTAATTTCCTTTTTCTTTTCAGATTTAAATACCTGCATATTTGCAGGTATTATAGAATCTATAAGCTTTTGTGCATCTTCCTTTTTTTTGAACCCGTTTTCCTTATAAAGCAGAGGTGAATCAAAATATGCCGAATCTGCATCAACACGCCATTCAGCCGGAAAGTTAAATTCTTCTTTACTAAGAACGGCTATAACTTTGTAAAAAGGAATTTTTAGAAAGTCTCTTATCTCTCTTTCACGTCTTATCACCATACCTATCACACATGTCATAACCCTGCCGACACTTAAGACAGCCCTATCCTTTTTTAAGAATCCGGCTATTGTATTACCATATTTAAGTGTAAGAAGTCTTGAAAAATTTATTCCCATCAGATAGTCTTCTTTTGCTCTAAGATATGCACTGCTGCTAAGATTATCATACTCAGACCAATCCTTTGCCTCACTTATGCCCCTTAATATCTCCTCTTCAGTCTGTGAATCGATCCAGACTCTTTTTCTTTTTTTCCCTGCCACATTTGCCATCTCGTCAACAAGACGGTAAATATACTCACCTTCACGTCCGGAGTCGGTACATATATAAATAGTTGAAACATCGGCTCTGTTAAGAAGTGTACTTACAATATCAAACTGCTCTTTTACATTTTCAATAACCTCATATTTAAAGACTTTGGGTAAAAAAGGTAGAGTGTTAAGGCTCCATCTTTTATATATCGGATCATATTTTTCCGGATAGCTCATGGTTACAAGATGCCCGACACACCATGTAACTATACTATCCTGTGATTCAATACAGCCCTTTTTCCTTGAAGCCTTTATTTTAAGTGCCTTTGCAAACTCCTGTGCAACACTTGGTTTTTCAGCTATATATAGGTTTTTCATATAAAACTGCCTTTCATACAAATACCATATATGATTTTACTTTGTTAAATTACTTATATACCTGCCTAAGGCTTATATATTTTAATATATATAATACTACTTTTCAATATTTAGTAAAACAGTATATTTTCCTTAAATTTCCATACTGTAATTTTAATATATATACCCCTGTGAGGTAAGCAGTTCAGCACATAATAATGCTCCTCCTGCGGCTCCTCTTAATGTATTGTGTGAAAGTCCTATAAACTTCCAGTCATATACAGCATCTTCACGAAGTCTGCCCACAGTTACACCCATTCCCTTTTCAAAATCTACATCAAGCTTTACCTGCGGTCTGTCATTATCTTCCATATACTTTATAAATTCATTAGGAGCTGAAGGTAATTTTAACTCCTGAGCGGCTCCCTTATACTCTGCAAGTTTTTTTATAAGCAGTTTCTTATCAGCTTTTTTTCTAAGCTTTACAAAAACTGCGGCAGTATGCCCGTTAAGCACGGGAACCCTTACACACTGACAACTTATTACAGGAAGTTTTGCAGGCACTATACCCTCTTTTTCAACCTTGCCGAATATCCTAAGCGGTTCTTTCTCACTCTTTTCCTCCTCACCTCCGATATAGGGAATTATATTTTCAATCATTTCCGGCCATTCTTCAAAAGTCTTACCCGCACCTGATATAGCCTGGTAGGTAGTAACCACCACCTCATACGGCTCAAATTCTTTCCATGCGGCAAGCACCGGAACATAACTCTGTACTGAACAATTCGGCTTTACCGCTATAAAACCCTTATTTGTTCCAAGTCTTTTTTTCTGTAATTTAATCACTTCAAAATGCTCAGGATTTACTTCAGGTATTACCATCGGAACATCTTTCGTCCATCTGTGTGCTGAATTGTTTGAAACTACAGGGGTTTCAGTCCTTGCATATGCCTCCTCAATATCCCTTATCTCATCCTTTGTCATATCAACTGCAGAAAAAACAAAATCTGCCATTCCTGCAACTTCTTCTATTTTATTTACATTCATCACCTTAAGGTTTTTAATACTATGTGGTACGGGTACAGGCATTTTCCATCTGTTTCCTACCGCTTCCTCATAAGTCTTTCCCTCACTTCTGGAACTTGCAGCAACCACGGATACCTCATACCACGGATGACCTGCAAGAAGTGAAAGAAACCTCTGTCCTACCATACCCGTCGCACCAAGTACACCTACTTTTAATTTATTTAATTTAAGCTTTGCATCAAGCTCACTTATATTAATATTCATATTTCTATTATCCTTCCTGATTTTTAAAGAAGGATTATACCATTTTATAAAAATAAATACAATAATTCAGATTTTAATAAGATAAAGGTTACTGTCAAATAAATACCTGTTAATAACTTCGCCTACATCATTTCAAAATTCTCAACAATCTTTTGAAATTTCACATCTTCATTATTTATAAAAGATTTAAGAAGTCCTCTGTCTTTTATATGAGAACGATAACACATACCGCATGATAATGATAGTATGCGGGGGACAGGTATCAGCCTGCCGCCCAGATTCATCGCCTTGGCTTTTTGTTCAAATGAAATTGCATGATGAGGCGAATCAAATAAAACTAAATCAAACCTTGTTTTTTCCTGCACCTTTCCCTCCCGTAATAATGCCGTTTTATTAATTATGCTTATTTTACTCTTCAGAAAAAAATTCTTTAATCAGCTTTAAACAATAGTCAACATCTTTAATAGTTTCATTATAACCGAAACTAAATCTTAAAGTTCCGTTTGGAAACGTCTTAAGTGAAGTATGAGCAAGAGGAGAACACTGCATACCTACCCTGGTAGCAATCTTGCCCTCACTTTCCAGATAAAATGAAAGGCTTGCTATGTCAATTTCATCAGAGTAAACAGATACAACCGGGGTACGATGGATTTTTTCTATTAAAAGCTCTCTATCTTCAAGTAAATGATAGTTTTTCTTTAAATTCTCAAAATTTAAGCCACATTCTACTTCTTCTATATCGATTAGATAACCGCTTTGTTCTAAATTAAGCCCTATAAGCTTTATAGGATATTTTAGTGATAACTCATTAATTCCCGTTATAAATCTGTTAGTAAGAGCAATTTCATTTTTTAATACCTGAATATGATTTTCTTTAAGCCACCTCATTGAAGCCAAAAGTCCTGCAATTCCTATAAGGTTTTGTGTCCCCGCTTCAAATTTATCAGGTAAACTTTCAGGCATATCAAATTTATCCGATACTGAACCTGTCCCCCCGTAAATAAGAGGTTCTATTTTTTTGCCCATCTCATCAGACAGTATAACTGCTCCTATGCCATGCGGTCCAAGCAGGCTTTTATGACCTGTAATTGCCAATAAATCTATACCCAGTACATCCATATTTAAAGGTAAAAATCCTGCAAGTTGGGCAGCATCTACAAAATAAGGGATATGATTTAATCTTGCTACTTTCCCTATTTGCCTGAGAGGTAAAATATTCCCTGCCACATTGCTTGCGGCAGTCGTTAAAATAGCCTTTGTATCCGGTTTTATTAAAGCCGGGATACAATCTGCATTTATACTTCCCTGCTCATCAGAGGGAATGATTGAATAGCTTATATTACTTTTTTCCAAAGCTTTTAAAGGACGCATCACTGCATTATGCTCAAGCCCTGATATTATTATATGGTCTCCATTTTTTAAATATCCCTTTAAAATTAAATTAAGGCTTTCAGTAACATTTTTTGTAAAAACGACCTGCTTATTCTTGGCACCGAAATAATCAAGCAGGTATTCCCTGGTTTTATATACAAGTTGAGAAGCCTCATAGGATATATTGAGGCTTCCCCTGTTAATATTACTCGCTCCCGTTCTTATAAATTCGGCAACCGCTTCAGGCAGATTCGGTGCCTTAGGAAATGAACTGGAAGCCTGATCAAAATTTATCATAATCTTCCTCTAAGTATTTCAGCTGCTTTAGCCATATTTCTTAATTTTGCTTCAATTATTTCATAGGAATTTAAAGGTCTGTTACAAAAAGTAGCAAATCCGCAGTCTGAATTAAGCCAAATCCTTTCAGGCGGCAAAAATTCAAGTACCTTTTCAACCCTTGCAACAATTTCATCAACATCTTCAACTGTCTGTGTTCGAGGATTTATAACACCATATCCTAAAATAATTTTTTTTGCCAACAGATTATTATGGAATAATTCACTTACTTCACCTGCTCTTGGCGTAGAAAACTCAAGTGCCAGCATATCTACCTTAAGTCCGCTGAAAAATTTTGAAAGCTTATCATAGGCTCCTGATAATAACACGCTTTCATCAGTTGTCCAATTTCCTCTGCATACATGCATTGCACTGATTACATCTTCATGTTCTTTTATTTTTGCAAGAATCGGTTTTAAGAGATTGCTTGCAAATTTCAGCTCTTGGTCAATCTTGACCTTCTCAGACAAGGCGCCTCAGTAGAATGAGTTATCTCCTCCCGGTTTCTGAAATACGACCTCTGATACAATAGGTTCATCAATCTGTATTACCTTAACTCCGGAAGCTATCAAATGCTCCACTTCATTTAAAAGCAGCTTTACAACATCAGCTCCCAGTTCCTTTCTGTCTGAGTAGGCACTTTGAGAAACTTCCTTTAACCACATGGAACGTGTTAGAATATACGGACTGGGAATTGTAATTTTATATCTGTCATTGCCTGAAAACTCTTTCATCATATCAACTTCTTCATCAACTAAACGGGCATCTGTATCAATTCGTCCTGTACATATAGGATTGCTCATAGAATTATCCGAAGCATCCATTTGATTTAAGCTTTCTTTAAATTCATCCGAATTTGCAGTTATTTCAAGTATTTCATCCATACTCATAAGACTTATACCATCTACTTTCTCTGCAACAAAGCTTACAAAATTGTCTCTTAACAGTTCTCCGCAAACCGGAACATCAATTCCTGCGTTTTTTTGAAGTTCAACGATTCGTTTTGTTTCTTCAAATGCCTTAGCCATATATTCAGCCTTTTTATTTTCATCATAAACCGACTGCTTTTTAAGTTCAAGCAGTTCAGGGCTTCTTGGCATTGAACCTATTAGTGTAGTACAAAAAGCCGGAAATTTTTCCATTATTTTCTCCTTAATTTTAATAAAACTTGGCACCCATAAAACTATGGGTGCCTGCAAAAAATTCTTACGGAATAATCACCTTATCGGATGTTGTCATAATTTCAACTACTTCTGCCATAGTTGTTACGCCGCCAACCTTAAGTTCATCTTTTATTTCATAATAATCAAGACATATTCCACATGAGAGTACCTTTACACCTTTTTCTTTAAGCACTTTTAAATCTTCAATGCTGTCAGAACCTGTACAGGAAAGCAAAACACCTGAACCATACATAATAATATGTTCAGGCAGATTTTCCCTGCCGGCAAGAGTGTGCAGGAATCCAACCATCAGTTTTTCAAGCAGAACTTCATCGTCCTCTCCGTGTCCCATACTCTTGCTCTTAATTACTACATCGTATTTTTTTGACATAAGCTTCTCCTTTTATATAAATTTTTAAATAGCTTCAATAATTATTTATGCACATTATATCACGACCATGAACATTAGAATAATTTACAACAGCTTAATATTATTGTTTTTAAAGCTTTTTTGTATAAAAACCAAACCGACTCTGCTGCATAATATCCTGTACATTTACCTTATAACAACTAGATTATACGAAGTAACCCTATTAATGTCAATATGAAATATTTTGAAGATTACTACCGGTTACTGTATCTAAATAATAGATTTTAATATATGATAAATATAAAAAACCTCTTGTTAATTAAAACAAAAGGTTGCTTTTAAGATTTTAAAATATTTTGTTTAGTCAAATCCCTTTTTTTATCGTGGAGAAGCCTTGCCTTTAAACCGTCAAATACAATTTTCTTTGCGTGCTTTGCCTGTTCAAGATCAAGAGGCGGTATCTCCTCAAGCGGATATTTCAGATGCAGATTTTCATATTTAACTTTTCCCATGGTATGATAGGCAAGTATATCAAGTGCTTTTATATTTTTAAGTCCTCCTAAAAAATATCCCAGTTCATATAAAAGCTTGTCATCATATGTTATTTTAGGAATTACAACATGCCTTATCCACATATCTTTATTGTTTTTATCTAAATACCCGGCAAATGCAAGTATATGTTCATTTCCTTGTCCTGTAAGCCAGAGATGCTGACTGCTGTCAATATGCTTTATATCAAGCAAAAACAGATCGGTTACTTCTATAAGTCTGTCAAATTTTTGCAGTATCTCGGGATTATCAGGTGAAAATGTTGCCCCGCTTGTATCAACGCAGGTATGTATACCCCTCTTTTTAGCTTCTGTAAAAAGTTCCGTTATAAAATCAATTTGCAAAAGCGGTTCACCGCCTGTACAGGTTATACCTCCTCCATGAAGATACGGTTTATAGTTTTCATAATCGTCAAGTATCTCATCAACACTTACTTCTTCACCTATTCCCGTCTGCCATGTATCCGGATTATGACAATATTTACAGCGTAGAGGACAGCCCTGAAAAAAAACCACATAGCGGACACCGGGACCGTCAACGGTCCCGAATGTCTCTATTGAATGTATATATCCATGCATTGATTATATACCGCCCTGATTACATTCCTTCATGGAATGTTCTTGAAATTACATCATTTTGCTGCTCTCTTGTAAGCTTATTAAAGTTTACCGCATAACCTGAAACTCTCACTGTAAGCTGCGGATATTTTTCAGGATGCTCCTGTGCATCAAGCAGTGTCTCTCTTGAAAACACATTTATATTTAAATGATGCCCGCCCTTTTTTGAGTAGCCGTCAAGCAGTGAAACAAGATTATCAATCTGTGAATCTGTAACCATTTTTTACCTCCGTTTTAAAATTATATATTTCAGGCATACTAAATTATCTGTATGCATCAATAATATCATAGATGGATATTAATCGTTTTCAGTATTAAGGTTAGGTATCATGCATGAGGTGCATTTTAAACCCTCGCAACCGGGCATATTTGGAGCATTGTCTAAATGCATGCAAACATCAATATGCCCTGCACCTGCCAAAACCTTATTATCAATCATCCTTACAAGTGCATCAAGCTTATCTTCATTTATATATGCACCTGCCGCCTTATCGGCAGCATTTTTAATGCTGCCGTCCTTTTCTTTTTTTAACATATCAGTCAAGCCTTCCGCCTATTTTACATATTGCAGTTCATACTTTGCATTATATTATCTGCCTGCTTTTTCTTATTCCTTAGTTTCAAACTCCGCTTCTTCAAGAAGTCTGTCAAGGTCAAGATCTCCTGCAAATACCTGATTATCCTTTCCAAGTGCTCCGGGCACTATTGAAAACGTATTTGAGATGCCGTCCTGTGCATCTCTGAAAGGCAGCTTGGATACTGAAGTAAGTGAAGCGAGCGCACCATGAGTATCACGTCTGTGCATCGGATTTGCACCCGGTGCAAAAGGCTCTCCGTAACGCCTTCCGTCAGGAGTATTACCAGTTTTTTTACCATAAACTACATTTGAAGTAATTGTAAGTATTGACATTGTAGGAATTGAATGCCTATAAACATGGTGCTTCCTGATCTTACTCATAAAACTTTCTACAAGATCAACTGCAAGCTTGTCAACTCTGTCATCATTATTGCCGTATTTAGGGAAATCACCTTCTATCTGATAATCATATACAATACCGTCCTCATCACGCACGGTTTTTACCTTTGCATATTTTATAGCACTAAGTGAATCGGCAACAACTGAAAGCCCTGCAATACCTGTGGCAAAGAAGCGTTTTACCTCTCTGTCATGAAGTGCCATCTGTACTGCTTCATAAGCATATTTATCATGCATATAATGTATTATATTAAGTGTATTGACATAAAGTTTGGCAAGCCATTCCATCATATCTTCAAACTTTGATTTGACATCATCAAAATCAAGATATTCACTTTCAACCGGCCTGAATTTAGGTCCTACCTGAACTTTAGACTTTTCATCAATACCGCCGTTTATTGCATATAAAAGACATTTTGCCAGATTTGCCCTTGCCCCGAAAAACTGCATTTCCTTTCCGACTCTCATAGATGATACACAGCAGGCTATAGCATAATCATCACCATGATCGGTACGCATTATCTCATCATTTTCATACTGTATTGAAGATGTCAGTATTGACATTTTTGCACAGTAACGTTTAAATGCCTCAGGAAGTCTGGGCGACCAAAGCACTGTAAGATTAGGCTCAGGTGCAGTGCCCAGATTAGTAAGGGTATGAAGATATCTGAATGAGGTTCTTGTAACAAGAGAATATCCGTTACATCCCATACCTCCTATCGACTCGGTAACCCATGTAGGATCACCTGAAAAAAGCTGATTATACTCGGGAGTTCTTGCAAATTTAACAAGTCTGAGCTTCATTATAAAGTGATCAATAAGCTCCTGTGCCTGAATTTCATTAAGTATTCCTTTTTTAATATCTCTTTCTATATATATATCTATAAATGTTGAGGTTCTTCCAAGGCTCATTGCAGCACCGTTTTGTTCTTTAATTGCTGCGAGATACCCGAAGTACAGCCACTGTATAGCCTCTTTTGCTGTCCGAGCAGGCTGTGATATGTCATAGCCATAGATTTTTCCAAGCTCTTTAAGAGAATTAAGTGCCTTTATCTGCTCTGAGAGCTCTTCACGAAGCCTTATATTATCACCTGTCATTCTCTCAAGAGAAGTTCCGAGCTGCTGTTTTTTATCTTCTATAAGGTAATCTATACCGTAAAGAGCAACTCTTCTGTAATCACCTATAATCCTTCCCCTGCCATATGCATCCGGAAGTCCTGTAATTATGCCCGATTTTCTTGCGGCACGCATCTCAGGGGTATATACGTCAAAAACCCCCTGATTATGTGTTTTACGATATTTTGTAAAGATTTCATCAACTTCATCATCAACCTTATAGCCATAAGCCTCACACGCCTGCTCTGCCACCCTTATACCGCCATAGGGCTGAAGAGAACGCTTAAAAGGTTTATCTGTTTGAAATCCGACTATAGTTTCAAGCTCTCTGTCCAGATATCCCGGACCATGGCTTGTAATGGTTGAAACAATCTTTGTGTCCATATCAAGTACACCGCCTGCCTGTGCCTCCTTTTTTGAAAGTTCCATTACCATTTTCCAGAGTTTTAAGGTCGCCTCTGTTGCGGGTGCAAGGAATGATTCATCACCGGTATATTCAGTGTAGTTTCTCTGTATAAAATCTCTTACATCTACCCTGTCATTCCACTTTCCGTAATTAAAGCCTTCCCAGCCTTTATACATAACATCCTCCTTTAAAATATAATATTTTTTAGAATAAGTCATAAAAAATTGTTAATTTTTTATTATGTAATGATAGTATACCAAAAAGCTAGGGATTTACAATATAGATATTGTTCTTTTAAATAAACAAGACATGTTTTTTTTTATGAACAAATATAAATTT
>ERZ773043.264-NODE-264-length-30222-cov-11.861836_pt1 | contig 30222 bp, 25 predicted proteins | sample MGYA00580636_ERZ773043 | MGnify/ENA primary metagenome ERZ773043 (study PRJEB29015, sample SAMEA2737992) | human oral metagenome | biome: human oral; feature: human-associated habitat; material: dental | place: China | collected 2065 ...
GTTGCGAGGTCAGCGAAGCAAGAAGCCCATAGGCTTTAGACTATGGGTAGTTCACTTTTTCAAAAACTATATCTACAAGTTAATTAAAAATGATAAATATTAATCAAATGGTGTAGCTTACATAAATTATCAGCCTGTTTCAATAGGTATAAGAGCATTTAATTGAAACAGATGTTGTTTTTTTATGATAAATTTTGCTGATATGGATTTATAATAGTGATATTATTATCAGTAGGTTTAGAGCTTACATTTTTTATAACAGTTATTATATAAGAAAAGTTTTGGAGGATAGCATGGCTAGACAATACAACCATAGTGCGGTGGAAAAAAAGTGGAACAAATATTGGAAAGAGCATCCTGTTAATGTCGATGACGGTAAGAAGGAAAAATATTATTGTTTGGATATGTTTCCTTACCCTTCAGGTTCCGGACTTCATGTAGGACATTGGAGAGGTTATGTTATATCTGATGTTTGGTCGAGATATAAGATGTTAAAGGGACATTATGTAATACATCCTATGGGTTGGGATGCATTCGGTCTGCCGGCAGAAAACTATGCAATAAAGATGGGAGTACATCCTGCCAAGTCAACAGCGGAAAATGTATCAAACATAAAAAAACAGATAGACGAAATCGCTGCAATCTACGACTGGGATATGGAGGTAAATACCACAGACCCTAACTTTTACAAGTGGACACAGTGGATTTTTGTAAAAATGTTTAAAGAGGGGCTTGCTTATGAAAAGGAGTTTCCTATAAACTGGTGTCCGTCATGTAAGACAGGTCTTGCAAATGAAGAAGTTGTAGACGGTGTATGTGAAAGATGCAAGAGTCCGGTTACCAAGAAAAACCTAAGGCAGTGGATGCTTAAAATCACAGCCTATGCGGACAGGTTGCTTAATGACCTTGATAAGCTTGACTGGCCTGCTAAGGTAAAGAAGATGCAGGCGGACTGGATAGGTAAGTCTTACGGTGCCGAGGTTAATTTCAAGGTAGAGGGTGGAGAAGACAGTATACTTGTATACACTACAAGACCGGATACTTTGCACGGAGCTACATTTATGGTGCTTTCTCCCGAGCATACTCTTGCGGCAAAACTTGCTACTGCGGATAAGAAAGAAGAGGTTGACAAGTATATATTGGAAGCTTCTATGAAGTCCAATGTAAATCGTATGCAGGCAAAGGAAAAGACCGGTGTGTTTACAGGCTCTTATGCTATAAATCCGCTTAATAATAAAAAGGTTCCGATATGGCTTTCAGACTATGTTCTTGCTGACTATGGTACCGGAGCCATTATGTGTGTTCCTGCACATGATGAAAGAGACTTTGAATTTGCCAAAAAGTTCGGACTTGAGATAGTGCAGGTTATCTCAAAGGACGGCAAGTCGGATGGCGAGCTTGAAGAAGCTTATACAGAAGCACAGGGCATTATGATCAATTCAGGGGAGTGGAACGGACTGGAGTCATCCACACTTAAGCAAAAGGCGGCTGAATATGTGGAAGAAAAAGGTTTTGGTAAAAAGACTGTCAATTATAAGCTTAGAGACTGGGTATTCTCACGCCAAAGATACTGGGGTGAGCCTATACCTATAGTACATTGTCCAAAGTGCGGCAATGTAGCCGTACCGGAAGAAGAACTTCCATTACTTTTGCCGGAAGTTAAGTCATATCAGCCTACAGGTACGGGAGAATCTCCGTTGGCAGCTATAGATGAGTGGGTCAATACCACCTGTCCCTGCTGTGGAGAGCCTGCAAAAAGAGAGACCAATACCATGCCTCAGTGGGCAGGATCCAGCTGGTACTTCTTAAGATATATAGATAATCACAATGATAAGGAACTGGTTTCAAAGGAAAAGGCTGATAAGTATTTGCCGGTAGATATGTATATAGGCGGTGTGGAGCATGCTGTACTTCATCTTTTGTATGCAAGATTTTATACCAAGTTCCTTCATGACATCGGTGTAGTAGGCTTTGATGAGCCTTTTAAGACCTTATTTAACCAGGGCATGATTACCGGTAAAAACGGTATTAAGATGAGTAAGTCCATGGGCAATGTAGTCTCTCCCGATGATCTGGTAAGAGACTACGGCTGTGATGCACTCCGTATGTATGAGCTTTTCGTAGGTCCTCCTGAACTTGATTCCGAGTGGGATGACAGAGGTATAGAGGGTGTAAGCAGATTCCTAAACAGGTTCTGGAACATGGTAATGGATGCCAAGGACAGCAAGGTAGAGCCGAGCAAGGAAATGCTTAGATTAAGACATAAACTTGTATCCGATATAGACCACAGACTTAATGATTTCAGCTTAAATACGGTAGTTGCAGGTTTCATGGAGTATAATAATAAGTTTATAGAGCTTTCAAGAAAGTCAGGCGGCATAGATGTAGAGACCTTAAAGACCTTTGTAACCTTGCTTGCACCGTTTGCACCTCATATAAGCGAGGAGCTTTGGCAGGAACTTGGAGGTGAAGGCTCAGTATTTAATACTGTTTGGCCAAGCTATGATGAAGAAGCCATGAAAGAAGAGGTAATGTCCATACCGGTGCAGGTAAACGGCAAGACCAGAGCAGTGCTTGAAGTTGATGTAAATATTGATAAGGATGAGCTTATAAGTATGGCAAAGGCTGAGCTTGAGAGAATCGGAAAACCGGTTGCAAATATAGTAAAAGAGATATATGTGCCGGGGAAGATAGTTAATATAGTAGGTAAATAAAAGGTGCAATTAAAATAAAAATCATAAAATAATAGTTGTTTTATATAAAATGAGCTGTTGTGAGTTTGTTTACACAACAGCTCCGGTGTATCGTTTCTCAAATAAATATACCAAATAACTTACCTTTTTTTCTAATTGCATACATCAAAACCTTTAGTGCAGCCCTAATACTCTAAAGGTTTTGATATACACGCTAAGAAAAATATTTATCGTTTTTGCTATACTTACTTTGTGAACGATACACCGGTATATGATATGGTACTTTTCTTAGCTGCGATATTTTCTTAGCTGCCTTAGTTGGATGGTTCCGGTATATCTTCAACAGGCAAAGGAAGTGTATCAAAATGATTCATTTCAGATGCTTTATTGGAAAGTTCTTCTTTTGGTAAATTCTGATTTGGTGAAATTCCCTTTTTTAGATAATTATCTTGTAGTTTAATTTGAACCATTTCATATTCAGGGTCTTCAATCCATATATTTAAAAGTTTATAGTAATTTTCTATAAATGCTATGTCGGCTACAAACCATAAACCTCCATACTCATCTCTATTATCCATGTTTAGATTTTACTGTAGGTAGAAAATAACCTCCTTTATAATATTAAAGAGTATACTAAAGTTTCTACAATTAATGATATAAATATAAAATATATTAATGCAGTATAAATATGTATTTCTTTTTAAATAACAGTCCTTCACTTTGTTTATAATAAAAAAATAAGTATATAATTCAAACTTCCCATGCCCAAATTGAATCATTACATTGAAACTTTGACATTTCAGCTAATTAGATGAAGATGAGTTCCGGCATTAGCCCTAAGATATAAATGTATAATATGCACCTGAAAGCAAGCTTTCATTTGCTATATTACACAGATATATCTATGCTACCTCAAATGTAATTAATAAAATTTACTTCCTAATATAGCCCATTTTTCAACTTGCATTATCATAAAAGATAAATTATAATACCATATACGAAGTTTTTTGTATTAAATTGTTAAAAAAACATATTATAAATTGCAATATAAAGGAATTTATTCAATACAACAAACTTTGTAATAAAAATAACAAAAGGATATATAATATCAGGGAGGAAAGTAATGAAGAAAAGAAGTTTTTCTGTACTTGCAGCAGCTCTTATATTGCTCGCACTTACAGCGTGCAGTAGAGGTAATAATGCTACAGACAAGACACAATCACAGGGCGGTGAAAAAGAAAGTACTACAGCACAGGCGGAAAGTGTTACAAGTGCGGTAATAGTTGAAGCAGTTCCCAAAAACAAGGTATATGTAGATCCGCAGTGGGTTTACACTCTTGTTGAAGGATTTCAGGAAGAGTCTAAGGATTATGTGATACTTGAGTGTTCTTGGGGCGAGGAGGCTGATTCTGAAGTTTACTCTAAGGGACATATACCGGGTGCCGTACATATGAACACCGACTCTATTGAAGAAGAAGTGGACTGGAATATAAGAAAGCCTGATGAAATCGAAAAATTATTAAAAGACTATGGTATAACAAAGGATACTACAGTAGTATGTTACTCCGACAAGCCGGAGATGTCATCTGATGACAGAGTTGCTTTTATGTTGCTTTGGGCAGGTGTTGAGAATGTTAAGTGTCTTGACGGCGGTCTTGAAGCTTGGAAAAAGGCAGGGCTTGCACTTGAAACACAGAGCAATGCACCTAAGGCTACCGATAAAGAATTCGGTGCTACAATACCGGTGCATCCTGAGTATATAATAAGCATAGATGATGTAAAAAAAGAGCTTGCGGATAACAGTAATTTCAGACTTGTAAGTATCAGAAGCAGGGATGAGTTTTTAGGAAAGACCAGCGGATACAGTTATATAGACAGAGCCGGAGAGCCTAAGGGTGCTGTATGGGGGCATGATACAGATGACGGTTCTTATAATAATGAAGACGGAACTACAGTAGGACTTGATAAGCTTGAGGAGTATCTGGCTGAGTCAGGAAGCTCTATTAACAATGATTTGGCATTTTATTGCGGAACCGGTTGGAGAGCGGCTATACCTTTCCTTATAGCTTATGAGAACGGACATGTTACAAAGTTGTATGACAGCGGTTGGTTTGTATGGCAAAAAGATCCGGCCAATGAAGTACAGGTGGGAGATCCTGCAAGCGGAGATGTACTTTATACAACAGTCGGAGAGCTTTCAACCGACAAGGCACCAAAGAAAAAATAATAAAAAGTATTATGTTAAAGAGATTGATCGTACTGCTGCTGCCGATATTGGAATTTATATTGGTGGCAGCAGCCAATATAATAAATTATTTTACGCATAAGAGAATAGGTATGGCAAGACATATGGTATATATGAATCAAAAATGGCTTGCAATCAGTAATTTTGAAGTTTATAAAATACTAAGTTTTATTTTGGTATTTGTATTTACTGCAACACTTGTATACAGTTTTGTGAAAATAAGAACAAATACTAAACTTATCACCAAGATAAACCTTGGGGTTTTAGTTGTGTTTTTTGTATATTTTATATACTTTGCTACTGTTAATTCCATAAAAGGAATGAGGGCTTTTTATCTTATGTGCTATATCTATCTTGCGGTACTTTTACTTATGCTTATCAATGCATTTATAAATATAGCAAGTGATAGGACAAAACCAAAAAAGCAGTAAATAAAAATATAACCTATGCGTTGTTTTTAAAAACTTACCCAAACAGCTTATCTGTTTTTCTGATTGAATATATTAAAAATCCTAAGTGTAGCCTGATACACCTATATTTTTTGATATGTACATTCAGAGTTTGTGGTAAGTTTTTTGCAAATAGAGGTATTAGAGTGAATGATTTGTTTAGCTTTTTAAATCAAAAACTTACGATATAAGATAGGGAGATTTTGAAAAAGGATAGGAGTAAATTTTTGAAAAAAGAGTATAAGATATGTATATTTGCAATATTGGTAGTTCTAATATTAGTACTTAACCATGTCTTCGGATGGTCTAAGTACTTGTTGGCTCAGGAAAACATGGATCTGCTTAAAAATATGGTAAATAAGAATATTTTATTAGCCTCTCTTATTTACATAGCATTGACAGTAGTTGCTTCTGTACTGCTTGCAGTTCCCGGTGTTACCTTTGCAATAATTGCCGGGGTATTGTTTGGACCCTGGCTGGGTACTTTGCTCTGTTGTCTTGCAGCGACATTAGGAGCGGTATTTTCCTTTCTTGTAGGCAGGTTTTTCTTAAAAGACAGTATAAAACCTATGGCAGTAAAAAATAAATACTTAAAAAAGTGGCTTTTTTCCGAAAATGAATATAATGATATGTTTGTACTTATGATAACAAGGCTTATACCGGTATTTCCCTATAATCTGCAAAACTTTGCTTATGGAACTACGGATATGAAGCTTGGCAAATACACTTTAGGCACATTTATTTTTATAATTCCGGGAACAGCCATGTATACGGTAGGTGCTGCGGGTTTTGCGGACAAGAACAATAGAATTATGTATATAGCTATGGCACTACTTATAGCAATCATTGTAAGTATCATAGGCTATTTTTTAAAGAAAAGGTATATAAAGGCAGGAGAAAACATTGAGCAACAATCAGAATAATAGGGTAACAAGACATTGTGATCCGAGTGTTTGTATACATTGTGATAAATGTAAGAAAAGTTGTATATTCTTAGATAAATACAAAATAGATATAAGTAATACGGACAGGCTAAGAGAGCTTGCTTATCATTGTTTTTTGTGTGGCAGATGCACGGAGGTTTGCCCCAAAGGCATAGACGGAAGGGAAATAATCCTTAGGATGAGGCAGGAAGAAGTAGCGGCTAATAACGATAAGCTTGCTCAAAAAGGTTACGGATTTTTGCTATTTGAAAAAAAAGATTATATCTATAAAAATTATAGAAAAAGAAATAGGAAAAGTGTGCTTTTTCCGGGCTGTAATTATCCTTCCTTTTATCCTAAAACAACTAAGTATTTATCAAAAATGCTTAAGGAAGTTGCGGATATGGGAACCGTATATGATTGCTGCGGAAAGCCTATATCTGAACTTGGACTTAAAAAAGAAGAAGAGAGAACATTAAACGGAATTTATAAAAGGATGAAGGAGCAGGGAGTGGAAGAAATAGTTACCATGTGCCCTAACTGCTTTCATTACCTGAAGCCTAAATTTAGAGACTATAACTTTGACTTGGAAGTAAAAAGCATATATGAGAAGTTTACAGAGCTTGGAATAGGGCAAAAAATAAAGGGGGATTTTTCTGTTTTCCTGCCCTGTCCGGACAGAGAACCGAGGGAAATGTATAAACATATAGAAAATTTTATAGAGGGAGATATGTTTCCTGTAAATGAAGTACAGTGCTGCGGTCTCGGAGGCTGTGCGATAGTAAAAGAGCCTCAGCTTGCTCAGGATATGTGCGATACAATGAAATTAAGAACAGAACAGGTGTATACTTACTGTGCTACCTGTGCCGGTAATCTTGAAAGAAGAGGTACCAAGCCTATAAAACATATACTAAACGAAATTATAGGAAGTAATGAAAGGGCGGCGATAAAGAACTCTATGCTTAACAGGCTAAAAACAAAATTTATATAAAAATCAAGGGGGGAAGTGATGGAAGAGAAAAAGAAAATAAATATAGGCAGTAAAATAATCTTACTTGTGGTTTTACTTTGCTGTGTTTTGGCGTACTTTTTTGTGCCGGCTGTAAATAAAGTTTTTAACAAGATATTTGTAATGTTTGCAAGCGGTGACTTTAGCGAGGTAAAACAGTTTATATCTTCTTACGGCGGATATGCGGCGGCTATTTCATTTGCATTGATGGTTTTACAATCAATAGTTGCACCGCTGCCGGCATTTGTACTTACCTTTGCCAATGCTAATCTTTTCGGATGGTGGCAGGGAGCTATACTTTCATGGAGCAGTGCTATGGCAGGGGCGGCAGTTTGCTTTTACATAGCAAGAATTTTAGGCAGAGATGTGGCGGAAAGGCTTACAAGTAAAGTCGGACTAAAGCAAATAGATAAGTTTTTTGAAAAATACGGCAACAATACCATACTTATATGCAGACTCCTCCCCTTTGTGTCCTTTGATTATGTAAGTTATGCGGCAGGGCTTACATCAATGTCTTTTTGGGACTTTTTTATAGCTACAGGTATAGGTCAGCTTCCGGCAACTATAGTGTATTCCTATGTAGGAGGTTTTCTTACCGGAGGAGCAAGGCTTTTTATGCTGGGACTGCTTATAATGTTTGCTATAGTAAGTATGATATTTATGTTTAGAACCATATACATGAATAAGCATAAGATACAGTCTAAATCATAAGGAAGATATTTTATGAAGGCTATAATTTTTTTTACTAGAGTGCCTATTGTAGGTGAGACCAAAACCAGAATGCAGCCTTATTTAAGCCCTGACGAATGTTCAGTCTTGCATAAGGCTATGATTAAGGATATCTATAAGGAGTGCAGTAAAATACAGGCGGATATCTTTGTATACTATACACCCTTAGAGGGTCTTGGCAGGCTTTATAAGCTGATAGGAAAAGAAAGTACATATAGGCTGCAAAAAGGAGTCGATCTTGGTGAAAAGATGTATAATGCAATAGCTGAGGTACTTGATTTGGGCTATGAGTCCTGCATACTTATAGGCAGCGATATTGCGGAGCTTAGGAAGGAGCACCTTAATATAGCCTTTGATAAACTTGAGTATGCGGATGTAGTATTTGGAAAGACGCTTGACGGCGGTTACTATCTGGTAGGCATGAAAAGAGCTGTAAAAGAAGTATTTGAAGTGGAAAAATACGGAAACAGTGATGTATTTGCCAATACATTAAGAAAGCTATCAAATTTAGGATTAAAGATAGCCTATACCAAAACCTTGTATGATATAGATACTAAAGATGACCTTGCACTGCATAGGCAAAGACTTAGAAAGTATGCAGAAAGGCATAGCAAGCATTATAAAGAGTTGCAAAAAAGAAACTTGGGTAAATTTGCACTTGATAAACTAAAGATTTCTATAATTATTCCTGTGTATAACGAAGAAAAGACCATAGTAAACTTACAAAGTAAGCTTCATAGTTTATATGAAAAGTGTGAAATAATCTTTGTGGACGGAGGCAGTACGGATGCCACAGTAAGTCTTATAGATAAAAAATATAAGCTGTTTAGTAGTGAAAAAGGGCGGGCGAATCAAATGAATAAAGGTGCTTTAGAAAGTAGTGGAGATGTACTTTTATTTTTGCACAGTGACAGCATTCTTCCTAAAAAGGCTCTCGCACAGATTAAAAAAGTAATGAAAGACTATGATGCGGGTTGTTTTGGAATAAACTTTAATACAAGAAGTATACTTATGAAAATCTGTGCTCTAATGTCTAATTACAGGGCAGCTATAGGGAATATAATGTTTGGAGATCAGGGGATATTTATTGACAGAGCTATATTTTTTAAGCTGGGTATGTTTCCTAAGCTTCCTATTATGGAAGATTATCAATTATCGCTCAGTCTTAAAAGTAAAAAAATCAAGACAGCTATGACTAAAAGTCATATCACTACTTCCGACAGAAGGTTTACAGGAAACAGTATAGATAAACTCAAACTTATGTTAAAGATGCACAGACTTAGAAGTATGTATAGAAAAGGTGTTGATATAGAAAAGATAGCTTCTTTGTATAAGGATAAAAGATAGGCGGTTATTATATGGAAGCGGTAAAAGGCTTAAAGGATTTTATAAAAACAAAAAAATACAGACAGGCTTTAGATTTACCGGATAGGGTAGAGGAAGTGTATGAGCCTTTGGCACAGGGTGAGTATAATAAAAATTATGTATTCACACATCCGAAACTTAATAAAAAGCTGGTACTTAGGATCAATTTTGGCAGTCAGATGCATCTGGAAAAACAGATAGAATACGAATTTAATGCACTTAAAATGCTTGAAGACTCAGGCAGAACGCCTAAAGCCTTATATGTGGATGCCTCACTCTCTAAGATTGACTATGGAATTATGGTAATGGAGTTTTTGGAAGGGGCGCATCTTGACTATAAGAAGGATTTAAAAGCGGCGGCTTTTTGTCTTGCGGATATACATGCTGTACCCCTGCCCAAAGAAAACACACTTATAGTACCTGAAAATCCGGTGGTTGCGGTACTTAAAGAGTGTGAAGATATGTTTTTGGTATATGAAACTTCCGACTTGGCTGATAAATCAAAAAAAGAAAAAATAAGAACGATGCTTGAAAGGGTGAAAAAACTCAGTAAAGCACAGGAACTTGGAAGTTCTTATAAGTGCTGTATTAATACGGAACTTAATTCAAGTAATTTTTTGATTGATGAGGGTAAAGCCTTTCTTGTTGACTGGGAAAAGCCGATAATAGGAGAGGCGGAGCAGGATTTGGCACATTTTTTGGCACCTACTACAAGCTTTTGGAAGACGGACATAATACTAAGCAGCAAAGAGCAGGATGATTTTATATCGGATTATATAAATGCTGTGGGAGACAGATTTGATACAGCTAAGATAGAAGAAAGGACGAAGTACTATATACCACTTAATTGTATGCGTGGTATAACATGGTGTGCTATGGCTTGGATACAGTATAAAAATGCCGATAAGGGGCTTAGAAATGAGTTTACTGAAAGAAAACTTGATGCCTATCTTAGTGATGAATTTTTGGAATTGGTAGATAAGAGGATTTAGATATGAGTGAAGAAGAAATAAAGGAACTTTTTTTTAAAGGTATAGACTGCTCACAGGTGGTAACGGAAAACTTTGCTGATGAATTCGGTTATGACAAGGATTTTATGAGAAAAATGTCGGCTTGTTTCGGCGGAGGTATGCTGCGTGGTGAAACTTGCGGCTCGTTAATAGCCGGACTTATGCTTATAGGATTAAAATACGGTCATAGTAAGGAAGATGATGCGGCTCAAAAGCAGCTTATGAGGGAAAAGTCCGAGGAGTTTAAAAAAAGGTTTGTGGAAAAGTATGAAAGCACCATGTGTAGAGAACTTTTAGGTTACGACCTTTCAAAACCCGAGGAACTTGGGCTTGCTTTAGAAAGCGGAAGACTGTTTAGTTTTTGTCCAAGGCTTACAAAGGATACCATAGATATACTTAAAGAGATCTTATAAAAATAAGAACTTTTATAACAAAGGAATAGTAAGACCGGAAATATAACCGTAATAGATAATTTATAAAAGATAAGCTCTTTTATAACAAAGAAAATAAAGGCAGTTATATTTGCTTTTAAATAAATATATTTTTTCAGGAGGATGAAAAAAATGAGAAGATTAGGTTTGAAATTGTTATTGGTAGCCGGATTATCCGCACTTTGGATAAGCGGATGTTCAAACAGTTCAACAAGCAGCACAACTGCAGCGGCAGGTGATTCGAGTGCAGCAGCAGGTGAGACAAGTGCGGTAGCCGGTGAAACAAGTGCAGCGGCACAGGCGGATGGTGCTTATCAATATGTATCAGCTGATGATGCAGTTAAGGCTGCAGCTGGAACAGATGTCCATGTACTTGATGTGCGTGAGTGGGGAGAGTATTCTAAGGGAAGACTTGCAAACTCATACTGGAGTCCTGTATTCCCTCTTGAGGATACAAGTCTTGAGGAAAGCTTAAAGGAATTTGCCCTTGCTAAGTTAAATGACGGTAAGAACATCTATATTGTATGTAACAGCGGAAAAAGAGGTGCCGAGAAAGCAACAGCCGTACTTAAAGATGCAGGTTTTGACGCTTCTAAGCTCTATACCGTAGAGGGCGGTGCAAAGGCATTAAGCTCCAAAAAAGAGTTTAATACAAGCAGAATTGACGAGACTATAGATTGGAAGTATATAGACGGCAAAGAGTTCCTTGCTTTAAGCGGTGCACAGGTAGTGGATGTAAGAGATGCCGATACTTATAAAAAAGGACATCTTGCAGGTTCTTCAAATGTACCGTTAAAGGAGTTTGAGGACAGCGCTGCACAGAGTGCAATGTACGAATTTGCCAAGGCAAATCTTGATCCTACAAAGCCTGTATATTTCTTATGCTACAGCGGAAACAAGTGTGCAAAGACCGGAATATCAGTACTTAAGGATGCCGGATTTGATGCGGATAACTTATTTATAATAAAGGACGGAGCAAAGGATGCCGATATCTCAGCAGCATTTGTTACCGAATAAAAAGTATTAAAAAAAGTTTCATGTGATATAAATTAAAATACAGTTACAGTTTAGGAAAGTCATTCATCTTCGTCAAAAAAACAAAAATATTTATATTTGATTTATAAATCAGACGAAGATGAATAAATATATACATAGTATAGCAAATGAAAGCCTGCTTTTGGGTGTATGTTTATCTAAACTAAGTCTCAAGCAAAATATTAGCACTCATTTTTAATGAGTGCTAATATTTTGCTTGACAGAGAATACTTTTCAGTTTAGTATATTCTTATTAAGTTTGTTATACATTAGAAAGGATATAGAAAAATGGAACAAAAAAAGGGAAGTTTATCAATAAACAGTGAAAATATATTTCCGATTATAAAAAAATGGTTATATTCCGACCATGATATCTTTATAAGAGAGTTGGTATCCAATGCCTGTGATGCCATTACCAAATTAAAAAAACTTTCTCTTATGGGAGAATATGAAGAAGGAAAAAGTGAAGAGTATAAAATATATGTAGAAATAAGCCCTAAGGCAAAGACTATAAGTTTTATAGACAACGGTATAGGCATGGACTATAAAGAGGTTGATGAATACATTAACCAGATAGCTTTTTCAGGAGCGAAGGACTTTCTTGATAAGTATAAGGACAAGGCAAATGAAGAGCAGATCATAGGGCATTTCGGTCTTGGATTTTATTCGGCTTTTATGGTTGCCGACAGGGTTGAAATAGATACACTCTCATATAAGGCAGGCTCAGAAGCGGTGCATTGGGAAAGTAATGGCGGTACGGAATATGAGATGTCTGAGGGCAGCTTAAAAACTCACGGTACAAAAATCACCCTACACCTTAATGATAACAGCTATGAGTTTTCCAATGAATACAGGGTAAGGGAAGTACTTAATAAGTACTGTGCATTTATGCCTGTTTCAATATATCTTAAAGACAGTGATGCGGGCGAGCTTAGCGAAACTATAGATGTGGCTGATCTAAAAGATACGGATGTGGTTTTGGAGAAAATAACAGAGCCTGCAAAGACCGAGGAAAAGACTCTTGAAGACGGAACTAAGGAAGTGGTTGAAGTAGCTCCTGCAAGAGAGAAGGCAAAGATAAGAAAAAGAGAGGTTGCCGTAAACGATACCACACCTCTTTGGACTAAGCATCCTAATGAATGCAGTGATGAGGATTATAAAGATTTCTACCGAAAAGTATTTATGGATTATAAAGAACCGCTGTTTTGGATACATCTAAACATGGATTATCCTTTTAACCTAAAGGGTATACTTTATTTTCCAAAAATCAATACAGAGTATGACAGCATAGAAGGAACTATTAAGCTATATAACAATCAGGTATTTATAGCCGATAATATAAAAGAAGTTATACCTGAGTTTTTAATGCTTTTAAAGGGTGTTATAGACTGTCCGGATCTTCCGCTTAATGTATCAAGAAGTGCCTTACAAAATGACGGTTTTGTAAAGAAGATATCCGATTATATATCCAAAAAGGTTGCGGATAAGTTAAGCGGTATGTGCAGAACCGACAGAGAAAACTATGAAAAGTATTGGGATGACATAGCTCCCTTTATTAAGTTTGGTTGCTTAAAGGATGAAAAATTCGCCGATAAGGTAAAAGACGGTATACTATTTAAAGACATTTACGATAAATACCAGACCTTTAAGGACTTGGAGCTTGAAGAAGCTAAAGAAGAGGTTAAGGAAGAGGAAGTTAAAGAAGAAGTAAAGGATAAAAAAGAAAATAAGATATATTATGTTAATGATGTAAATGCTCAAAGTCAGTATATAAATATGTTTAAAGAGGCAAATAAGCAGGCGGTAGTGCTTCCACATAATATAGATATGCCGTTTATTCAAAGCCTTGAAGCTAAGATGAAGGATGTCAAATTCATAAGAATAGACGGTGAATTAAGCGAGGAACTTGCAGGAAAAGAACATAGTGAAACTGAAAAAGAAAACTTTGATAAGCTTGTGCAAAGGGCAAAGGACTATCTTGCTCAGGATAAACTTAACATAGAGGTTAAAAGTCTTAAAAATGAGAAAATAGCTTCGCTTTTAATTATTTCAGAAGAGTCAAGGCGTATGGAAGATATGATGAAGCAGTATGCAATGATGGGATTGGATCCTTCAATGTTTGGAGGAAATACGGACAAAACACTTATATTAAACTCTTCGCACAGTCTTGTACAAAAGCTGTTGGCTACAGAAAATAAGGAAAATGAAAAATTAATAATAGAGCATCTTTATGACCTTGCAGAGCTTAGTAATTCAAGTCTCTCACCTGAAAGAATGAGTGCATTTATTCAAAGAGCCAATACTATACTTTCTATGATTGAATAAGCTTATAGGGGTGGTTGACACATACATGACTTTCTTTTATAATGCAGATAGTTATCAATACTACATTTCAAGTAGTAGTATACAAGATGCATTAAGGAGAAGATTATGAACTATAAACTTATAGGAGACAGCTGTTCAGATTTGGATCAAAGGCAGCTTAAGTCAAAGCACTACTTAACAGTACCTCTTGTACTGCAAATAGGTTCTTATCATATACCTGATGATAAGAATTTTGATAGGAAAGATTTTATTAAAAGAATGAGAGAGAGCAAAGTAGGAGCAAAGACAGCCTGTCCATCTCCCGAAGCTTTCAGAAAAGCCTATGAGGATGCTGATGCCGACTGTATTTTTGTAGTTACCTTATCGGAGCATTTGAGCGGAACTTACCAAAGTGCGGTACTTGCTAAGCATATGTATGAAGAGGAGGAAAATGCGGATAAGAAGGTATTTGTATTAAGCTCCCACTCAGCCTCAGCCGGACAGTACAGGATACTTTTGGAACTTGAAAGGTTATGCGAACTTGATCTTGCCTATGAGGAAATATGCGAGAGGATCACAAAGTTCAGGGATAATATGAAGACATATTTTGTACTTGAGTCTTTAGAAACTCTAAGAAAAAACGGAAGGTTAAGCGGACTTTCAGCCTTCTTTGCAACAACTCTTAATATCAAGCCTGTTATGGGTGCGGTAGATGGTAAGATAATAAAGCTTGATCAGGCAAGAGGTATTAACAAGGCATTGACAAGAATGGTTGACATAGCCTTGCGAGAGTCAGGTGAAGACAGCAAGGAAAAGATAGTAGCCATAGCGGAGTGTAACAATCCTGAGCGTGGAGAGTTTGTGGCTAAGATGTTTAAAGATAGCAACAAGTTCAAAGATGTTTTGCTTACGCAAACAGCAGGTGTGGCTACGGTATATGCCGGAGACGGCGGTATAGTAGTAAGCATAGGTTAAAATAGCTTATAGAAATTTAAACTTTATAAAAAAATACTAAAAATATTGAACTTTGTATCAAATAATAGTATACTAAGCATATCGCTGGAGTGTACGACAACCTTACCAATTTTGAACCTACATTTTGACATAAGGGATTCTAATTATTTCTTAAAGGATGTCATGCCTTTTAATTTGGAAGACAGATCTTAAGGTGAGGAAACCCACCTAGCACTGCTAGGCGTCACTAAGTAAGAACGGCACTTTGGTCACAAATAGAAAGCAGCAAATAGCTGCTTTTTATAATTAGCCTTGAAAAACAAGAGTTTATGTGCTAGTATATCTAGGTTAATTCACCCGGACGCAGTTTTCGGATACTCCAACCAAGACTTCGTTGAAGGTAAGACAAGATAAAGCAAAGGAGAAAAGCAATGATTTCAAAGGAAAAAAAGGCGGCAGTTATAGCCGAGTATGCCAGAAAAGAAGGTGATACAGGATCTCCTGAAGTTCAGATAGCTATACTTACAGCTAGAATCATAGAACTTACAGAGCATCTTAAGCTTAATAAGAAGGATCACCATTCAAGAAGAGGTTTACTTAAGATGGTTGGTAAGAGAAGAGGTTTATTAAAATACTTAAGAGACACCAACCTTGAAAGCTATCGTAGCCTGATTGAAAAATTGGAAATTAGAAAGTAGATTGATTTTTATGAAGCTGTTGCAAAGAGCCGATCTTTATACGAAATATGCCTGTTGGTAGATTCATAAGCATTTCTGTATAATATTTGCTCTTTGTCAACAGCTTTATTTTTAGCACAAAGCTATCAAGGTTTGCATGTCATAATTGATATGCATAAAAATATAAAAGACTATAGATTTCGAGACCACAGATAAGGAACTGTTTTTTTATACTATCTAAAAAATAATAGAAACGGGATCTTATCTGTAGTTTCGAAAATAGTCTTAAAAAACTTAAGGAGAGGTATATGAGTAAAACATATAAGACTTATACTATGGAACTTGCAGGCAGAGAACTTAGGGTGGATATAGGCAGAGTAGCCGCCCAAGCAAACGGCGCTGCTTTTATGCACTACGGAGATACTACAGTATTATCTACAATTACGGCTTCCGGGAGCCCAAGAGAGGGAATAGACTTTTTCCCGCTTTCAGTAGAATATGAAGAGAAAATGTACGCAGCCGGCAAGATGCCGGGAGGTTTTAATAAAAGAGAGGGAAAGGCAAGTGAGAATGCGGTACTTACTTCAAGGGTAATAGACCGTCCTATGCGTCCGCTTTTCCCAAGTGACTATAGAAATGATGTTACTATAAGTAATTTGGTTTTGTCAGTGGATCCAAGCTGTTCACCTGAACTTACAGCCATGCTCGGTTCTGCTATAGCGGCTGCCATATCCGACATACCTTTTGACGGTCCTTGTGCCAGCACTCAGATGGGACTTATAGACGGAGAACTTATAGTAAATCCGAATGACGCACAGATGAGCGTATCAGACCTAAAACTTACCGTTGCATCCACAAAGGAGAAGGTGGTTATGATAGAGGCAGGGGCTAACGAGGTACCTGATGAAACCATGATAGACGCTATATATCAGGCTGACGCAATCAATAAGAAGATAATAGCCTTTATAGAAGAAATGGTAGCGGATATAGGCAAGGAAAAACATTCCTATGACTCATTTGCTATAGCGCCTGAACTTGTAGAGGCTATGAAGGAAGTGGTTAGCCCACAGGAAATGGAAGAGGCTGTATTTGCAGATGAAAAGCAGGTAAGGGAAGAAAATTTAAGGAAGCTTAAGACAAGACTTGAGGAAGCATTTGCGGAAAATGAAGACTATCTCAACTCTCTTTCCGAAGCCTTTTATCAATATCAGAAAAAGACCGTAAGAAAGATGATATTGAAGGATAAAAAAAGACCTGACGGAAGGGCTCTTAATCAAATAAGAGAGCTGTCCGCCGAGATAGATATAATACCGAGAGTACATGGCTCAGCGATGTTTACCAGAGGACAGACTCAGATATGTAATGTAACTACGCTGGCACCGTTGGCAGAGGCGCAAAGACTTGACGGTCTTAATGCTGAAGAGACTGCTAAAAGGTATATGCACCATTATAATTTCCCATCTTATTCTGTAGGAGAGACCAAGGTTTCAAGAGGTCCGGGAAGAAGAGAAATAGGGCATGGAGCATTGGCAGAAAGAGCCTTGATACCGGTACTTCCAAGTGAGGAGGATTTCCCTTATGCTATAAGAACGGTATCGGAGACCTTTGAGTCAAACGGATCGACCTCTATGGCATCGACCTGTGCTTCCTGTATGTCTCTTATGGCAGCAGGTGTGCCTATTAAGAGCATGGTAGCAGGTATATCCTGCGGTTTGGTGACCGGAGAAGATGATAATGACTATGTACTTCTTACTGATATACAGGGCTTGGAAGATTTCTTTGGAGATATGGACTTTAAAGTAACCGGAACAAAGCATGGAATTACCGCAATACAGATGGATATAAAAATCAAGGGACTTACCAGAGAGATAGTTGAGGGTGCTATAAAAACCTGTCATGAGGCAAGAAACTTTATTATGGACACCTGTATGAGTCCTTGTATAGCCGAACCGAGAAAAGAAGTTTTAGAGTACGCACCTAAGATAGAGCTTCTTACTATAGATCCAAGCAAGATAGGAGATGTAGTGGGTAAGCAGGGAAAGGTTATCAACAAGATTATTGAAGAAACCGGTGTTAAGATCGATATAGACGATGACGGCAAGGTAAGCGTATGCGGTACCGATAAGGAAAAAATAAGAAGAGCGGTTGAAATTATAAGAAATATAGTAACCGATATAGAGCCGGGCATGGTGTTTGAAGGCAAGGTAGTAAGAATTTTGGAGTTCGGTGCTTTTGTGGAGATCACACCTAACAAAGACGGCATGATACATATTTCAAAACTTTCGGATAAGAGAGTTGCCAAGGTAGAAGATGTTGTCAATATAGGGGATATAGTCAGGGTAAAGGTCATAAAAGTAGATGCTATAAGAGGTAAGATAGACCTTAGCATGAAACCTTCCGATTTAGAACGATAACAGTTAAAAAAGGGGTTATAGTATACAAATAAGGTATATTATAACTTCTTTTTATATTAAGTATGGAGGTAGTAATGATAATCAAGCGTTTTAACAAAATAAACGGGTTTTATCCCGAGCCTATATCGGGTCAGACAAGATTTGCTTTTTCAAAAAATGATTTTGAAGATTTTTATGATATAAAAGAGTATTTGAATTACAAAGACTACAGAGGTCAAAAACTTTATTTTTATGATTATGATACGGCAAATGTTTACTCTCCATTTGAGAAAACCATAAATATAGTTTACGGTGTTCCTATTTATTTTGAGGGATTCTTTTATTTTTTACAGGGGGATTTTAATAAAAATAAAATTAGTTTATATAAATATTTACCTGAAAAGATTTTGGAAAATGTTGTAGAATTTGATATTAAAGATGTGAATCTTTATAACCTAAAGCTTATCGGAAACGGTGTTAATATTATAAGCGGTGATGATGAGTTCGTGTGTTATTATCCAAGTAAGTTTAAGTTTAAATTACCTTCCAATGAACAAGTTATACTTATTGATGAGGAGAAGGTTTATATTAATGCATGGATAGAAGAGGACTTTGATGAAGAAAATAATTGTGCAGGTGATAATTATAAATATTATGAGAAACTTGTAATAAGAGATTTTTGGGGTAGGTTTATTTCAGAAGAGATAGGGAGCTTAAATAAGGCAGAAGACGGAAATTGGTGGATTTCTTAAAGTTATTATAAATAAAAGAGGATTGTAGTATGGATAATTATATATTGGATATTGAGTGTAAAGGTATGAAAAATAAAGAGAAATTTCCTATAGAATATACAGGCAGGGGTGAAAATATATCTCCCGAATTCAATGTTAAAAATTTATCAGAAAATACAAAATCATTAGTTATAACTTTGGAGGATCTGACTCATCCTATAAATAAATTTACACATTGGATAATATGGAATATCCCGGCAGCCAATAAGATACCCGGAGCAATAAAAAAAGGTGCAAAAGTTAAGGAGCTTGACAATGCAAGGCAGGGAATTGCTTACGGTTTTCAAAAATATGCAGGTCCAAAACCTCCTAAAGGAAAAATACATAGGTATATGTTTACTTTTTATGCGATAGACTCTTTCATTGAGGCAAGTTCATTTTCGACTAAAAGTAAAATATTAAAACTTATAGATAAGCATATTATTCAAAAAGGTGAGATAGAAGGGTATTTTGAGTAGGGTAAAAAAGCTGTTTTTAGGGTCTAAATAATTTTTTTAAATTAATACTTGACAACTTAATAAAAATAGCTTAATATAAACCTATCAAACAGATATGAATATATGTTTATAACCTAGGAGGATTTATGGCTAATATATATAAGGGCAGTACAGGTTTAGTAGGAAATACACCTTTAGTAGAACTTGTAAATATAGAGAAAGATAAGAATTTAAAGGCAAGAGTGTTAGTAAAACTTGAGTACTTTAATCCGGCAGGCAGTGTAAAAGATCGTATAGCAAAGGCTATGATCGAGGCGGCTGAAAAAGAAGGAAAGTTAAAAGAAGGATCGGTGATTATAGAGCCAACCTCAGGTAATACAGGTATAGGCTTGGCTTCTGTAGCAGCTTCAAAGGGATATAGAGTGATACTCACCATGCCTGAGACTATGAGCGTTGAAAGAAGAAACATGCTTAAAATATATGGAGCTGAGGTAGAGCTTACAGAGGGAAGCAAGGGTATGAAGGGATCTATAGCAAGAGCACAGGAACTTGCAGAAAGCATAGAAAATAGCTTTATACCGAGTCAATTTGCAAATCCTGTCAATCCTAAAATACATGAAGAAACAACCGGACCGGAAATCTGGAATGATACTGACGGAGAAGTTGATATATTCATATCAGGTATAGGTACAGGAGGTACTATTTCAGGTGTAGGGCATTTTCTTAAGTCTAAAAAACCTGATGTAAAGGTTATTGCGGTAGAGCCACAGGATTCGGCGGTACTTTCGGGAGCTAAGCCGGGACCTCATAAGATACAGGGAATAGGAGCAGGATTTATACCTGATACCTTAGATGTAAATGTGTATGATGAGATTGCCAAGGTGAGTAACGAGTCGGCTTTTGAATATGCAAAGTATATAGCAAAAAGAGAGGGACTTTTAGTGGGTATATCCTCAGGAGCAGCTTTAAGTGTGGCTGTAGAACTTGCTCTAAAAGAGGAGAATAAAGGAAAGACTATAGTAGCATTGCTTCCTGATAGCGGAGACAGATATTTTTCTACAGCACTTTTTTCTGAATAAAAATTAGAAGTTGGACTTAATGATTTCATATAAGGGGCTGTCAGAGGGTATAAATTTCTATACAAAAATGACTTGATTAGAGGGCGTTTTAGTTTTGTATAGAGTTTATATCTTCTGACAGCCCCTTATAGTGTTGTTGATTATAACAATAAATAAAGAAATTTCTTATCAAGCTTGCAAGTGAACTTAAGCTATAGTATCATAAACGGGTGCGATAAATTGAATTTTTAAAATAACGAAATTTACCCAATGATTTATAACAGCACTTGATGAAAGGATGTATAATATATGTATGATAAGTATATAAGCCCCTTATCGGAAAGATATGCCGGCAGCAAGATGCAATATATTTTTTCTGCTGAGAAAAAATTTAAGACATGGAGAAGACTTTGGATAGCTCTTGCAAAGTCTGAAAGAAAGCTCGGACTTGATATAAGTGATGAACAGATTGCAGAGCTTGAGGCTTTTAAGGATGACATAAACTATGAAGAAGCCAAAGAAAGAGAAAAGATAGTAAGACATGATGTAATGAGTCATGTATACGCTTACGGTTTGCAATGTCCTAAGGCTAAGAAAATTATACACCTGGGAGCTACAAGCTGCTATGTAGGAGACAATACGGATCTGATACTTATGAGAGAAGCACTTGAGCTTGTACGAGTAAAACTTGTAAATGTTATGGAAAAACTCAGTAAGTTCGCTTTGGAATACAAGGATCTGCCAACATTGGCATTTACTCATTTTCAGCCGGCTCAACCTACTACTGTAGGAAAAAGAGCAGTGCTTTGGTTAAATGAACTCCTACTTGATTACGAAGATTTGAATTATACAATAGATAATATTAAACTTCTCGGATGTAAAGGTACTACCGGAACTCAAGCCTCATTCATGGAGCTTTTTGCCGGTGATGAAGAGAAAATAAAGGCTCTTGATAAGATGATTGCCGCTGAAATGGGATTTGATAAGGTATATCCGGTATCAGGGCAGACTTATTCAAGAAAGATAGATAGCAAGGTACTTTCAGTGCTTGCAGGAATTGCACAATCCGCACATAAGTTCTCAAATGATATAAGACTTTTGCAACATTTGAAAGAAATAGAAGAGCCGTTTGAAAAAAATCAAATAGGATCTTCTGCCATGGCTTATAAGAGAAATCCTATGAGAAGCGAAAGAATTGCCTCTTTAGCCAATTATGTAATGATTGATCTCATGAATCCTATGCTTGTAGCGTCTACACAATGGTTTGAAAGAACCTTGGATGATTCTGCAAATAAGAGGTTATCTATTCCGGAAGGTTTCCTTAGTATAGACGGAATACTTGATTTGTATCTTAATGTGGTAGATGGTTTGGTGGTATATCCTAAGGTTATAGAAAAGAGACTGCTCTCTGAGCTTCCTTTTATGGCTACTGAAAATATTTTAATGGAAGCTGTAAAGCATGGCGGTGACAGACAGGAACTTCATGAAAGAATAAGAGAATTGTCCATGGAGGCAGGAAAAAGAGTAAAGGTGGAGGGCAAGGATAATAACTTACTTGAGTTGATTGCCGCCGATCCCGTGTTTAATCTTAGTGAGGATAAATTAAAAGAGGCTATGAATCCTAAGCTCTATGTAGGAAGAAGCAGTGAGCAGGTAGTTGAGTTTATAGATGAGTATATAAGTCCCATACTTGAAAAATTCAGTTCCTATCTGGGAGAAAAGCCTGACATCAAGGTATAGTATGTAGAGTAAAATATTTGATATAATAAGAATATATTGATTATAGTTTGGGAATTCACATATCTTAATAATATTCCTTTTTAAAGTCAGGGTTTAGGTAGGTCATTCATCTTAGTCAAACTTAAAAATATTTCAAATTTATTTATAAGTCAGACGAAGATGAATGTGGCAGTAGTCTGTTAGATATATATGTATAAGGAGGTTTTTATGGTAACAGCCATAGTTGGAGCTAACTGGGGTGATGAAGGAAAGGGTAAAATCACCGATATGTTGGCTGAAAAAGCGGATATAATAGTAAGATTTCAGGGAGGAAGTAATGCAGGGCATACTATAATAAACAATTATGGAAAGTTTGCACTTCATTTGCTGCCTTCAGGAGTATTTTATGAGCATACTACAAGTATTATAGGAAATGGAGTGGCACTGAATATACCTTATCTTATCAATGAGATAAAAACCTTGGTTGACAGTAATGTACCGAAGCCTAAGATTTTGGTATCGGACAGGGCGCAACTTCTTATGCCGTACCATATACTCCAAGACAGCTATGAGGAGGAAAGGCTTGCAGGTAAGGCGTATGGTTCAACAAAGTCCGGCATAGCACCGTTTTATTCCGATAAATATGCCAAAATAGGTATACAGGTAAGTGAGCTTTTTGATGATGAAATTCTTGCAGAAAAGGTTGAAAAGATTTGCCTTTTAAAGAATGTACTCTTTAAGCATCTATATAACAAAGAGGAGCTTAAAAAAGAAGAGTTGATGGAAACCTTACACAGCTATAGAGATATGATAGAGCCTTATGTATGTGATGTGAGCAAGTTCTTATACGAGGCATTAAAAGAGGGTAAGAAGGTACTTTTAGAAGGACAGCTCGGCTCTCTTAAAGATCCCGATCATGGGATATATCCTATGGTTACATCTTCCTCTACACTTGCCGGTTTTGGCAGCATAGGTGCCGGTATAGCACCTTATCAAATCAAAGAAGTCATAACCGTTGTAAAGGCATACTCCAGTGCCGTAGGCGGCGGAGAGTTTGTAAGCGAGATCCCTGATGAGAAAGAAGCGGAAGAATTAAGAAAAAGAGGCGGCGATAAGGGTGAATACGGAGCAACTACCGGAAGACCGAGAAGAATGGGCTGGTTCGATGCGGTAGCTTCAAGGTATGGCTGTAGGATACAGGGAACTACCAAGGCGGCACTTACGGTTTTGGATGTACTTGGATACTTGGACGAGCTTCCTATATGTGTAGCTTATGAGATAGACGGAAAAATCTACAAAGACTTCCCGACTACCAATCTTTTAAAAAGAGCAAAACCTATATACACCTACCTTCCGGGATGGAAGTGTGATATCAGGGGTATAAGGGAATATGATAAATTGCCTGAAAATTGCAAAAAGTATATAGAATTTATCGAAAAAGAACTGGAAGTTCCTATAGCTATGATTAGTAACGGTCCGGGGCGTGATGAGATAATATACAGATAGAAAATCACTGCGTAGTAGTTGCTATAATAAGCAAGCTGTAAATAAATACTACAGCAAAGTTTTGATGCATTTAATGACAAATCGGATGTAAAAAGTAGTTACTTAGGAGTCGGCTGTTATATTTGATAAACGCCGCACCTGATACTTACTGTCATGCCTAACAGGGTAACTTTAACAATTAAAATATAGTATATAGATAAATATTATGAAATGGGGGTGTAAGCTTGATTTTAAGTACAGGTAATATAAGTAAGTCTTTTGCGGGAGAAAAACTTATAGAAGGTGCGAGTATACTGATAAATGAAGGAGAAAAGGCAGCTTTAGTAGGCATAAACGGATCCGGAAAGACTACTTTCTTAAAAATCATAGCGGGTGAATTAAGCCCTGATGAAGGAATTGTAACCTTTGCTAAAAACTCAAGTTTTGCCTACCTTAAGCAAATTAATGATATAGATACCAACCTCTCTATAGAAGAAGAGCTTACTACAGTAATTAAGCCCATACTTGATATGGAAGAAAGATTTATAAAACTTCAGGAAGAAATAAGTAAGTCGGATGAGAAAGGTCTTGAAGAGTTGTATTCGGAGTATGACAGATTGCAGCATGAGCTTGAGCTTAATAACGCTTATATGGCTAAGAGCAAACTTATAGGTATATTAAAGGGGTTGGGATTTATTGAAGAAGAGTTTTCAAGAAAGGTATCAACTCTTTCAGGAGGTCAAAAGACCAGAGTATATTTGGCAAAAATACTTCTTTCGGAGCCGGATATCATACTTTTGGATGAGCCTACAAACCATCTTGATTTATCAAGTATAGAGTGGCTTGAATCATACCTTAATAACTATAAAAAAGCTGTACTTATAGTATCGCATGACAGATATTTTTTGGATAAAATAGTTACAAAGGTAATAGATATAGACAATAAAAAAGTTGAGACTTACAACGGCAATTACACAGAGTTTACAAAAAAGAAAAAAGAACTAAAGGAAACTGCCATGAGGGCTTACCTTAATCGGGAGGCTGAAATAAAAAGGCAGGAAGAGGTTATAGAAAAGCTTAAGAGTTTTAACAGGGAAAAGTCCGTAAAAAGAGCCGAGAGCAGGCAAAAAGCCTTGGATAAGATAGAAAGAATAGACAAGCCCGTAGAAGAAAAGTCTGATATGAACCTTTTCTTTAGTCAAAGTATAGAAAGCGGTCAGGATGTTTTACATATAGAAGGTTTGTCCAAGTCCTTCGGACATAGAAAACTTTTTGAAAATGTAAATATTGATATAAAAAGAGGAGAACATGTAGCCATACTTGGAGATAACGGCACAGGTAAAACTACTTTGTTAAAGATACTTAACGGTATTATCGAGCCTGACAGCGGATATATACATTTCGGTACAAATGTATGTATGGCATATTATGATCAGGAACATCAGGTACTTAATCAGGATAAGACTATATTTGATGAGATACATGACGAGTATCCCGATATGAATAACACCGAAGTAAGAAATGTACTTGCAAGCTTTTTATTTACCCAAGATGAGGTATTTAAGCCGATTTCAAGTCTTAGCGGAGGTGAGAGAGGAAGAGTATCTCTTGCAAAGATCATGTTAAGTACTGCCAACCTTATAGTGCTTGATGAGCCGACAAACCATCTTGACATGGTCAGTAAGGAAGTACTTGAAAATGCGATAAGGGAATTTAAGGGTACGGTTATCTATGTATCCCATGACAGGTATTTTATTAATCAAACAGCTACAAGAATACTTAATTTAAAAGATAATAAATTCTATAACTACATAGGAAATTACGACTATTATCTTGAAAAAAAAGCAGATGTAGAGTCGAGTTTTATTTATGCTACACAGGCGGATAATAAGCCCGAGGCAGATGCAAATGTAGAATCCGAGACCAAACTTAATTGGAAGAGCGCCAAGGAAGACAGAGCCAAGCTTAAAAAAAGGCAAAATGCCATAAAACGCTGTGAGGATAAAATAAGTATCTTGGAAAAAGAATTATCCGATATAGAAGAAGAATTCCTGAAAGAGGAAAATCAATCAGATGCCGTAAAGTTACATGCCTTACAGCTTAAAAAAGAGGAGATCGAGCCGGAGCTTGAAGAGCTTTATAACTTGTGGGAAGAACTTTCAAGCGAGTCTTAAACAAAAGGAAAAAGTATGAAGAAAATAAAGCAAATATTGGCAATCATAGTTATAATTATTCTGGCATCCTCCTATATAATGACAGCCATACTTGCATTTACGGGAGCGGATAAGAATGTTTTGATGCTTATGTTTTACATTGATATAGCCTTACCTACATTTATATATGTATTTATGTTGGTTGCCAAAATTTTGAAAAAAAAGAAAGAAAAGTCTTAAAATATAAAAGTATCTTATTTATTTTTATACTCAAACTTCCCACACCCCAAATGAGGTTACACCTTAAAGGTGTGGGAAGTTTGAATTATTTACTATATAAAAATGCCGGTATCTTACCCCCACAACCTGACAATAGAAAAGAGAGTTGATAACTATGAACATTGCCGTTGTAGATGACAGGAAAGAGGACAGAGAAAAGCTTGGCGGCATTCTTTTAAAGTATGCGAATGCCGGCAATGAAAAACTGAATATACAATATTTTGAAAGTGCAGAAGCTTTGCTTGATAACTATCAGCCTTTCCTCTATACGATTCTTTTTCTGGACATCTATATGGATGGGATGAGCGGAATGCAGGCGGCTGAAATTATTCGTAAAACAGATTCCGATGTTATTTTGGTTTTTCTGACGACAAGTGCGGAACACCATGTAGCAGCCTTGCACAATCATGCCTTTGATTATATCGAAAAACCGGCAAAGCAGGTGCAGGTTTTTCGAATTATGGACGATATTTTAAAGAGAAAGACAGATTTAACTCAGAGCCTTTCCTTTTCTGTAAACAGGACAGAGTATCACCTTGCATTTTTCGATATTGTGGCAGTAAGTGCCTCTGCCCACAATGTTGAAATTTATGATAAAAACGGAAATACCTATGCACCCCGCTTGACCTTTTCAAGCGTTTGTGATGAGATTTTTCAGGATAAAAGATTTCTCCTCATCCTACGGGGTGTGATAGTCAATATGGATTTTATACAGAGCTTTAAAAGCGGAGTCTGCTACCTTGAAAGCGGGATTGAATTTCCCTGCAATCTCAGAAAAGAAAAGCAGTTTGTGTCCACTTGGCAAAATTATACCTTTCAGAAATTAAGAAAAGAAGCTATGGAAAGGAGGCACAAGGCAAAACAATGAGTGAGCAGCTTTCATCCTATATATTGGAATATTTTGTGCTGATACCGGCGGCTATCCTTTGTTATCTTCCGATGAGAAAGCAGATTAGATACCCGCTTCGCAGGCTTTTGATAATGGCAGTTCCTGCGTTCCTTGTCCTTTCCGTTTTAGGCTCTTTTGCGGAGATATATTTTCCTTCCGATGCCAATGTCATCCTGTTTCCTGTACTGATAGGGTGCTTTGCTTTTTATGCCCACAGTATAAAGGCAACTATCAGCAAGGCAGCTGCAATATTTGTAAATGTGATGGCGGTGATATCCATACTGGCAAATTTTGCCGCCTGTTTTGATGCGGCAAAACATCCAAGTCTCGGTATCAATTCTGCGAGTATGGACTACACCCTTTTTCTTTTAGCGGCAAGTACGATACTGGCAATTCCTGTCGGATTTTTCTTTGGAAAATATGGGAGTAAACTGGTCGAACGACTGCATATTGCAAGGGTATATCTTATGACACTTCCCTTTTCAGGCTCTATCTTGATGATTAATCTTTTTATGCGACCGCTTAAATACGAAACCTTTTATGTAAACAGGGTCGGAACGGTAGTACGGATTATCCTTTCGATTGTCTTTTTTATCTGGATGGTCATGAATGTCGTGTTTTATTTCATTGTAAGCATATTGTTAGATGCGGCAAAGTCCGAGCAGGAGAGAAAAATCCTGAAAATACAGGAAAAGCAATATGATACCCAGATGAAATATATTCATGATTCTGCAAGGGCAAGACATGATTTCAGACAGATACTGATAACCTTAAAAAATATGGCAGAATCGGGCAATACAGATGCCGTCAATGCCTACCTTGCAGACTATATGAGAGAGCTTCCGACAAACGAAACGCTTATCTATACCAAAAACAATGCCGTAAATGCCGTTTTGAATTTTTATGCGGCAGGGGCAAAAAACGAGGGGATAGATGTCAGTTTCAGCATTGACATTGATAAATGGCAGATACTTTCCGATGTTGAGCTGTGTACGATGATTGGCAACCTTTTAGAAAATGCGATAGATGCCGCGAAAAATGCGGACGGCAAAGAGCGTTTTATCGAACTCACTATGACGATACATGGAGGTTGTTGGCTTTATATTGTGGAAACCAACGGCTTTGACGGCAATATAAAGAGGAAAAGCGGAGAATATTATTCCACAAAAAGAAACGGCAGAGGTCTTGGGATTGCCTCTATTAAATCCACAGTGGAGAAATACGGCGGAAAAGCAGAGTTTTCCCATCATGAACATGAATTTTATGTCAATATCGCCATTCCGCTTAATGAAGATTAATTTGTCATCTCGTGCCGTTTTGATTGCAACTCATGCCGCTTTTCTTGTATAATTTTCAATTTTATGTTTTAAATAGAATAGACGAATTATATAGAAAAGGAGTTGACATCCATGGCAAGTAAGAATAGAATTTTCACAGCACAGCACAGCACAGCACAGCACAGCACAGCACAGCACAGCACAGCACAGGGGATAGCTGCGCCTATTTTTACACTACAATTTTATATAAATCAGGCTAAACGCTACATTTAAGTCTATGACTTGGGTGTGGCGTTTTTGCGTGCAAAAAAACAGATTGGCTGAACTATATTTTGGTTTAGTTTGAATATTGTTGCAAGGATTGCGAGAAGCGTAAGCCGTAGCAATCCTGTATCAATTAGCTGTAATATTTAAGATAGGAGATGAAAAAGTATGGAAAATAACAAAAGGCGAAAAATGTACCAAAACAGGAGAAGTTTGCCGACCCGTTTGCTTGCTTTTGCCCTGTGCATGGTATTGACTTTGACCTATTCGGGGGTGAATACTTTTGCCATGTCAGGCGATGCAAGAGGGGATAGTGAAAAGGAAATTATCGCCTTTTCTTCCCTGCCTGACGGTGTGCAGGAGCAGGAAATAAGACAGGGTGAGGACTTATCCGCAGTAACATTTCCCCATACCTTGCAAATCTTAGTGGAAGAAACTGCCCTTGTAGATAAAAACAGTACGAGCAAGGATAAAGTGTTTCCAAAAGCAATGCAAAGTGAACTTCCTTTAGTAGAAACAAAAGAGGAAGAAGCGGAAAATTCTGTAAAAGCAGATGTAGAGGAAACAGCAGAAGCGGCAAAAGATAATACATCAGCAGAAGAATCGGTAGAAGCAGAAAAATCTGATACATCAGTAGAGCCGGCTCAAAGCTTTGATGAAAATGAACCGGTAAAAGAAACTACATTAAAAGATGTAACTCTACAAAATGTAAGATGGGAGATAGATGAAGAAAACAGCAGTAAACCTGTCTTTTCATCCGAAAATGCAGGAGACAGCTTTGTATTTGAGCCTGTTATACCGGAACAGTACAAGATAGCAGATGAGGCAGAACTTCCTAAGATTCATGTAAGCATTAGGGATAAGGAAACTGTCAAACCGGGCTTTGAGCAGTCAGCAGTCGTAGACGGCGTTAAGATTTCTGTCAAAGCGGATGACGGCGTATTTAAGGACGCCAAGGCATTAAAGGTTAGAAAAGTCAGCAATTCAGAGGCAGAAAAGGTCAAAGAAGCCATCGAGGAAAAAAGAGAAACAGGTAAAAATGTAGCAACATCCTATACTTTTGACATAGCGGTACTGGATGCTTTTGGCAATGAAGTGCAACCCGATACAAAAAAGGGCGAGGTCTCTGTCAGCTTTCAGATGGAAGAGGCAAAAAACCAAAACCTAAGTGCAGACATCTACCATGTAGATGAGACCGGTCAAGCAGAAAAGCTTGAGACCGAGGTAAAAGGGGACGAAGTCAGTGCCAAAACCGAAGGCTTTTCTTTCTATACCGTCGAGTTTACTTATGGTAATATGCAGTATGTCCTTGCCGGAGATAGTCAGGTTGACCTATCCGAGATTTTGGCGAAAGTGGGTCTTAGTGGCGAGGTGACAGCAGTCTCTGTCAGTAACAGCGCCCTATTTTCCGCCACAAAAAACGCTGACAATCAGTGGCTGATTACAGCACACCGGGCTTTTGACACCAAAGAGTGGATGAAAGTCACGATAAATGGTGTAGTACACGAGATTGCCGTCACAGATAGTCAGCACCCTCTAACCGTAACCGGCGGAACGGAAGGCGTAGACTATGAATGGAGAGATTATGGATACTGCTATCGTAATGAAGTTGTTAAAGAAGCGGTTGGAAAAAAGTATATTCTTCATATTCTA
>ERZ773043.268-NODE-268-length-30029-cov-5.156903_pt1 | contig 30029 bp, 31 predicted proteins | sample MGYA00580636_ERZ773043 | MGnify/ENA primary metagenome ERZ773043 (study PRJEB29015, sample SAMEA2737992) | human oral metagenome | biome: human oral; feature: human-associated habitat; material: dental | place: China | collected 2065 ...
GCATGTTTTACCCCGCAATACTCCGCCCAGTTTTTTTCTAGTTCGGCAACTTTTGGCCCTTGAGCCAACATGCCCGATTCTATAACTTCATTTACCGCCCGACGCTCTTCCTCTTCGATGACTGGCGCTGCTATACTTATCATGTATATAATCTCCTCCCTTACTTCTATTCTATATTTAATAGTATAGCATACTACTCGTTTTTTATTTTTCGTTTCTGAGAGGTATGCTTCATGGAGTAGCATTGTACTTCCTGTTTTTATTGTATACTAATACCATGCAATCACTACAATCTATACTCACAAGGCTTAAAAACGACTCGTGTAAAAAATGGCTGTTTCCGTCGGCGGTTATCATTTGTTTGCTTTTTGCAACTGGCTTAAAAATTTCCGGGTCTTCGTTTGGCCCGTACTACGATCTATTTCTTCAAGGGAAACCGTCGTCAAATCTCATAGCTGGTGAGACCCGACATATTCGTAGCGATGAGTGGCTGGTTGTTACGCAGTTTACAATTGCACAAAAAGCAGCCGGTTATCCGCTCATCAACAAGAACTTCGGTGATTCTGGAAAAAATATGAGCCTCGTCTCCGACGCGCCCTATAAAGAGTGGTCGACTATATTCCGCCCTCAGAATCTCGCTTTTTTCATTATACCATTTGAGTTTGCCCTTGCCTTTAAATGGTGGTTTTTGCTCGCGTCATTATTGCTGAGCATATATTTTCTAGCCTTAAAATTCCTTCCCGGCAAATACTCGCTCGCGAGCCTGCTGTCTATCGTCGGTTCATTTACTCCTTTTATATTCTGGTGGTATCAAACAATCACCATCATGAGCATCGTCTGGGGAATCGTCATACTGCTTACAGCCATGCGCTTGATAGAACATAGGCCTCTTTCATTTCTCGCTAACTATAAGCGTGGCAATATCATATCGCAGCTCATACTGTCTGGTTCGCTCATTTATTCACTAGTAGGATTTGCTCTATTGCTATACCCTGCTTTTCAGATTCCCGTCGTAATTACGGTAGGTCTAGTTTTTCTTGGTTATTACATAAACACCTGGAAGAAACTTACCAAAAAGACACGCAAGAGACTGTATATCAACACAGTTGTTCTGGCTGGCTCTACCTTAGTGGCCATTGGTATCATCGGCGTATTTTTAATCACTAGGCTGGATGCGGTGCGAGCCATCTCTGGCACAGACTATCCCGGAGCACGCTTTGTACACTCAGGCACACCGTCACAGGCCGACCTCATTGGATTAGCAGGCTATAGTCAGTATCGTCTACAGGATAATTCGTCCATTGGCTCGATTGATCCAAGTAAGGGTAGCATCAATCAGAGCGAACTATCAGCGTCTATCATCATACCTTTTGCCTTTATTATTCCTATATTACTTATACTTCTTTATCAATGGCGCAAAAAAAGAATGGTAGATTGGGTGGGTGTAGCAATCGTTACTACCTGTCTAGTCTTCGCTGCACATCTATTCTTGCCGGGGTTTTCCACAATAGCAAAGCCCTTTATGCTGCATCTTGTGCCAATAACGAGGCTTCAGCTTGGCTTGGGCTTTGTGGGTACTCTTTCGTTACTTTATGTTATCGCCAACAGTAAACAGCTTGTGTCAAAATACCGTCCATGGGTATATCTCTATTCAGGTCTCATGATTATTGTGTATATTCTAACGATAATATTTATTATAAAATTTAATCGTAATTTTGCCGGAGACTTACGTATATTAGGTATAGCCGCGATCAGCTTTTCTGGTGGCCTAGCTCTTGTTTTTATTGGCAAAGAAAAGCTTGGCTTACTGCTGCTATCAGCTCTCTGCATTATGTCAACCATAACCATCCAACCCCTCTACAAAGGCCTCGGCAGTGGCTATAATAGTAATATAATTACCAACAAAATAGCTTCGCTGTCATCACCTGATGACGCATGGGGACTATCTGGCACGGTTGTTTTGGAGAATTTTCCACAAATGGCCAATCGCAAATCAATTACCGGGGTTCACACGTATCCTGATAAAGATTTTTGGTCGAAAGTATCCAAGGACAAAACTATTTACAATAGATATGCTCACGTACTGCTGTCTGACACAATCACGGACGACTTAAAGCTAACGCAGCCAGATGTGTTCATTGCGCGCTTGAGTTGCAACAACCATCTCGGTAGAACTATTACTCACGTTCTCGCAACGACTCCCCTCCAACTTCCCTGCTACAAATTAATTGATCAAACCACGGTGGGTGGTGGTACTATCATGTTTTATAAAAGAACCCCGTAAAGTCTTTACTATATCATTAGTACTTGCTATGATTAACCATAAAGGGAATAATCTACTAATTATGAGAATACAGAAAAAACGAAACCATAAAAAAATAGTCTTGGTATTGGTTGTGTTGTTTTTGCTATTAACCGGGTACGCTTTAATGGCCTATGGGTTTAAATTTTGGCCTTTTACGAAAAATCAATTTACTGAAGCAACAGAGGAACAAAAAACAGCTGGCAACAATATAAAAGAAAAGTCATTAGAAAACACAACCGAGGGAGCAGGAGATAAAAAATCTTCGCCGCAACCCAAAACACCGCGAGGTAGCGACCCCTCCCCGGCGCCAACTCCGTCGCCAAACGGTGGTAAGTCGACGGTTGGAGTGAGCATAACCGCCGCAACAGTCGATAAGTCTACTGCTACCCTTTACGTACGCGGTCTTATCCAAACCATTTCTTCAAACGGCACCTGCACCCTGTCGATGCGTCACAGCAGTGGACGAACATATTCAAGTAGCGCCGGGTCACAGGCAGGACCGAGCACCTCCAGCTGTAAGGGCTTTAATGTACCCCTTTCTCAACTGACACCGGGAAAATGGACAATAACAATTCGCTATGAGGATGCTACCGTTACTGGCAGCGCCGAGGGGGAGGTAACTATATGAAAAAGTTTCTACTCAGCGTAGGACTGTCGATATCAATCTGCCTGGGAGTATTGTTTACTTCATTACCAGTGTCGGCTACCTTGAATGATTTTGATCCAGGCAACATCATGGATGATACAGTCGCCACCAATTATGGATCTATGAATGCGCAGCAAATTCAAGCTTTTCTCAACAGCAAAGTTCCCCAATGCGACACTAACGGATCTCAACCGGCAAGAGAGTTCGGAAGGCCCGACATTAGCCGTGCTCAGTATGCTTCTTTGCGCGGCTGGCATGGTCCACCGTATACCTGTCTACGTGATTACCGATCGGGAGATGGAAGGAGTGCCGCTCAATTAATTTTTGATGTCGCCCAAAAATATCACGTCAACCCTCAACTTCTTATAGTTCTTCTACAAAAGGAACAGGCGTTAGTGACCGATGTTTGGCCAACGCGCGGTCAATTTAGAAGCGCAACCGGCTACGGCTGTCCAGACACGGCCGCCTGTGATAGTAAATATTTTGGCTTAGAAAACCAACTAGAGTGGGCCGCAAAACACTTCCATTACATCATTACTCGTAATCCGAATTGGTATTCCCCATATACGACCGGCGTTAATTTTGTCCGCTGGAGTCCAAATGCGGCCTGCGGTGGATCGCATGTAAATATTCAAAACTGGACAACTGCCGCACTCTATAGCTATACACCATATCAACCAAACGCCGCAGCTTTAGCTGCCGGCTACGGAAGGGGCGACGGTTGTAGCTCTTATGGAAATCGTAATTTCTACAATTATTTTACTGATTGGTTTGGCGGTACTCGTTCAAGCAGCTCCTTCGCCTGTCGAGACGGTCAAAATCTACCCGGCGTTGCAACCGGCGCTCGAATTGCACCAACCAGAATAAATGGTAGCCGAGATACACTAACGATCACCGTACCAAATAACACTGGCAGTAAATGCGCGGAGATGCACACGTGGGCAGATGCTCACCTACAAACATGGTCACAACATGTCGCCACAAATTCATACACATTCAATCAACAATACAGTAAAGTTATCTCGCAAAAAGTAAATCACAGGAATACAGTATTAACGAAAGTCGACTATAATGGTACGGCAAGTGGACGCGTTGAGTTTCATACCTGGACTCAAGACGGGTTGCGCTGGCTAGCACATACCGCAACAACCGCCGGACCGATAGACCCACGATTATCAGAGGTTATTACCGCTGATACTAACGGCGACGGGGTGGATGAATACTATTTAATTAACTATGAGCAGACCAACACCGGAATGATTGAGGTGCACGGCTGGAGTGATAACGGTACAAGTTGGTTCCGACATACCGCGACAAGTCATCCCGCCGCCAGCATGAATACAGGTCGAGTCATCGCTGCCGATCTTGATGGCGACAAGAAGGACGAGTTTATCTACGTTAAATACAGCAACACTTCAAGTGGACGAGTTGAGTTTCATGTTTGGGACGCATCATTAAAGAACTGGATACGTCATACCGCCAGCAATTACCCGCAAGCTGGCTATGTGGTAGCTACAAATGATATGGTGGCAGCTGATCTGTTTGGTAGAGGTAGAGACACGATCTATTACATTAAATACCGAGACACCCCTCATAATAAAATTGAGGTTCATGGGTGGGGCGACAATCAGCAATCGTGGGACAGCCATATATCGACCTCATCGGGCACATACTAAGCCTCTCGGGTGTAGGTATTTCATCAAATATCCCCGCCTTACTGGCGGGGATGATGGCTATTGCGGTATGTGTTTTATTTAGGTAAGCGATAGCCCGGTCCAAATTGCTCAAAGTTATCGTTATAGAATGGGTCGCGCTTCAAATAATCGCCCCATCTTTTACGCATCTCGTTTTGCGCTTCTTGTAGCTCGGTGCTGTCTCTTTCGCTCGTATTGATGCGCCCAACACTCTTCGATTCATAATGAAATAGTTCAGCATAAGGAGTGTACAGATTGTAGTAACCCTTTTTACGCAGCTTAAGGTTTAGATCAACATCATTATAGGTAACCCGCAGTTTCGGGTCAAAGCCGCCAACCTCATCAAACTTCTTCCGACTCACCATACTACATGCAGCGGTTACGGCCGATACATTGCGAATATTAGCCGTGTAAATATAGGTAAATATATCAACCCGCTGATCCTCGCCATAAAATGGATGAAACGCTATATCTCGTTCCGACAGGACAATTCCGGCATGCTGAATGGTCTTATCTTCGAACAATAGCTTTGGCCCAACCATACCAATTTCTGACCTTTGAGCATGTTCCAACAGTGCCTGTATCCAGTCGTGCGTAATAACTTTGGTGTCATTATTTAAGAATAAAAGATATTCTCCACGAGAAGCTTTTGCCCCCTGGTTGCAAGCATCTGAAAAATTAAATTTCTTTTTATAATTAACGATGGTTACGCTTTCAAGACCACTGGTTAGCTTTTTGTAAAAATCTTTAACCTGCTTATCTGTCGACCCCGTATCAACAATGACGATTTCAAAATACGGATACGTTGTGTCTTCAATAATTGATTCGACGCAGTTCTTGATATAGGTAAAATTATCCTTAGTCGGAATAATAATTGACACGAGCGGATTATTCGGTATGACGTACTTCTTGCGCCAAAAACCCAATGCAATATGAGCGTCAATGGATGCATTTTCTTTTCTCTGCTTGACACTATCACGAATTACCCGCTTTTGATTAACATAGGCGTACGGCTTACTATCGGCATTCATAGCAGTGGAGGTTTCCGACTTTCGCCAGTGATATAGAATTTTCGGAATATGATAAATATTGTCTGTTTGAGCGGCAATCTTTAGGAATAGGTCCCAGTCTTGAGCTCCTTGTGTGCCCGGCGTAAAGCCACCGACCTTTTTTACGGTGCTGGTTTTCATTGTTGCAAAATGAGTGACCATATTGCATGAATTCATAAAGTCGGGGCTCCAGTCCGGCTTAAAGAACGGCTCTATATGATTGTTCTCCTGATCAATTTTATCTTCATCAGTGTATATAAGCTCCACCTCAGGATACTTATTGATCACATTAACAGCCTCAAACAGTGCATTGGGCGCTAATATATCATCGTGATCAAGAAGCGATATGTATTCTCCTTTTGCCATAGTGAGGGCGGTGTTTGACGACTCGGCTATATGACCATTTTTTTTACGGAAAGTTGCTGTAATGTTGTCATATTTTTTTACATATTCCCCAACAACATGCTTCGTCTGCTCGTTCGTAGAATTATCATCAGAAATACATAATTCCCAATTATCATAACTCTGGGCCAGCACTGAATCAATACAAATACGAAGGTACTCTGGATTTGTATTGTATGTTGGTAGCAAAATGCTAATCAGCGGACGGTAACGAAACTTTTTAGACTGCTCTTTTTGTTCACTAAGTTGCTCGGCCGTCAGTGTGTGCTTGCCAAACCACTCAATGTATTCATCGTATCTCTTTTTATTTACAATTTTACGATCGCGATACAGACGAATTTGTTTTCGACCGTATGACGGATGTAATGTTGCGCGGACAGCAAATTTTGCGCTATTGATAATCATATTTTTCATGTTGCTTTACTCATCTCCCTTCATATAATTTCCATTCTCCCAACAACTTCATCGGCCCATCACGAAATTTGTCCTTTCCTTTTATAACAAACGAGAAAGCGCGTGGCAAATGTTTGACAATACCGTCGTCAATCCGACGATGTAGTGATATGTGAATATCATATCTTCCAGGATTAAAACAGTCTAGCTGCTGCTTAAAATTAATCTTCCTTCCATTTTTGATAAAGTGCTGCGGCGTATCTCTGCAATTACGATCAGCAAACACAAATCCACCATATACAAAAGAAATATTGACAAACAAGTCCTCAGAGATACCGTCAACAATAACGCCAATATCAAGTGTTTCTTTTTGGGTAAAAGACTTTTTATCCGGTAAATCAACAATCATCTCCACTGAATCGTCTTGAGATTCCTCCTCCGCCTTGGTGATGGTCTCGATATTTATCTCGGTATATAGGTCAGCGATCTCTTGAGGAGACCCGATATGCTTAATGCGACCACTCTCTATATACATAGCTCTTGAACAAAATCGCCGCACAGCATTCATGTCATGCGTGACAAAAACTACTGTTTGACCACTTCGCTTAACCTTTTCAAAATAATCAAAGCATTTCTGCTGAAATGCCGCGTCACCAACAGCCAGCACCTCATCCAGCATCAGGATGTCACCACGGGCTTTAATCGCCACTGAAAACGCCAATCTAACCTGCATTCCTGATGAATAGTTTTTTAGTTTTTCTTCCATAAAATCTGCCAACTCGGAAAATTCGACAATATCATCGTACATCAATTCCATCTCTTTATGGCTAAATCCTAATAGGGCACCGTTTAGAAATATATTTTCTCGACCGGTCAACTCGGGGTTAAAACCAACCCCAAGCTCAATAAACGGAACGAGAGATCCGTTTACCTGCACCGAACCCCCTGTTGGCGTATAAATTTGAGCGATTGATTTTAGTAGTGTACTCTTTCCTGACCCATTTTTACCAACTATACCAAAGAACTCGCCTTTTTTAATCTCAAATGAAATATCTTTTAGGGGAGTAAACTCTCGATACCCTTTTTTGCCTTTAAGATAATTGATTGTTTTTTGCTTGATACCGTTACTGGCTTCTGTTGGTATTTTGAATGTTTTTGTCAGCGTGTTAACGGCCACCGCAATATCGTCCATCGTTAAATCTCCTCCGCAAATGTTCTTGAACGCTTCTTAAAATACCATATCGCAAACACACCGACTATCACTATCACGAGAAACGGTATTGATAACATCCATATGTTTAGCCGATCCCACATCACCATCGTATCTTTAGTAATGAGGATATATCTACTGTCCTGAATAATCTGCGTAACCGGATTAAGAAAAAGCAGATCAACCGCGACACTACTCTTTTGTAAAACCATTTGAAGTGGATAGATAACAGGCGTTGCATAAAATGCAGCCTGAGTAATCACCTCCCACAAATAACCCGTATCTCGTGATTTAACGTTGAGAGCTGACAAGAAAAAAGCGATACCTAACGCAAATATGTATAGCTCAATGATAAGCGGTAGAATAAGCAGTGACATCCAAGACAGCTGTGCACCACTAACAAAAATGAATAATAGCACAACAATCATATTAAAAAACAGATTTATCAGAGAGGAGACTGTCCCAGAGATAACAACGATGTACTTTGGAAAATTAATTTTTCTAAGCAGATCACCCCGGCTTACTATAGAATTCAGGCCTTGATTAGTTGCTTCTACAAAAAAATTCCACAAGATTATACCCAATAATAGATATACCGGAAAATGTTGGATATTTCTTCCAACACCGAGGAACTTATCAAACACTATGTATAATATGGAAAAAAGAAAAAGCGGCTTGAGGATACTCCACACATATCCGAGCATAGAACCCTGGTAGCGCAACTTAAAATCTGTAACAACCAATTCCCTTAGGAGAATTCTGTTTTTTCTACTAAAAATTTCCAACCATTTCATAATCTGTATCACTTATTATACAATACGAGAGGAGTATTATGAATAGACTTGCGATTATCGTTCTTAATTGGAATGGTTCAGATGATGCCATAGAGTGTATTAAGTCACTAACGAGCCAGACGCTAAAGCCTGCTATTATCATAGTGGACAACAATTCGAGTGATAATTCTGTTGATATATTTGAAAGCTATATCGCATCTCATCAAAAAGAAGATATCACTTTAATTAAAAACCCACGAAATCTAGGGTTTGCCGGCGGTATTAATACTGGCCTGAGGTACGCACTTACCCAAAAGTTTGAGTTTGTGGGTGTTCTTAACCCTGATGCAGTTGCTGATACTAATTGGTGTAAATCCCTGTTAAGCGAGCTGTCTGGTCATGATGGTTGCGGTATCGTGACTGGGTTGTTAGCCAGACGAGACGGAAAAACTATTGACTCTTCAGGTGATTTTTATACCACCTGGGGCCTGCCTGGTCCACGTGGTCGTGATGAACCTATCAAAAATGCACCGGACAAACCTGGCGAGGTTTTTGGCGCAACTGGCGGCGGGGCAATTTACCGCGCAGCAATTTTTAACGACATTGACATGTTTGACGAGGACTTCTTCATGTATTACGAAGATGTCGATCTTAGTTTTCGCGCCCAGCTGGCTGGCTGGAAAGTCCGCTTTACACCTGAAGCCGTTGCCTACCACAAGGTTGGCGCTAGCAGCAAGAAAGTACCAGGTCTCGCCGTTTACAACACCTTCAAAAACCTACCGTTGGTCTTTATTAAAAACGTTCCAGGAAAGTTATTTTGGTATATTGGTCTGCGCTTTTTCCTGGCATATTGGCTAATTTTCGCTAGCGCTGTCCGCCACGGTAACGGCTGGCCCGCGCTTAAAGGTGTGCTGGTTTCAATCATTCACAAGCCTGCCGCTTACTACAAACGCGTATCAATTCAGAGAAGCCGCAAGGTTTCCGTCGACTACATCCATGGCATTATTCATGATGGACCGTTACCTAATCAAACCGGGCTATTAAAATTTAAGCGGTTTTTCAGAATGAGATAATATCATGGCAGTATGCGACCATGTTAACCAAACACGCCACCAAGTTCCGCTACCTCCTCATCGGCACCATCAACACCGCCATTGATTTTGGTGTGTTGTTTATGTTGACCTGGTTTATCAGCACGCCGAAAGAATTAGCCAACATTATCTCGACAACCATCGCCTTTAGTTTCAGCTTTGTCGCCAATCGATCATTCACCTTTCGCTCACGCACCGGCAATGTTCGCCGTCAGCTACTCCTCTTTACCCTCGTCACCCTATTTGGTCTCTGGGTAATTCAGACTATCATTATTGCGCTACTCGCGCCAATTTTCATTAGCTTTAATTTCAGTCAGCCGACAGCACTATTCGCCAGTAAGCTCATCGCCACCGTCGCTAGCCTCATCTGGAACTACCTGCTCTATACCAATGTTGCCTTCAAAGATTAAGAACTCTTCTGCGAGATTACTAAGTGCCGCGCACGGCCTTCGCCCTCAGAGTGGGTCTCAATATCGCTATAGTCACTCGCCACATGGTGCACTACCCAACGATCAGCCGAATTTAGTTCAATAATCTTCGTCTCACCCGTCCGCCGCACCTCTTCGATCCAGCCGCGCGCCTTGTCAGCAATCTTTTCGGCATGCTGCTTCTTATAATCAGCGATATCGACATTCACTCGCACCAGCGCCGCCTGACGGTTACGCAAAATTGCTGACACCACCGTCTGTAGACTCCGTAGTGTCTCAGCATTTCGCCCGATCAGCAAGCTATTACGCTCACTTGACGGCACAACAGCCTTGATAACATCGTCTTCAACGCTAACCTCGACATCCAGATTGAGATCAAAGAACGCCAGAAAGTCCTCCAGATATTTCTTGACAAATTCAATGGTCGCGATTTGATCCATACATCCTCCTTAGTCTTTCGCTTTTATCCGCGTGATGTTCGCCTCAGTCGCTGTGGCCGCTCGTTGCGAAGCGGCTTTTGATTTTTTTGCTGATGCGGCAGACTTGCTCGTAGATTTTGGCGAACGCTTTTCGCCGGCAATTTGTTGCATTTCCGTTCCGTCTTGCTTGAGAATAATGGCGTTTTGGATATAAGCAGCGATATTTGAGGTTGCCATATAGAGTGCCAGCGCCCCTGGCAAACTGATCATAATAAGGAACATAAACACCGGCATAACCTTCATCATTTTGCGCGTGACAATGGCGTTAACCTCAGTTTGGTCAGCGTTCTTACCCTCGCCCGCCTCCATCAGCACATCACGCAACCGCTTCTTGTTGTCCGAACTTGGCGACATCTGCTTTGATAATAAATATTGCAAAACAGCGGCCACCAAGGCAAGGATGAGCAACCCAATTGATACACCACTTGATGATAACGCCTGCTTCGTCAGGTCCATCAGCCCCAAGAAATTCTGGTTAAAGTGATCTGGATTGGCGATCAAGTGCTTGACCGGCTCCCACTGCTCCATTACGTCGTATGTGTACTTAGCGAGCTCTGAGCGCTGCAATACGAATATCTGCACCACACGGTAAATCGCGATCAGTACCGGCAGCTGGATAAGAAGTACCAGGATAGAGCTCATCGGCTTGATGTTATGCTTTTTGTACACATCCATCATCGCCATCGCCCGCATCTGTGGATTATTCTTATATTTTTTGTTCAGCTTGGCAAGTTCGGGCTGTATCTTACGCATCGCTTTAGCCTGGTGAAGTTGCTTCTTAACTAGTGGCCACAGTAGTAGCCGCACAATTATTGTAAATAGTACAACGCTAACTCCAAAATCACCGCCCGGAATCAGCGCGTAAATCGCCATCAGCAAGTTAAAAATTGGTTGCACAATAACCACATCAAACATGTTCATGTCCTCATTATACCAGAGGTGGCGTTATTTATACAGCCCCGCCTGTGAAAAGAGTTGTTTTACTGCCGTCCTTAGGTCACTATGTGGCATCACCAGCACCTCCGGCGAAAACACCATAATAACAACATCAAACCCGCCCCGAATATGTGGTAACTCGAGTCGGATAATTTCGTAAATTCGGCGACGTACGCGGTTGCGTTTGACGGCGGATTTAAGCACCTTTTTACTAATCACTACCGAAAACCGACCATGGCGACGGCGCGGATTGGCAATATATTTCATGGTGAGCTGCGATGAGCGAATTGCCCGCCCGCGCGCATAGACGTAGCGCAGACTACCATGACCATGAAATCGGTTGACGTGACGTAACATAAGTCCAGTATAGCAAAATCCCGCCCTGTTAGGCGAGGCGGGAGTTTGCGTTCTAGATAGCGATTTTAGCGCGACCCTTGAGGCGACGACGCTTCAGAACAGCGCGGCCAGCCTTGGTCGAAACACGAGCTCGAAAACCGTGCGTCTTGGCGCGATGTCGCTTGTGTGGTTGAAATGTTCGCTTTGGCATATCGTCATTTAGTGTAGCCTTTTTTGACATTTTTTGCAAGCCATGGATAAACTTTCCACCGTTTCTGCTGTTTTTTCCACATATTTATCAAAGGTGGTTCATTGCTGTGGAAAAATCACCTCGAGAGTCCCTGAATTTTATGATGGCGCCTGTGCTTGTGGAAAAGTCTGATTTTTTGCTATAGTAGGGTTATCAACGTAGTTCCGAGGGGGAAGGTATTGTGAATAGTCAAGCTATTTGGCAGGGAGTGCTGGGTGAAATTGAGGTTTCAATTCCGCCATCGTCATTTTCGACCTGGTTTAAGTCGACCGAGCTTGACATTATATCTGCTAATGAGGTGGCCGTCCTATCACCCAACCCCTTCGTGTTGACACAGCTGGAAAAACGCTACTATCAGCGCATCGCTGACGGCTTGAAGCGAAGCGGCCTTGCGGTCTCGACGATTCATTTTCGACCCAAAAAAACAGCTGCTCGAAAGCAGCGCCTCAGCCGTGATGAACCAAATTCAGCGGCCGCCACCCAACCGATCATCAAGCAGTCTAAAAAATCAGCAACCAACCTCAACCCGCGCTATACCTTTGACAACTTCATCGTTGGCTCGAGTAATGACTTGGCGCACGCCGCCTGTCAAGCAATTGCCGCTAGTCCTGGCACCAAATATAACCCGCTTTATCTCTATGGCGGTTCGGGGCTTGGCAAGACCCATTTAATGCAGGCCGTTGGTAACGAGATTATTAAGCGCCAACCCTCCGCCCGCGTGCTATATACCACCACCGAGACCTTTGTGAGTGAATTTCTCGACTCGATTCGCTTCAAGAAAAAAGGATTTTCCGACAAATATCGTAACGTCGATGTCCTGATCGTTGACGATATGCAGTTTATCGCCAATAAGGAAAAAACTCAGGACGAGTTCTTTCACACCTTTAACGACCTACACCAAAACGACAAGCAAATTATCATCAGCTCTGACAAGCCGCCCAAAAGCATCCCTACCCTGACCGACCGCCTGCGCAGTCGCTTTGAGTGGGGCATGACGATTGACGTGCAGATGCCGGATTATGAAACTCGCTGCGCTATCGTTACTGCCAAGGCCGGCCTGAGCAATGTCGAATTATCCGCCGATGTCGTCGAATATCTCGCCACCAATTTCAAGACTAATATTCGCGAACTTGAGGGGGCGCTCAATCAACTCCTAGCCTACGCCGAGATGCAGAACATCACGCCCGATGCCGAAACCGCCGAGGGGCTACTTGGTAATATCAAGCGCTCTCGCCCGCAACATATCACCGCCAAGCAAATTATCGACAAAACTGCTCGCCACTTTGGCGTTGAGGTCAAGGATGTGTGTTCACCAAAGCGCGATAAATACATCATGCAGCCACGCCAAATTGCCATGTACCTGCTGCGCAGCGAGCTCAAGATGAGCTTTCCAAAAATTGCCCAAGAGCTTGGCCGCAAAGACCACACCACCGCCATTCATTCGGTTGACAAAATTAGCAAGGAGATGCTCATTAGCGTCAATGTTCGTGAACAAATTAACGACATCCGGGACAAGCTCTATGTGTAAAACCTGGGTAAAACGTGCGCGTAACCAGCGACAAACTTGTGAACGACTATCCACCAATCCAGTCGCTATTGAGCAGACTATGCAACATCACGTGGATAATCAGCATATTATCCACGACACTACACCCAATAAGTCCACTGCCTTTTCCACTGGTATAGTATCACTTCCACCCCTGTCTGAATACAATCTTTACCCAGTTTCCACAGCGCCTATTATTACTAACTACTGAATAAAAATAAGAAAGGGATTATAATAAGAATATGAAGCTCACCGTCACCCAAGAAAACCTCGCCAAAGCCCTCGCTAGCGTTGGGCGTATCGCCGCTAGTCGTAACGAACTAGCGATACTGAATAACATTTTACTACGAACCGATGGCTCTCGGCTGGTCGTAGCGGCAACGAATCTGGAGATCGCCTCTACCCAGTATGTTGGCGCCAAGGTCGAGAGGCCCGGCTCGATAACTATCCCAGCCCGACTAGTGAGCGAGTTTGTCGCCAGCCTGCCAAGTGGTACGGTCGAGTTGGAGGTTAAGGACGAGCATCTACATCTGACCGCAGACAAGTTTTCATCCGTTATTAATGGTGTCGTGGCGGATGAGTTTCCGGAGCTACCGACAGTGGATGAGCAGACGGCGGTGCGACTGGATATGAGTGCCGATGAGCTAAAAAAGGCAGTTTCGCAAACCATTATCGCGACGTCTAGTGATGCCACGCGGGCGGTGTTAACTGGTGTGTACTGGCATACCTATAATGGTGAGTTGTATCTAGCGGCCACGGACGGTTATCGGTTGGCGGAGAAACGGCTGATGAGATTTGACGGTGAAATTACCGCCATCGTGCCAGCATCGACACTCCAGGAGGTGCTGCGGAGTCTCGATACCGAAACAAGTGACGTAAGTTTGTTTTTTGATGAAACACAGGTCGGGTTTCGGACGGATCACTTAGAGATCGTGAGTCGGCTAATCGATGGTAAATTTCCCGACTATCGTCAACTGATCCCTAAACTCGCCGAGACCGAGGTGGTAATTAAAAAAGCCGATTTCCTACGCATCACCAAGGTCGCTAGTCTATTTGCGCGCGAATCGGGTGGCGGCATTACTCTCAAGGCTAGTCACGAGCAAGCGCTACTATCAATCCATTCAATCGCCTCGGAACTCGGCGAGAATACCTCTGAGGCCAGCGCCGAGGTGTCAAGCGACGGCGAAATTACGCTTAATTCTCGCTATCTGATTGAGTCGCTTGGCGTCACTGATGGCGAGACTATCACCTTCTCGTTTAGCGGCAAACTGTCGCCATGCGTCATCCGCGAGCAGACCCCCACGCCAGATTGTATGCATATTGTTATGCCGTTGAAGCGCTAGGCTAGTTGAGTGATCGACCGTCTTGAGTAATAGCAATTCGTCGATTATTATCGTAATCAATAGTGATATTGTAGGCTAATTTATCCTCAACAGTAACAGTAAATGATAGCGTATTTTTTCCTGATGATGTATCACGTACAATATCTTTTATCGTTGTTTGTGTAGCGATACGTGATAGTTTGTGGTCATAAGAATAATCGCTCATGATTAGCTTCTCAATGTAGTCAGTGTCATTGCCGGTTAGTTGGTTAGATAATGAATTGCCGTACTGATCATTTTGGCCGCTCCAGTTGACAACTAGATACGGGCTTCGTAGTCCACGCATTCGTGAAAAGTCATCATTACAGCCAAAATAACCGTATATTAGCTGATCGGTTGGTAGGCATGAAACGGTTGTACCATATTGATACTGGGCATCCTCGTCAAGATTGGTTTTTTGTGACCACGTATATTCGACAAGATACGACTGCTGTAGGCTTTTAATATCAACAATGAAGTTAACGGTGTGGATGTCTTTCGCTTGATCATGAGTTTGCTTGAACGACCCGTCGCGGATAAGGATGTCTTTAATAGAGTTGTCCGGCAAATTGCCAGTGTAATTGTTACGGATAGCGGTATATAATGCGTGACGGATTGTTTCGAGGGTTTTAGCGTCGGTTGGTTTACCATTCGTATATGCACTGAGGTTTTCGATATGCATTTCTCCACCAAGAGGGTTGCGTAGTAGCAGTATATAGGCAATCGTAGCGATAATAACAATGCCGATAAACCCCGAGATAATGAAAATTAGTTTTTTATTATAGTGCAACATTGCCACCACCTCCACCTGTGCTTGCTCCAACATAACTTGCTACTGCCGACATGTCAACTTCTGGATAGGCAAACTCATCTGGTAGGCGACCGAGCCACGCCTTTGTCTCGTTGATCTTACCTACGCGAATGAAACCAGATCCGCCACCCGATTGTGTACCATCACCGCGCCCCTTACCGGGACCACTACAGCTTGCTTGGCCAACGATAACAGTATCACCGTGAATGCCGAGGACGACACCAGTATGTCCATATCGCCCACCGTTCCAGCTAAATATTGCTCCAACCTTTGGTGTTTTGCCGGTTGGCACGCGCCTGTTGCTCCTTAAGTATGACACAACCGCCTCTCCATTTCCGGGTGTATAGACGCCTTTTGTAGAAGTGAACTTGTTTAAAAAGAGAACGACACACAATTCGAGCCGCCACCATTACAATTATTCCACAGGTAACCACCCATAGCCTTCTGGCTTTCATTGTTCTTATTTTCGCCGTAATTCATCATGAATTTCTTTGCCTGCTCTTCGTTGAGGCCACCTTCGGAGATGGTGCCGCCTCCACCTCCACTATCATCACTGCAGTTAGTAGCGGCACCAGAAGCCGCTGCGGCTGCGATAGAAGGATCTGGCTCCCAGCTCATGGCTTTGTTAGCATAAGCCGCGCGAATATCGGTTCGTGGAATACCAGCACCAAAGAACTTCTTTACCATAATAGAGGTTGCCTCGTTTACGTTGCCCGAGGCCGTCATTTCGGCAAGAACGTTTTTACGCGAGGTCGGTGCAAGATTCTGGAGCTGCCACCAGACGATAGCTAGTTGCACCTCGAGGCTGGTAACATCACCCTGGACGCCAGCCTGCTGTTGCCAATAAAGGACGGCTACGCCCGGGTCCCACTGGGCGATTCCCCAGGCATCACCCATACCAGCCGGTTTACTCGGGTTCCATGGGTGGTACTTACCGCCGGCCTTGAGCGGATTTGGCTCGGAGCCTTTATTTTGACGAAGAATTGGGTTACCTTTTGACTCCTGATATAAATTACCAACGATTGCTGCTGCAACAAACTTTGGCGCACCTTTGGATATAAAGTAATTAAATGCTTTCTTTAGATTATCTTCGCCGACTAGCTCGCCTGCTGCCCCACTCGCTGACTGTGCAGCATTTGGTGAACAGTTTGTATCTTCAGAATTATTACTAAAAAGGATACTATTGTCTTCAAATGTCGCGCGCAGTTGATCGGTATTTAGTTCGGCAAATACCGGTGAGCTCCCAAAAAGCAGCGAAATAATTGATATAATAATAGCGACTCTTTGAAAGGCTAATTTTCGTTCCATAATTTCCTCGCTCGCTCTCTCGTATTTTCTGGTAATTCATTACCGCTAGTTGTCTGCCATGATTCTCTGCCGGTTGAGTATGCGATGAGCTGTAAATTGCCGTGATCATCTTTCTTTAATATGACATATAATGTGCGCGATGGATTGGTAGTCGCAACATTGGCAGCAATTGCTTTCAGAAAAATCCACTCACTTTCGAAGTCAATTTTTTCGAGAAATGTTTGTCGCGGTGTTGTCGTAACTTGTAGGTTGGTAAAAGCAGCGGAAGCCGAGTCGCGCAATGTTTTTTCTGGGATTGTAAGATTTTTAGTTGGTCCTGGATTTAATGGGGTGTTGTTGCGGATAACAACTAGAATAATGACGATTATCAGCGCAATCACCGCGACACACAGTCCGGCCATAATCATCAACGATCGCCTATCGTCACGTGGTTGCTGGGAGTAATAATTCATGTTATCTATCATAACGCTACTGGCTCCCCACTTGCGGTTCGAATGGTGATGGTGTTATCCGCGATAGTAAACTGCACGACATACGCGGTGGTGTTCTTAACAGTCACGGTGAATGATATTACCCTTTCATCAAAAACTACATTAGTGATCGCTCCAGACACAAGGGTATCAGAGGTCGCATGTTTACTTACGTAGTGGCGAAGAATCGCTGCAACGAGTGAATTTTGAGTGTCATCATTGATGAATGCGGCCAGTGTTTTATTGGCGCTATTCTTCGTATCCCACCCGCTGAGGATCAACTGTTGTGTGGTTGGCTGGCCACTGCCGCCAGTTGGTCCCTCGTACTGCCCACCTCCCGACCGGGTAGAGCTATCATTAGACGATTGCGGTGGGGTCGATGGGTTGGTGGGTGGTAGCAGCAGAATGACGACAACGACTGAGGCGGAGAGTATGATGAATGATAACGTAGCAATAATTGCTGTTTTGTGTGCTAAAAGAAACTCTCTCACGATGACCGCCCTCCAACTTTTTTCGGTCCAGTGATCACCCACATACCTGTTGTGCCATCATTCTCTTCATTTTTACCCTTGTCTGCCTTTTCACCAAAGTGAAATTCGCTCGCCGCAAAGCCGGCTTTGTTTTCGGTGTTGGAGCGCTTATTCGGATCACCAACGAGGAACTTACCGTCAGCAGTTTTTCCGCGAATAAACATAATGTGACCACCCTGGATAAACGGTGTTTTCCCGCCAACTGATATAAGAACTAGGCCACCTTCGGACAGACCTCTTGAGGCATTCTCGGCGCTTGGCTGTACTTTCTTGATCGTAATACCGAACTTATCCTTAAATAGCTGAGCTTTACTTTCCCATATCCAATTCGAACCACAATGCTCACCACCCCTCTGGCCATCGTTTTGATAGAAAAATTCAGCCATTTTTTCTGGATCAACGGTTGTATTGCCGACAGTCGAGACGATAGCAGCCATAGAGGTTGGCGCGCAGCCACACTCACCAATATTACCAATGCCGTATTTTTTATTCTTCCATGGCTCTTCTGACTGATAGTACATCTTAATTTGATCGAGATTTTCGCCGGCTTGGGAGTTTGAGGCGCCATTAGACTGATTGCTGCCGACAAGCTCTTCGTCGTCTTCGCCGTTAATGGAATTTTGGATCTGATAATCCATCAAGAAGACGGAGATGGCAGCAAGGGCTTTGCCGTCAGCAGTATCAACGGAGCCAAAGTCGGTGTCGGCGCTTGTCTTGCCATTTTCACCTTCGACAACAGGGCGATAGCCGCCACTGGAGATCTTGCCAGTACTTTGCCTGGTACTAGATTCATCAAGGACGCAGCCGGCCATATTGGTTGAGTATTCTGCCGAACTGACATCGCTACAAGACTCAATAAATGACTTTAGTGGGGTATTATCTTTTATATATCCTTTACTAACCAATGCTTCGACGTCGTCTTCTTTCTCGATATCGACGCTTTCATCGATCCACCCAGCCTTCGCTAGGATCTCTCGCGCCTCCTCAACACCCATATCGTCCTGCTGCCTAGTAAAGCCCGTACACCCAGCGCCGGCAAAGTTTACCGCTGGAGTAACATCGCGGCCATTAACCTCGGACTTTAAGCCAAAGTCTTCGGCGTAACCACAGTAATTTGCCGAGTAGTTATCGCTCGCATTGGCGGTGGCTCCAAATGAAAGCGCCATTGCTGGGAGGCGGATGATATTAGAGAAGATTGATGCGAATGAATTATTGTAACTACCAGACTGGAGCATCATCTGACGCAGGTTAAAGGTGAGGCTGCCAAGGAATGTGTGGCGACTAGAGGTGTCGAATGGGCTGAGTGAGGCGATGTCGTATTCACGTTGTTGTCGCTCGTTAGCGAGACGAACTTGATTAAAACTAGAGAGGCCTTTTTTAGATAATACCGGCAGATGTTTTGCTGAGTTTGCTGCTGCAAAAAATGCACCAGCCGATGTTCCGAGCATATCACCAAACTCCTTACCCTTAGCATTCGCAATGTCATTATCACCAACGATGGCTTTGAATATCGCCTGAACAGCTGCACTTGTGGCCGCTTTGGTTATTTCGCCTATAATGACAGAGGTAATTTGAGAGATTGCAAAATCACCTACTGCCTTGACAATACCACCTATAAGCGTCTTTGCTGCCACGACTGTCACTGCTGCATCGACGGCCATGGCTGTGTACATAGCCTGGTCGCTCATGATGACGTTGCAGGCGCCCTTGGTGGCATCTTTATATTGATACATCGCTTGGATGGCTGGATGACGACGAACTTTAAGTCCGGGTGCAAATTTTTCAGATAGCGGAACTTTATTTTTATTGACGCCCATAGCAGAGAGCAGGAGTGGTGAATCAAGGGCTGACTCGGCTTTACCATTACTGCCTTTGTGGCGAGAGGTTAACATTGTGCCAACAAACTCCATACCAGCAGCAGTCATTGCGAAGCGCGGATCAAGGCCTGAAGCCTTTTGTTGTGATCCTGGTGAGAGAACGATATTAGCTATCGGTGGGATAAGTGCCGCCATTTGCGCTCCAGCGACACCGCCAACGATAAAGTCGGGCACATGTCCAGCAATACAGGCACCTGTTGCGAGGGTATAGGCCGAGCCGGCACGCCGCGCACGCTTCAGTTTTTTGTCGGCATGCGTTTTGGCTTTGTTGCCAGACTCTTCGATGTCTGCTTGGTTTACTTTATCGTCAGCACGATATTCTTCGGATGGGGTCTTCTTCTTTTCACCGTCAGAACCGGTTGGGCTTTGATTTTGTCGGTTATTCTTTTTGTTTTCTTCGGCCCACGTGGCCGCTCCCCCGTTTCGCTTTATGCGCTTAAACTTACTAAAGAACTTTTTGGCGAGATACTTACTTGACCAGACACGAAACCGCATATTAAACGCACCGGATCGACCAAGGACTTTGGCGGCAAGACCACGGTTTTCTTTAGCGCTTAAAAAACCAGGCAAATCTTGAGCCTTGATATGTTTGCCGTCAACAATAAATTTTTCGGGGTTACCATCGGGGTAGCCAAATCTTTTCAGGTTAAGCGGTTTGCCTTTAGCGTCGGCCGCTACAACGCCGTGCTTTGCAAGACGGCGTAAGCCTTTGTTTGAAATAGTACCTGCCTTGCACTTCATCTTTTTACTATTGCAAACGCCGGGCTTTGTGATCATATTTGCCAAGTTTTTTGTGAGACGTCGTTCAGAGACAACTGAACTAGAATCGTTGCCAAGGGTTAGGTTTTCCATGAGGTTGATGAGCATTGATGCCGGACCAAACACCGAAGCTAGTAGGCCACCACCAACACCAAATAGTGCCATCAAACCAACAATACCGCCACGTTTTTTAGCAAGAGCAATGAGCTTGGCACCTCGACCTTTAGGCTTATTTCGCTTGGAGCCTCCCGGCTGATAAAAACCGCCGGGTAGACTCTGGTTTGCAGCACTACTCTCTCTATCTGCTACTTTTTGTGCAGCCTCGCCAGTGCTATCTTTTCGGCCTGCCTGGTAGCCGAACTGGTCATTATCAAGGCCATCATCTCGTAGACCGGCCTCTATCTGGTCGAGCGCTGCTTGCTCACCAGCATTCAGTTGCTCCGATGAATCATCATGTAGCTCAAACGGGTTTGCTCGCCCATCAGCATCAGGATCGGTCGTGGTGTCAAATCGCGGCGGTTTTGTTGCTGTTGCCATATGCCTCCAATTATACTACACTGCCCCGTACCCGCCGAGCGGTGTTTCTGATGGTAGTTGGTGTCGAGAGATCGGCGAGGTGTTGATGAGTTCGTATTCGGTGTCGCTAGCCTGGATCTGAATGTGGACGTGGTTTTGTCCGGCAAAGAATAACCCCTGCCCCACGGGGAAATTGGCAAGGCGTTTTTGCTCTTCCTCGGTTAGCTTAAAGACGCTGGAAAGGACATCAACGGCGCTGGTTGACTGCTTGAGTAGCAGCTGCATCGATGAGTTGGCGACAATGGCACGGCCCATCTTGCTGCCCATAAAGTCCTCGACGTCCTGGGTGATGGTCGTGAGGCCGAGCTGGTATTTGCGGGCACGCTTGGCGAGAGAAAACAGGAAGTTGGCCGAGTCGTCGTAGCGCATCAGCTGCCACGCCTCATCGACGATGAGCATGCGTCGTTTTTGGTCGGTACGTGTAATGTTCCAGATGTGATTGAGCACAATATACATAGCGATCGGCCGCAGCTCGTCCTCGAGGTCGCGGATATTAAAGACCACCATGGTGTTATTGATATCAATATTTGACTGCTGGCTAAAGATACCAGCGAAAGTACCGGAGGTAAATTTGCGCAGCCGCTGAGCGAGGCTTGGCCCGGTGCCACCCATATGAAGCAGTGTATCGTAGAGATCGGCAATGGTTGGTGGTGTCGAATGGTGGGTCAATGGGTCAGCGGTGATGCCGACGCGGGCGTACGTATCAATCAGCGCTTGGTCAATATCAGCCTCCTCGGCGGCCGTCAGTCCAGCGATAATCTGTCCGCCCGCTGTCGTCTGTGAGCCACCCAACATCTGCCGCAACAAACCATGCAACGTCACCAAATTCGCCCTCAGTGCATCGTCCGCCTCATCGGTATCAATCACTCGCGGTAGATCAAACGGATTGATGCGGGTGTCACTGTTGAGGCTGAGTCGAATGTAGCTACCACCAACGGCGTCAGATAGCTTCTGGTATTCGTTTTCTGGGTCGATAATCACGATGTCCGAGCCGAGCATCATGCTGCGCAGCGCCTCGAGCTTGACGGTGAACGACTTACCGGCACCAGATTTAGCGAATACTACCATGTTGGCATTCTCGAGGGAAAAGCGGTCAAAAATCACCAAGCCGTTATTGTGCATATTGATACCATAGAGCACGCCCTTGCCGTCGGTCAGGTCGGCCGAGGTGAACGGAAAGCTGGTAGAAATGGCGCCGGTATTCATGTTGCGACGGACCTGGAGCTGGTCGGTCAGCTGTGGAATGGTGCTATTGAGGCCCTGCTCTTGTTGGGCCGAGGCAACCTTAGAGAATACCAGCTGCTGGCCAAAAATTGTCTCGATCTTGTGCTGGATAAAGTTGAGCTCATCAATGCTGTCGGCATAAATCGTGATGTAAAGGCCAAAGCGGAAGAACTTTTCCGAGCCAATCTGTAGCTGGTTACGCAGCTCCTCGGCGTCCTGTAGCGCTGCTTCCATCGCTGGGTCGCGCACCTTGCCCTTCTCGGAATTGATGCTAAGGCTGGCCTCGAGCTGAGTCACTTTCTTACGTAGGTTGTTGAGCACCACCTGGGTATCAACCGGGTAAATGAACATACTGATATCCAGCACCTCGTCGATGTTGATCACCGAGCTGAGCCAACCGGTGTATAGCTCGCGCGGATACCCGTAGACGTACATGGTGCGGCCGTATTTTGAGCCGAGGCGGAAGTGGTCAGACTTGAGCTCGAGGCTGCTCGGAGCGATAAAGTCGCGCAAGGTTCTCACGCCAGTGAGAAAGGCCTGCTCAACCTCGGCCTGCTCGCGGGCCCGCTGTTGGGCGGCGATATCAATGGCGTCTAGCTTCTTTTTCCTAGCCATGTCGTGCTCCTCCATATCCATGTGGCGACTCGCCCTGCCCCTTGCGGACATAGGTTGTCGCCAGTTCATCGGCACCAACACTGAGTGGCTGCTGTGGCGCCACGTCGGGGTTGTATGAACTATAGAATAATTCGCCCAGCTGTTTGGTATTAAGCTGCGCGCTCTTTACGCCCATCTGAAACAGCCCGCTCATTACCGAATCAACTCGGTTCTTAATTTCATCCTTGGCCTTTTCGTAGGCGGTTTGTTCAATCTTGGTGACGGTGTTGTCTTTCTTGCCGCCGAAGAAGCTATCGAATAGACCCTTGGCCTGCTGCTTGATAACTTGCATGTCGCCACTCTGATAATACGGCACAACGATATAAAAATCCTTATCCATAATATTGGCTTCTTGGGCGAGGACATCGATGAAGTTGATGTAGTCATCCATCAGCACGTTCAGGAGCATATTGTCTTGGTTGCGGCGAATGTCAATCAGGCGGTCGATGTACGGCCCGATGTCAACGCGCCGTGAGCGAATGAGTACTTGAACCGGAAAATATAACGAGTTAAGGAAGTTTTGGTAGCTAAATTCGATTCCCTCACGCTCGCGGCCACTCATCAGGTCGAAGTTGATTGACTGACACTGAACAATCGCCCGAAAGCTGCCGTCATTCATGATGATCATGTTCTCGCGCATCTCAGAAAATAGCAGTGTGTTCTGGGTGCTGGTCGGGCCTTTTTGTTGAGGCTTTGCCTGGCCAGTCGGCTGCTTGGCGGGTTGTTGCGGGGTTTGCGTGATGCTGGGGTTGGTGTCCAGAATGGCCTGCTGCAGACGTGGGTCAAGGTCTTCCACGCCTTTTGCAAAGAGGGCGGGAGAGCTGGCTGCGGCTGCGATGTCCAGAACTGTCAGGTTCCGCCGGGTGCGGTTTCTGCGGAAAGCGTTGATGAAGTGCTGGATAGATGAGATGGGACCATTCAGACTATCGGGTGCGTAGCGATGTTGCAACCTGTCCAGGCGCGTTGAGAACAGGTGCCTCATTATTGTCTCCCTACCGCATTGCGTCTGAAGAACTCACGCAAACCCCACAGTTCCTGCTGGATGCGACTGATGTCGGCCAGTGCACCCCGTGTGGTTGTGCCTTCAGGGTTGATTCCCAGGGATGTCTCCATGCGGCTGACTCGGGTATTCAGGTCCTGTACGAAGGTGTCCATGCCACCAAGTACCTCTTCGATCATTACAAAGTGCCTTTCGAGTTGGGTACGTAGCTCGGCCATGGTAAGGGATTCGAACATGTGTGCCGCTCCTTCAGAGGGTCTGCGAAGCTGGCCTGGCCAGCGGGTCTCCAGTTCCGTTTGGCTGTTGTGTGAACGAGACATGATCAGTCTACGTATGGGAGGCTCTATGTGTGGACAGAAATGGAATGAACGTGGGGCGCAAGGTGACGAAAGGTATGAAAGTGATCCCCGAAAATTCGAGACGCCCACATTTCGTCAAAGCCCCTGTGGTATCTGGAAGCTCCGCGATAGGCTCGAGACCGGAGGACCAGATTGCTCGGAAGGCTGAGGGGGGCGACAATGTGGGCGGATGGCCAGAAAGGGGAAGCGGTTGGGTCGGTTCCGGTGGGTCGGCCATTAAAACAGGTTCCCGGTCTTCACCAAAGGAGGGCGAGTCTTTACTGCATCCAGATGTTTGCGGAACAATTCTTTTTGCTGTTGCACAGATCCTGTAGTATCCCAGAAATGAGTGGATACTGTTCTTAGATCAAATGGCAGTTCGGTGCCTTTCTGCGCCATGAGGATGAACTTCTTGCCGCGACCAGGCGCATAGCCCAGTTCAAGCAGGCAGTTGGGGCGCATACCCGTCAAGTCGGCGATGACCAAGGGGCTGTAGTGCAGCTTCCTGAAAATGTCGTCAGTGACCGTAGGACTGAGAAATGGCTGTGAGCCATCAATCACAGTGATTGTATAGCCATACGTCTCCCCGATGACGGGCTCCACCACGGTGTCAAAGAAGTTTTGCACGGGTTGCCAGTCCTTGTTGTTTGTGTCAAGGAGGCGAACGGCGAAGGCGCTCGGCGGAGTCAGATCCTTCAGAAGATCGATGACGGTTTGTGCATGCCGTGTTGCCGATTCTGTGCTGTGTATCTGGCCATCATGAGTTTCCAGCCGGTTTATCCAGGTTTGCGGGGTGAGCCTTTTCGTTTGGAAAAGCTGGCTGGCATTGTCCCCAGACTTGGCAAAGGCGAATATGCTTCGTGCACCTCTGTCCGGTCTGCACAGGCGAAGGTCGAGAGGAATGACTGGTTTACCGGCGTCGTGGTACATGTCGGCCAGTATCTTGACGCCTGCAGTTCCGCCCAGAACGATTAGAACGTCGCCGACCGGTTTTCGTATTTCAGTGCGATGGGTAGCGGTATTCCAGTGGGCTACCGACTGTGATTCAACAAATCCGCAGTCACGCAGCTTTGCCCAAAGTTCCCTGCGCCAGCGCGGTACCGAGACATTGCTCTCCTGGTGCATCATGGCGAATGCCAATGGGCTGGTGGTGGTATGCGGACGTAGCGCATTATTGGCGAGTAAGGTTTCCCATATCAACCAGTCTATGCCTACGGGGATTTCGTCTTCGCGCAGGTCTTCACTACCCACAGGGATGGCAAAGTTGGCTCCTTCCACAATCAGCTTTTTAACCAGTTCCTGCAGGAAAATTCTGGCATAGGTGGCTTCTGTGCGTGTTGCGACGAGGTTGTTAGCGTGGATGGCGCCGGCGATGTGAATACGGAGGCCTTGTAGTGTGGAAATTGACATGATGGTATATGCCTGAAATATGGATGCTCCAGGGGGAAGCGAAGATTTGGTGCCGATGGTTGAAGAACTCGGATGACGCTTCTTGCCCCATTTCTTGATCAGAATGGTGAAGTGATGTTAATAAGGTTAACAGAATCTAAAATGAAGGGGCGTGCATGCCGATGGATGGTTTGTTTTGGTCGGTAAACGATGGGACATGCCTTGTTGCGTATTCCGGTCAGCGTGCGACGGCCATCATGAGCCTGATCCAGACAGCCAAACTCAACGGGAACGACCCTGACGTGACGTGCTGACGCGACTGATGAGCCGGTCCGGGGAGCTGCTGCCACACCGGTGGGAGCCGTCGATGTCGCAGGATGCATCGACTGCAGCAGCGCCGTACGCCGGCACATAGTCGCGCTGCCTACATCCACACGTTTACTGTCTGTACGCCATAACAGGTGTCCACCTGAGCCAAGTGGGCACCTGTTTTTGGTGTCTGGGGGCGCTGAACCGTGTAGGTGGCTGGTTGCTCATTGATCTACGACTACGACCCGAGTCGTTCCGGCAAGGTACCGTTGCGCCTGCTCGCGGGCTGGCAAGGTTATCTGATGACCGATGGCTACGAGGGCTACAACGCCGTGGGCAGGACCGAGGGTGTCGAGCACCTGGTGTGCTGGGCACACGCACGGCGTGGCTTCATCAAGGTCGTGCAGGCCAGCAAGGGCAAGCGGGGGCGGGCCAATGAAGCCATCGACATGATCGGCCGGCTCTATGGGATCGAGCGCAAGTTCGCCGATGCCACGGATGAGGCGCGCCTCGAGGCACGGCAGAGCCACAGCAAGGCGGTGCTGGCCGAACTGCGCGACTGGCTGGACAGGATGCTGCCGCTTGTACCGCCCAAAACCCCATTGGGTCAGGCACTGGGCTATCTGTACCGGTACTGGTCGCGCCTGGTGCGCTACGTCGAGCGGGGTGATCTGCCGATAGACAACAATCGGGTGGAGAATGCGATTCGCCCGTTCGTTGTGGGCCGCAAGAACTGGCTGTTCAGTGATACGCCGGCGGGTGCGCATGCCAGTGCAGTGGTGTATTCACTGATCGAGACGGCGAAAGCCAACGGGCGGGAGCCGTACGCGTGGCTGCGTCATGTGCTGCAGCGGCTGCCGTATGCGAAGACGGCAGATGACTACGAGGCGCTGCTGCCGTGGAACCTGTCGGCGCTGGAGCTGGTGGAGGAAGCGATCCGGGCCTGATCAATGGTTTTGTGGATCGTTTACACAACCGGCAGACAGGAACCGACGGCCGCCTTCCGGCAGCACAGGAACATTCGTTCATGAATGCAGCACTCCTCACGCATGCACCGCCCGCGCGCGGCACCCATCAAATGTACTGTCTTTCTTGTCAGTTGTATTTACACCCCGGCAAAAGACCGCCCGGCAACGCCGCATGGCACAGACCTTTCAGCCAGATGTTCAGCCTGCCGACGCCCCCCCAGCATGACCCTACGGCTCCGGCAAGTCCAACCACATCAGGGCGCTGCAGTACATGCAGGGCGTCGTACTCCATTCGGCCTCCCTGCAACCCGGTCAACGTCCAGCGGCAGCGCTACCTTTGACCTGTCAGACGAGACGGTACGACGACATTCCGGTTCTGGATGCAGATTCATCTCACGACCGCTCCCGCCCAATTTCACCGGCCACGAAACAAATTGATTGATGGCGAAATCAACAAATCGTCCGCGGTGTTTCACACCGCCCTGTCTGGCGGCGCAGCGCGCCAAAAGGCGCGCCGTAAACGGTACAAGCCCCATAAGGGGCTTGTGATGATTCCTTTTCGTCACCCGCCCGGCCTTCGCCGGGCGGGTGATATACCGTGGTGACGGTCGGTTGACTACGTCAACCGATTAACGGCACTCGGCGGGGGCGAAGCGGGCAGGCAGCGTACCAGAAGGAGAGTTCGCTGCACCACCAGAAGCACCTGCAGCCTTGCACTTCCATTTGATTGCGCTCTGTACCGGAGCAAATGCCGCTTTACCCGGAGGAAGAACAGTATCCGTCGCCGTAAACGGAGACACAACGATGGTATTGGCTTTGTCTGCCGACACCCGAGCTTGATACGTGATCGTAATAGCTCCGGTCGCCTCGTCAATCTTGATTTGTTTGACGTTGGTTGACGTCACATTATTATCGGCGTTGTTGTAGCCAGTTGCGTACCCATTTGCCAGATCGCTGCCGTTATTACCACCTGCTGCAATCTCGGCAACATTCAACTTGGCGGAAGCCGCCAGGCTCAAGCCTTCCGTCACCCGAGCCCGCACGGTGTAGTCCTGGTAAGCCGGGATGGCCACTGCGGCCAGGATACCGATGATCGCAACCACGATCATCAGCTCGATCAGGGTGAAGCCTTTCTGCACTTGTTTCAGCATCATGATGTCTGGACTCCTTGTCCAATGAGAGAGAAGAGAGGTTGTGTACGGGTTCGCCGCTCTCCGTGTCGGCTGGCCCGGTCGATTTCGAGTTCGACAACCTCTCTCTAGCCAGGATCGTGCCTTGTTGAAGATGCTGAAAAGGTAAGCACAGCGTCATCGCTGCCAGTCACAGCGTTGCCCGGCAGATATGTGACCAAGCAGTCAGTAGCCCGTGCAGAATGCGCGGTCTCTGTTGGAACCTCCGGGATTCCGGGATGTCTGCAGAAGCGTATGCAGCGTGACAGCTCTCGATAACGCCGCAGAAGATTCCTTTATGTGTGGCGCGGAAACTCGCCAGAAAGTCGCGCGAACCGGGTGCCATGTTTCGGCGCAGTGAAGGTCGTTCGCGCGTCCACCAGTCTGGGCGCACCTGCCCAAATACGTCACTCATGTGACGCAACACGTCACCTTGCGGCGGTGTTGCTGCCGAACAACGACACATCAGGGATGCGCAAACGGTTGGCCCCGGCTGCCGGGCTGTGACCTTTATCACGGACTTTTCTTGCTGTTGCCGTTCGTCAGGCGAAAACCGCCGTTCCGTGGCGCTGGCACGATCCTGGCTAGAGAGAGGTTGTCGAACTCGAAATCGACCGGGCCAGCCGACACGGAGAGCGGCGAACCCGTACACAACCTCTCTTCTCTCTCATTGGACAAGGAGTCCAGACATCATGATGCTGAAACAAGTGCAGAAAGGCTTCACCCTGATCGAGCTGATGATCGTGGTTGCGATCATCGGTATCCTGGCCGCAGTGGCCATCCCGGCTTACCAGGACTACACGATCCGCGCACGGGTCTCGGAAGGGCTGGCTCTGGCCGCATCGGCCAAACTGAACGTGGCAGAAATTGCCGCACAAGGTTCCAACAAGGGCCTTACCGAAGGATATGCAACCGGATACACCACTCCGTCTGAGTCAACAAATGTCAAATCCGTTAACATCGCGGCTGCCACAGGACAAATCACCATCACCTACACGAAACGTGTCAATGACAGTACCCTTCTCTTGACTCCTGGTAACCTGCCTGACGCCACTGGGGCTAACGGCTTCGCTCCGGTGCAGGATTCGATCAAATGGACCTGCACGCTCGGCACCCTGCCTGCCCGCCACGCCCCGGCTGAATGCCGTGGTGGTGAAAAAACCAAATAACATGTAGTAGGCATAGTTATGTGAACCAGGTCACCTCGCATTCCGAGGTGGCTTGCTCACATCCAACATTCAAACGCCCCCTGATCGTGCTGAGAAACCGAGTTCCTTGAAAACATGTCGTTACTCAACTAGCTATAATACAAACACGCCTGACAAGCATCATGATTGACTTCCCTCTATTCCAGATGGCAAGCATCAACAGAGCCATCCTAATTGAAAAACATCAATTCTATGTAAATCAAACAAAAAAGAAAATATTTTCTCAATTTAACAACATCAAGAAAGAAGCGCTAGACGAAGCAAAAAATATTTTAACACTAGCCTTGCCGCCAAATAACTTCGATGAGGAGATAGATATCTGCGAAATCGCAGAACACTATTCAGAAGAAATATACGACATGCTCGAAGACCTGAAAAATAACGCGATACTAAATGGTCCATCCTGAACAACCCGCTTCGCCCCTTGATTCCCAGTGCCTGAGCCCGGGAACCCCCCTGCAGAGATTGCAGGATTTGCGATCATAGGGCTCGTTTTCTTGCAATTTCTCCGGGGTCTTCATGGGTCCAAAGCCATCACAA
>ERZ773043.269-NODE-269-length-29933-cov-5.579724_pt1 | contig 29933 bp, 13 predicted proteins | sample MGYA00580636_ERZ773043 | MGnify/ENA primary metagenome ERZ773043 (study PRJEB29015, sample SAMEA2737992) | human oral metagenome | biome: human oral; feature: human-associated habitat; material: dental | place: China | collected 2065 ...
TGTCGGATGCGGAGCGTGACGGCGACCACCTCTGGGGGCTCATCATCGCAAGCGGGACCAATCAGGACGGCCACACCAACGGGATAACTGCTCCCAACCTCGGGGCGCAGCAGGAACTCATCCAGGAGGTCCACCGCCGGTTCGACGTCGACCCCGACTCGATCTCCTATGCCGAGTTGCACGGGACCGGCACGAAGCTTGGTGACCCCATCGAGCTCGAGGCCCTCAGCGCCGCCTTCCGCGCCCGTACCGCGCGGACCCAGTTCTGCACCATCGGGTCAGTCAAGTCCAACCTTGGCCACGTCTCCGAGTCAGCCGGCGTGGCCAGCCTGCAGAAGGTGTTGTTGTGCATGGAGCACGGTCAGCTCGTTCCTACACTGCACGTCGGGCAGCCCAATCCGCACTTCGACTTCGACACCTCCCCGTTCGTCATTGGCACCACAACGCAGCGCTGGGACGTGGCGGCGGGGCAGCCTCGTCGCGCCTGCATCAGCTCGTTCGGGTTCAGTGGCACCAACGCCCACGTCGTTGTCGAGGAGTACCAGGCGCCGTCGCGTGCCGCGGTCGTCGCAACTCCGGAGGTGCTGGTGCTCTCGGCCCCCTCCCTTGAACGCGCCCGCGTCATGGCGGGACGCCTTGACGAGTTTCTGGAGCGGCACCCTGACACCCGCCTTGAGGACGTCGCATTCACGCTTCAAACCGGCAGGACCCCAGCGCGCGAGCGCATCGCGATCGTCGTGGACAACCTGCTGGATGCCCGTCGTCTCCTACGTGCCGTAGCGGACGGTGAAGAGACCCCGGATGTCGAGTTCGGGCGGGCTCGACGCGACAACTCCGCACCCACCCCCGGCGCCGACCCGCACGAGATCGCCCGCGCCTGGGTACTCGGAGCGGACGTTAACTGGGAGACGCTACACACCGGCTCCGAGCCGCGACGGATCTCGTTGCCCACCTACCCATTCGAGAAGCATCGTTGCTGGTTCGCCCCGTCTCCGACAGGATCGGCCGAGGCGGTTGCTCGAACCGTCGTCGTGTCGGGACGTGAAACTGAGGTCGTGCAGCACACCGTCAAAGGTGTACCGACGCTGCCCGCCGCCGCAATCATCGAGATCATCCGAGAAGCCTCCTGCGTCGCACAGGAACGCCCGGTGACTGAGCTTCGTGACGTCACCTTGAGGTCCCCGATCTTCTGCAGCGACGGCGTCACTCTTGAGGTGGCTCATGACCCCCAGGGGCATTTCGAACTGCGCCCGTGTGGGGCGTTGGCCCCGAGCTGTTCCGGGGAAATTGGATACGGGACGACGACCCCAAGCAGTATCGATCTTCGTGCGGTTAGCGCCCGCTGTAACCAGCGTGTCGTCTTGCGATGGGACGAACCGGGGTGTGCCTTCGGCGTGGGTTATGGCCCCGCCTTCCGTCTCCTCCGGGAACTCCATGCCGGGACGAACGAGGCCATCGCGCAACTCGCTGACGGACCTCGAGGCGAGGGTGAACGGGCCTTGGCGGCCACCATCCTCGACAGTGCGTGGCAGGCTGTCGGGCCGCTGATGGCACCCGACGAGGTGCCTGCGGTGCCTTTCCACATCGAGCGCATCGCGTTCCCGGGTTCCCTGACCGACGCCGAGGTCGTGCACGTTATCCGCCACAGGCACGGCGGCTTCGATGTCCGTGTCACCGACCGTGACGGCAACGTTCTAGTCGACTGTCATGGCCTCACCCTCGCCCCACTCGCCAGCCCCGCGAACCAAAGCCTCACCCTGCTGGCCCCGCAGTGGGTGGAGAGCCCCGCCCCCAAAGAGGCCACCGCAGCAACCCCCGTCCTGCTCGTGGCGGATGCAGAGGACTTGAAGAACACTGAAGAAATCACCCGGGTGCGCGGCACCGATACTGCCGAGATTGTCCGGGCGCTGGAACAGCGCCCTCATCCGGTAGTCGTCGTGGCCACCCGGGCCCCGGCCGGCGACACCGCCCAAGCTGTGCGGGAACGCGTTGGGGCGATCCGTGAGGTCACCGCGGCGCTTGCAACCGCCCGGCCACGAAAGCGTCAATTTCTCATCCACCTCCACGAGGGGGCCCACCCAGCTGATGCGGCTGTCTCCGGATATCTCACCGCCCTGGAAGCCGAGGACCCGCGATTCCAGACCCGCAGCATCGAGGTTGAGACACTGCCCGCTGGCGAGGACCTGTTGGCGCTAGTAGCCGAGGAGACCGCTACTACTGGTTCGCGCGTACGCCGAACCGGCTCGACCCGGCAGAAGCGTGGGTTTGTGGAACTGCCCGTAGCCACCGACAATGCCGTGTTTGCTGACGGGATATTCCTCGTTACTGGTGCGCCAGGAGGCCTCGCCACGCGGGCGGCCGAGCATATCCAGGCCCGGGGCGGCCATGTGGTCCTCAGCGGCCGACGCGAACTCGATCCCATCGCGTCCCGCAAGCTGCGTCCGCTCCTTGACGCCGGTGCCGTGTACCTTCCTGCGGACCTTGGGGATGCGGCCGCCGTGTCCCAGATGGTCGACGCCGCACGCTCGGTACTCGGTCGCCTCGACGGGGTGCTCCATGTCGCGGGCCGAACTCGGGATGCCCTCGCCTTGCACCTCACGTCGAACGACGTCGAGGAAGTCTTGGCGGCCAAGGTCACAGGAACGCTCGCCCTGGATGCCGCCACCGCCGCCGACGATCTGCGCTGCTTCGTGTGCTTCTCATCGGTGTCGGCAGAGCTCGGCACCGTGGGCCAGACGGCGTACTGTGCCGCAAACGCTTTCCTCGATGCGTTCAGCACCGGGCGCGAGGCCGCCCGTTCCCGCGGCGAGCGTCGGGGAGTCACCGTCTCTATCGGATGGCCCTACCTGCTTGGTGGAGGGATGCGAATCGACGACGAGACTGCGTCCCGGATGCGCGAGGGCTGGGGGCTTGAGCCCCTAGACGTGACGACAATGTGTCGTGCGTTGGAAGCGGCCGTGGCCTCGGGGCGATCCCATGTGCTGCCCCTGGCGGGAGACCGGGACCGGATCCAACGAACCTTCGACCTCGTACCGGCCACGATGCCACCGATGGCGCTGCCCGTCGCCCCAGCCGAGAAGAACGATGAACTGCGACGGGCGACCGAGACCTGGCTGGTGTCGGTCGTAGCGGAGACTCTTCATGCGGACCCGGCCAAGGTCCTTGCCGCCGAGTCGTTCGCCAGCCTTGGCGTCGACTCCATCCTCATGCTGCAACTCGTCCGAGCTTTCGAGAAGGAACTAGGCCAGTTACCGAAGACCCTCTTCTTCGAGTTCGAGGACCTGGATGCCCTCACCGGGTACTTCGTGGCCGAACACGGCGCCGCGCTGCAGGCTCTGCTAGGCGTTGTTGAGCCAGAACCGGCGCCAGAACCGATCACTGTCGTCGAGACGCACGAAACCTCCTGTGATGAGCCCATCGCCATCATCGGCCTTAGCGGTCGCTATCCCGAGGCTCCGGACCTCGACTCCTTCTGGCGGAACCTTAGGGTAGGGCGCGACTCGGTACGAGAAGTACCGGCGGATCGCTGGGACCACTCCGTCTGGTTCGATCCCGAGCCCGGCACACCCGGAAAGGCCTACGCGCGCTGGGGCGGTTTCCTGGACGGCATACAGGACTTCGATCCGTTGTTCTTTGGGATCACCCCCCGCGACGCCGCAGTGCTTGATCCCCAGGTCCGACTGTTCTTGGAGGAGTCGTGGCGGGCGTTTGAGGACGCCGGCTTGACCCGGGATGCCCTGCGGGGGCAGCGCGTTGGCGTTTTCGCCGCAGCGATGTACGGGATGTACGAACTCCTCCAGACCGAAAACGACGGCGTGGACGTGCCCGTCTCCAGTTCGCTGTCCGCGATCGCCAATCGGGTCTCCTATTTCATGAACTTCACCGGGCCGAGCCTCACCGTCGACTCGATGTGCTCGTCGTCCTTGTCAGCCCTCCACTTGGGGTGCCAGAGCATCCGTCAAGGCGAATCTGACATCGTGCTAGTCGGGGGAGTGAACCTGACCGTCCACCCGAACAAACTTGTGCTTCTGAGCCAGGGGCGCTTTGCCGCCCGCGACGGCCGCTGTCGAGCTTTCGGGGCCGACGGCAGCGGATATGTTCCCGGGGAGGGTGTAGGGGCGCTGGTACTGAAACCGTTGGGCCGCGCGATCGCCGACGGCGACCCGGTGCGGGCCGTCATTCGTGCCTCCGTCGTCAACAGCGGCGGACACACCTCCGGGTTCACAGTGCCGAACCCAGTCGCCCAGGCCGCCCTCGTGCGCGAGGGACTCGACCGAGCCGGCGTCCGCGCCGACAGCATCGGGTACGTCGAGGCCCACGGCACCGGCACCCAGCTGGGCGACCCCATCGAGGTCGAGGCTCTGACCAAGGCATTCCGCAATGACACGCAGGAACGGGGTTTCTGCTCGCTCGGTTCGGTCAAGACCAACATCGGCCACTGCGAGGCAGCCGCTGGAGTGGCGGCACTAACCAAGGTCCTGCTCCAGCTTCAGCACCGCGAACTCGTCCCCTCCCTGCACGCGGATGTCCCGAACCCCAACATCGATTTCGCATCCTCCCCGTTCGTGGTCCAGCGCGCGCTCGAACCCTGGCCCGCGGGACCAGCGGGTGTGCGCCGCGCTGCGGTCAGTGCCTTCGGGGCCGGAGGGGCGAACGCGCACGTCATCGTGGAGGAGTTCTCCAGTGACGAGGCCTACTCGCCGGTTGAGGAGCGGTTGTTCGTCTTCTCCGCGCGCGATGGTGGAGCCCTGAACAATGTGCTTGGGCGCTTCGCCGACTGGTTGGAAAGGGGCCTTCGAGCCGACTCGATCATCACCCGGCTGTCCGAGCTCACTGGAGTTGACGCCGAGCTTATCCAACCCGGAACCCCGATCTCGGAGCTGGGGCTGGCTTCGTTCGAGGCCCAGCGACTGGTCCTTGAGTTCGCTCCCTCCGGCACGCTCCCGCCGCTCGACGGAAGTTCCCTGACCGTCGCGGACCTTACGGCGAGTGTTGCCGATGCGATGGATGCGGCACCGAACCTGGCGGCCGTAGCGCACACGCTCCAGAGCGGGCGTGAGGCGATGCCGTATCGCTTGGCGGTCGTTGCTACGCGTGGCGATGAGCTGCTTCGCACCCTGCGTGCCCATTTGGCGGGACAGTCCTCCGATGCCATCTGCGGCACCGCCCCGAGCAATCGTCGCGAACTGGCCGCAGCACTCGAGGCTGTGGGGGGTACCCAAGCGATGGAAGCGCTGGCCCTGGAACGCGACCTCGCCGCGCTAGGACGTGCCTGGGTCAGCGGTGCCGCGGTGCCGTGGGAGCTGCTTTACCCCGGCGGCCTTCCACGCCGCGTCGCCCTGCCCACGTACCCGTTCGCGCGGGAGCGCTGCTGGGCGGTTCGGGTGCCGACGCCCACCCACGGCGCTCCTCGCCCCCTGCTGGGTGAGCGTTCCGAGACTCCCGGCGGATGTGAGTACCGCTGTCGCTTGAGCGCCGAAGAGTTCTTCCTGGCTGACCACGTCATCGACGGGGCCTCGGTCCTGCCGGCAGCCGTCCACCTGGAGCTCATGCGGTCCGCGCTAGCAGACAGCGGCGTCGCCGGTGACCTGAGTGACGTCATCCTGCTCGCGCCCGTGAGGGTGACGAGCGAGAGCGTCACGCTAACCGTAACCGTCGTTCAGGAGCGACCCGGCACGACGGAGATCGAGGTCTTGACCATGGGAGCGGATGGTGAACGCCAGGTTCATGCGCGGGCCAGTGCGGTGTCGACGCACGACGATCGCCCCATCGAGTCCCTTGAGGTAATCCGCTCCCGGTGCCACTCTGGTCAGCTGCCCGGTGAGGACTGCTATCGCAGCTTCACGGACCTTGGCCTCAACTACGGGCCGCGCCATCGCGTGCTCGATCATCTCGCCTTGGGTGAGGGTGAGGTCCTAGCCAGGATCATCCTGCCGGATACCCTGAGGCATGGTCTCGAAAGGTTCGGGTTCCATCCCGCCCTTCTAGACGGCGCCCTGCAGGCCATGCTCGGCCTGGGATCGCCCAACTCGTCGGGTGCCGCGGAACTTCCCTTTGCTCTTGGATCCGTACAGCTCCTTGCCCCCATGGCAGAGGGCATGTGGGCGCACCTGAGGCGAAGCTCGTCGTCCACGGGTCTTTCGAAGGTGGACATCACTCTCTACGACGACGCCGGAATCCCGTGTGTGCTGCTGACCGACGTGGCGTTCCGTGCGGTGGCAGGCCCCGAGGTCCCGCAGCCCAGCGGTCTCGTGTTCGAGACGTGTTGGAAATCGGCCTTCGCCGCCAACGGTCCGGCGATACCTCTCGACCGCTGGCACATTGTCGGCCTCAACTTGGATCGGGAACTGGTTGACCGCCTATCCGAGTTGCCGGACTTGAAGGTCACTGCCCTGACCACCACGTGCGAGACCGAGGCTGAGCGTTACACCGAGCATGCCGTCGCTCTGATAGGCGTCCTAAAGCGGGAGTTGAGCATCCCAGCCGGGACGCGGCTGGTCCAACTCGTGCTCCGTGGAACCGAGGACACGCCGATGACAGGCCTGTTGGGGATGCTGCGTAGCTTCCGGCTTGAGGAGCCCTCCGCGCTCATCCAGGTCTTGATCGTGGACGAGTCGATGTCCGCCGATCAGGCGGCGCGTGCCGTCGTGGATGAGCGCCGCTGTCCCGAGGATGACTGCGTCTGGCTGGGTGGCACCCGCCGGGCTCTCACCTGGCGCGAACTCAAACTGCCCGCATCGGCGGCGATTCGTTGGCACGACAACGGGACCTGGCTCATCACGGGTGGCGCCGGCGGTCTCGGGCGTCTGGTCGCGCTTGACCTTGCCCGCCACACCGCGAACGCGAGGCTTGTCCTCATCGGTCGTTCCGAGCCGTCCGAGTCCACCTCGACCCTGGTTGCGAGTCTGCGTGCCGCCGGGGCGGACGCCTCCTACCACCGTGCCGACGTCACCAGCGTCACCGAGATGCGCGACCTCGTCGCCCAGCTTGGCACGGTTTCGGGCGTCGTCCACTGTGCGGGCACCGTCCGGGACTGCCTCATCCTTGGCAAGACCGACGAGGGTGTCGCGGCGGTGCTGCGGCCGAAGACCACCGGGATTGAGGTCCTCGATGAGGTCACGCGGCGCGAGCCTATACGTGACTTCATAGTCTTCTCTTCCTTGGCTGGGGCCATCGGGAACTTCGGCCAGGCCGACTACGCGGCCGGCAACGCGTATTGCGACCGGTTCGCCCAGCGTCGCCGCGTCGCGGTTGCTCGCGGGGAGCGTTCCGGCCGGACCCAGTCCATCGGGTGGGCCCTCTGGGAGGGCGGCGGCATGGGACACGGTACCGTCTCTGCGGAGGGCCTGGCACAAGTTGGACTCAGCCTCCTGGATGACCAACTGGGTCTGGAACTGCTCCATCGTCTTGCAACGGTCGACTCCGGGCACGTCGTCGTGCTCACCGGGATCACCGAACGGCTCCGCGCATACGTAGCCGGCCAGAGCCGCAACGCTCTCCCATCCCTGCCAGACGACTCCAGTGTTCTTTCGGACCGTCTCCTGGGTGAGCTATGCGATCTCGTAAGCGACCGCACCGGCATCGACAGGGAGCGGCTGGATGCCAGGGCACCCCTTGACGCCCTAGGCATCGACTCAATCATCATCATGGACCTGACGGCTCAGTTGGAGAAGAAGCTAGGGCCCCTGCCGCGGACGGTGTTCTTCGACAACGGGAGCCTCGCGGAGTTGGCGGACAGCCTCGTCGCGGACCACCCGGCCGAGTGCGTCGCCTGGTTGGGGACGGATGGCGTGCCTCTGGCTGCGGCCAGGCAGTCCGTCGAGCTGCCCGTTGCCGAACCCGCAAGGGAAACCTCGCCGGACATCGCGATCATCGGTGTGGCCGGGCGATACCCCAAATCCCCGACCCTTGAGGCGCTCTGGGAGAACCTGCAAGAGGGACGTGACTGTGTCACCTCGGTGCCGTCAGATCGCTGGGACCATGACCAGTTCTATGACACATCGGGCGAGTCAGGCACCACGAATGCGAAGTGGGGCGGATTCATTGATAACCACGCCAGCTTCGATTCGTTGTTCTTCGGGATCTCCCCCTCCGAGGCGGAGGTCATGGATCCGCAGGAGCGGGTCTTCCTCGAGTGCGTCCACCACGCGATCGAGGATGCCGGGTACACGCCTGAGACGCTCAGTCCGCAAGACGAGGACGGGCTGCCCGGGCGGGTGGGCGTCTTCGTTGGAGCCATGTACCTCGAGTACCAACTCTATGGTGCCCAGGCGCAGACGCGCGGCGACATCTACACAACCAACGGATCGGCCGCATGCATCTCCAACCGAGTCTCGTACACCTTCGGGTTCCACGGCCCGAGCCTGACCCTGGACACGATGTGTTCGTCGTCGCTTGTCGCCATCCACCTGGCGGTCCAGAGCCTGCGCTCCGGGGATGCGGATGTCGCGGTCGCCGGCGGAGTGAACCTTTCCCTCCACCCGAACAAGTTCATCACCCTCGGCATGAACCACTTCGCCTCTCCGACCGGCCGCTGCCACTCCTTCGGCGCAGACGCGGATGGCTATGTTCCCTCTGAAGGTGTCGGGGCCCTCATCCTGAAGCCACTCGACGCGGCACTCAGGGACGGCGATCACATTCATGCCGTCATCAAGGGCACGGCAGTGAACTCCGATGGTCGCACCAACGGGTTCACGGCCCCGAGCTCCATAGCGCAGACCGCTGTCATCCGCAAAGCCCTGCGCCAAGCAGCGGTTCATCCCAGGGATATCTCCTACGTCGAGGCCCACGGCACGGGAACCCGGTTGGGTGACCCCATTGAGGTGACGGCCTTGACGCGTGCGTTCGAGGATGCCCCAACCGACGGCAGCTGCTTCCTCGGGTCCGTGAAGTCCAACCTGGGACACTGCGAGAGCGCAGCAGGGATGGCCGGCGTCGCCAAGGTGCTGCTTCAGCTAAAGCACAAGCAGTTGGTGCCATCGATTCACTGCGAGCGTCTCAGCCCAGAGATCGACTTCACCGATTCGCCGTTCACCGTCTCTCGTCGGCTGCGCGACTGGACCCCCAGAAACGGCAGGCGCCTGGCTGGTGTGTCGGCCTTCGGAGCCGGCGGCACCAATGCCCATGTCGTTATCGCCGAGGCCCCCGGTCTCCCCGAAGTCCAGAGAATCGACGATGGCGAGGTCCTGATCGTGTTGTCGGCCATGACTACGGAGGCGCTGGAGCGTCAACTCGGTCAGCTGGCTGAGTGGATTCGTCGTGAAACCCCCGACGCTGCCGTTCTCGCTGATGTTGCCTATACCCTACAGATCGGTCGCCGGGCCCACGAGGAGCGCTTTGCCGCAGTGGCGAAGGATGCCGCGGATCTGCTGAGGCGGCTCGAAAACCCGACTGCTGGACAGCGCGGCAGCGTTGGTGAATCAGCTCCCCCCGCCCGGGAGGCGGAGGTGGCGGCGGCGATCCGGTCGCGCGACCTAGCCGCCCTGGCTCGCCTATGGGTCCTGGGCGCCCAGGTGCCATGGCGCGAGTTGCACCGGGATGGGCGTCGGCGAGTAAGTCTTCCCGGATACCCGTTCGAAGTGCGCCACCACTGGCGGCCGACGGCAGACCTCGTGGCTCCGAGCCATGGCCGGCCTATAGGACCCGATCCTGTGCTTCGCAATGAGTCGAGCCTTTTCGAACAGCGATACGTGACGAACCTGCCCGCCATTCAGTCCCTGGTGCGGCCTAGCGATCTTGCAGCCATGTGGGCGCTGCCCCTCGTGCTGGCGTGCCGGGCCGGGGAGGCCGGACTTGAGCGTTCGCACGCTCGGCTCACGGATATCGCGTGGCTTCAGTCGCCCCTGCCCGATACCGAGGTCATCACGAGTCTGTGGCCCGATGACGACTCCGTCCTCATCCAGGTCGGTGGCTCGTCGAAAGAGGTTGGTTTCGAGGCCAGGATCGCCATGGACAGTGGCGTCCCCAGTGCCGAGCCGCCTATGGAATTGCAGTCTGTCAAGGAACGCTGCTCAGCCGTGCTGCCGGGAACCGAGACGGGTTCAAGTCGTGTTCGGGAAGTCTGGCTAGGGATGGATGAGGCCATCTGTGTCCTTAGCGGTCGATCAGATGTCGATGAGGAATCCCGCTTCCTCAACCTCCTGTCCGGCCTCATGGAAGCGATGGAGCTGTGGTTGACCAGGACATCCGGCATGTGTGAGGGCTGGTGCCCCGAGTCGGCGGACGAGATCGCGCTGTTCCAATCCCCGGTGGGTGACTGTCTAGCCCACCTGAAACGTCGGGGGGCCTGCATCGATATCGACGTGACGGACCTCTCCGGACAGCTCGTCGCCCGGTTCAACAACATCCGAGTCCACGAAGAAGCGTTGGGAGTTAGCGCATGAATACCCGAAACCACATTGGCAATGAAATGAACCGGCACCAACTCGGAATTAGCCCCGAAGAGTTGGACAAGGCCACCGAGAGATACCTCGTGGAGCTACTGGCCCGCCATACCAAAGTTCCGGAGGCCGACCTCAGGGTGACCGCCCCGTTCGAGCGCTTCGGGGTGCAATCGATCATGATGCTCCAGATGACTCAGGAACTGGAACGCGACCTGGGACCGCTTCCCAAGACCCTGTTCTTCGAGCACAGCAATGTCAAGGAACTCGCAGCCCATCTCGTAGTAGCCCGCGAGAAGGCACTGCGCAAGCACCTCGGGTTGGAACCTCAGGAGGTTCAGCCTCCGGTGCCGAGCGTGGCCGACACGGTGGTTGAGCCAACCCGTGTGGAATGCACCTCGTCTCAGAACCTCGAGGTACGGGGCGGCAAGGACTCCCGGCGTCGAGAGGTCACCGCCCGGCCTGAGGGGGCGGGGAAGTTGCGCCTGCTGCGACGTTGGCAAGCTGACGAACAGAATCCGCACGCCTGGAGCGGGTCGTCGCGGGCGACCGAGCCGGTCGCAATCATCGGAATGTCCGGACGATACCCTGGGGCGTCCGACCTCGACGAGTTCTGGCGCAACTTGGCCGCTGGGCGGGACTGTGTGACTCCCGTGCCCCGGCGCCGCTGGAACCACGAGGCGCTACTCGTCGACGGTGCACCCGAGCCGGGCCGTACCTATTGCAACGCTGGTGGTTTCGTCGAGGGCATCGAGTTCTTTGACCCGATGTTCTTCCGGATGCCACCGAAAGAGGCCGCCGTTATTGATCCCCAGGAACGCCTGTTCCTGGAAACGGCTTGGCACACCCTCGAGGACGCCGGATACACCCGGGCATCGCTGGCCCACGAGAAGGTTGGGGTTTTCGTCGGGATGATGTTGAGCCAGTACCAGTTGCTGAGTTCAAGCCGAAGCGGTTGGTGCAACGGCGGTGCGATTCCGGCGTCGGTGGCCAACCGAGTCTCCCATTTCTTCGACTTCACCGGACCGAGCCTGACGTTGGACACGATGTGTTCGTCGTCGCTCACTGCCCTTCATCTGGCATGCGACGCTCTCGTATCCGGGGACGCTACCGTCGCTCTGGTCGGTGGCGTCAATCTCATGGTTCACCCCGCCAAGTACCTGGCCTTGTCCCAGTACACGTTCCTCTCGGCGACCGGTCACTGCCATGCTTTCGGGGCTGCCGGCGACGGCTATGTTCCCGGCGAGGGGGTCGGCGCCGTGCTCATCAAGCCTCTGTCTAGGGCCGTCGCCGATGGGGACCACATCCACGCGGTTCTTCTCGCCTCCGCTGTTAATCAGGCCGGTCATACCAATGCCTACTACGTACCGAGCCCGAAGGCTCAAGCCGAGGTGATCACCGAGGCTCTGAGGCGTGCCCAGGTCGATGCTGGTGACGTCAGCTACGTCGAGGCGCACGGCACCGGCACGCAACTCGGGGATCCGATCGAGATATCCGGGCTGGAACGGGCCTATGGCTCCGCCGAGACGCGCTCCAAGATCGCCCTAGGATCCGTGAAATCGGGCATCGGGCACTTGGAGTCAGCCGCTGGGATGGCCGCGCTGACCAAGGTCGTGCTCCAAATGACCAACGGACAGCTCGCCCCCTCCCTGCACTGCACCCCGCCCAACCCTAATCTGAACCTGGACGCATCCAGGTTCGAGATTCCCCGAACCCTTGCGCCTTGGAAGCCGCGTCGCGGGCGCCGTGTGGCAGGCATCAGCGCCTTCGGAGCCGGCGGGAGCAATGCCCACCTCATCGTCGCCGAGGCGCCCGCTACCCAGATGCGCGCCAGCGTCACCGGCCCGGAACTGCTCGTGTTCTCCGCCCGGGACGAGCCTGCTCTCCGGGCGTTGGCGCAGCGCTGGCTTCGTTTCCTCGGCGACCCGGTGCCAGCCCAAGACACCCGCCTTGTCCGTGAGGCCGTTGCCGCCGTCGTGGGCGTCCCCTGCGACGCCGTCGGCGACACGGATCGCTTCGAGGACCTGGGGTTGAGCGGGTACCTCGTCCATGAGTGTGCGACGCACCTTGCTGCGGCCACCGGCTGCCCTGTCTCGGCTGACCTGCTGCTCGACAACCAGACGGTCCAGGAGACGGCGGCTGTACTCCGTAGCGTGGAGGCCGGACCGACCTTGGCCGGGGGACCGGACGTCGAGCTCGCGGACATCGCCCACACCCTCCAGGTTGGCCGTGAGGAGATGGTCGCCAGGCTCGCATTCGTCGCCGAGGACCTCGACTCCGTGCGCTCCCGGCTTGCCGAGTACCTCGCGGGCGGAACCTCTGGCATCCAGATCGGGAACCTGGAACAGGGCAGCATGACCGTGCTCGACATGATCCCCGACGACCTAGTTTCGGGCCTAGTCTCTGACCTGATTGACCGCGGCCGGCTAGATGAGTTGGCAGCCCTGTGGGTGGCCGGACTCCACGTCGACTGGTCTAGAGTTCGGCGCGGGGGGTCAGCTCGGCGCGTTAGCTTGCCCACCTATCCATTCCGGCGCGACCTGTGCTGGATTACCGACGCGGACGTAGCTGACGCTCTTGTCCCCGACAGCGTCATCTCAGACATCCTGGGCGAGGCCGTGCCTTCCGAGCCCTCGACCTCGAGCCCCGCGCCCATGCCCCGGCCTGCTTCTGCCGAGCTGACCCTCGAGAGCGTCGTGTTCGAGTGCGTGGCCGACTGCTTGGTCGAGGTCCTAGGTGTCCCGAGGGAACGTATTGTCGGTTCTCTCCGGTTGGAGAACCTGGGGATGGACTCGGTGCGCATCACCCAGGTACTCGCCGCCCTATCCCGGCACATCGAGCAGCTTCCCGCCACTTTGCTGTTCACCTGTAAGGACATCGACGGCATCGTCCGATTCCTCGTCGCCAACCATCGGGAGGCCTGCACCTGGCTCCTGATGCGCCGGATGGATGTCGGCAACATCCTGCTCGACGACTCGCCCGCGAACGACGTGCCGCCCTCGCCCGCGAACGACATGTCGCCCTCACCCGCCGTGACATCGACTTCAGACCCCCTAGACATCGCGATAGTCGGGGTCTCGGGCCGCTATCCGGGCGCGCCCGACCTGGCCACGTTCGCGCGGAATCTCCGCGAGGCCACGGACTGCGTAAGTGAGATTCCGAAGGAGCGGTGGGACTGGCGTCAGCACCCCGATATCAAGTGCCGCTGGGGCGGGTTCATCGACGATGCCCTGACCTTCGACCCGACCTTCTTCGGTATCGCGCCCAACACCGCGGCTTTCATGGATCCGCAGGAGCGGCTCTTCATCCAGGCCGCGTGGCACTGCCTTGAGGACGCCGGGTACACGCCGCAGTCCCTCGGCGATCCGCGGGCAGGCGACGGCCGGGGCAACGTGGGAGTATTCGTCGGAGCGTCTTTCAACGACTACGCCCTCCATGGGGCGGATGCGTTGCAAGCCGGTCAGGTCGTGCCCGTCGACCAGCAGATGTACTCGGTCGCCAACCGAGTGTCTTACCTGTTCAATCTGCGTGGACCGAGCCTGGTCGTCGACACCGCCTGCTCGTCTTCCCTTTACGCCATCCACCTCGCCGCTCGGGCCATCCGGAACGGGGAGTGCGATGTTGCGATCGCCGGGGGTGTCAATCTGCTCCTCCACCCCGCTAAGTACTCCAGCCTCAACCTGCTCGGTTTCCTCGCCCCAGACGGCCACTGCCACAGCTTCGGAGCTGACGGAGGCGGGTACGTACCCGGCGAGGGGGTCGGTGCCGTGCTGCTGAAACCCCTCGAACGCGCCTTGGCGGACAGGGATCACATCTACGGCGTGATCCGCGGCTCGTCGGTGAACCATGGAGGACGCACTCAGGGATACACCGTGCCCAACCCCGTCGCCCAAGCGGAGCTGGTCTCCAACGCCATGGCCTTGGCCGGGGTGACCTCGGAAAGCATCGGTTACGTTGAGGCCCACGGGACGGGAACCACACTGGGTGATCCCATCGAGATTGACGCCCTCACACGCGCCTTCGGGAACCGTAATGCCACGTCACCTCGGTGCGCATTGGGATCGGTTAAGTCGCTGATTGGCCATCCGGAGGCGGCGGCCGGTATCTCTCAGCTAACCAAGGTGCTCCTCCAACTCGGGAGCCGGGAGATCTTTCCCCACCGACTCAACTCCGAGCAGCTCAACCCGAACTTGAATCTGGGACCGACGCCGTTCAGGATCCCCGCCGAACTGGAGGAATGGCCGGCGCCGACCGGACCCAGCGGCGAACCCTTGCCTCGCCGGGCCGGCATCTCCTCCTTCGGAGTGGGCGGCTTGAGCGCCCACCTGGTCATTGAGGAGGCTCCCGCAGCTTCCCCGCGCGGCCCAAAAGCTGCCGGTCCGCGGGTGGTGTTACTTTCGGCCGCGTCACCCGAGCAATTGCGGCGCGCCGTCGACGAACTTCATACCTACCTGGCTGGTGGACACGCCGCCTCCTTCGCGGGCGTTCCGTCCCTGGAGGACATCGCCTTCACCCTCCGCGTGGGCCGCGTGCCGCAGAAATACCGCCTGGCTCTGGTGGCCGAAGATCTCCTCGACCTCAACCGCCAGTTGGGTAGCGCTTCCGCCGATGGCCAGGTGGGATTCTGGGGCGAGGTAGCCCCTGGGCGGCAGGCCGCCACGGTGGGGACCCGCCCTCGAACCGCACAGGAACTCAAGGCCTTCGCCCGGGCCTGGGTTACGGGCGAGGCACAGCCCGGCCCGGACTGGTTGGAGCACGCGGAGGCGCGTCGAGTGTCCCTGCCCGGCTATCCCTTTGCGGGCAAGGACTACTGGCTGTACGGGTCCGGACCTGCCGAGAACGCCCAGACCGATCAGAAATACGAGTTCTCTGCAGCGCCCCCAATCGAGCCGCCGGCGGTCGCAGACGACGTCCCGCCGGAGGTCGACCGCCCCGATTTCCTGGTCGGGTGGGAGGAACGCCCATCGATAGATCGTCTCGAGCTGCTCATCGACCATGTTCGAACCAAATTCGAGACCGCGCTGGGGTTCGGCGGTGGGGACATCCTCGACATTGACCGAGGACTGTTCGACCTGGGGCTCGACTCGATCACCGCTGCCAACGTGTTCAACACCCTGGAGGCGGAGTTCGGTACGGGCATGGACCAGTCGCTGTTCTTCAACTACCCAACTGTGCGGCAGGTGGCAGATTACCTCGTCGCCTGGATCACCGCCGCGGATGCGCCTGCCACACCCCCCGAACTTTCGGGAAACGGGTCTGCCGATGATCTCGTGGACGTGGACTTGCTCGACGAGGACGAACTCGTCCAGGTCCTCCAGCAAGAACTTATTGAAGCCACTCTCGTGTAAGGAACCTCCATGGACGCCAATTCCAAGGACGAACTCATCAAGAAGTCAATTCGAACCATTCGTGAGCTCCGTCGTGAACTAGAGCACCGCGCCTCCGTTGACGTGCCCGTGGCGGTCGTTGGGATGGCCTGTCGATTCCCGGGTGGAGCGAACTCTCCCGAGCAGTTCTGGGAGCTCCTTCAGGCCGGCGGTTCGGGGCTCGTGGATGTGCCTCCCGAACGCTGGAACGTCGATGCGTTCTACTCGCCGCCCCCCGGTAAACCCGGCCGCTCCTACATTCGACGCTCAAACTTTTTGTCGGGTGATGTCGCAGAATTCGATGCACGGTTCTTCGGGATCTCGCCGGTCGAAGCTAACGCGATGGATCCTCAGCAGCGCGTGCTGCTCGAGGTTTGCTGGGAGGCTTTGGAACACGCCGGCCTAAACCCCACAATCCTCCGCGGCAGCGCCACAGGGGTGTTCCTCGGGATTAACAGCGCCGGCGAGTACTCGAAGCTCGTGACTTCCCATTCCGCCAACGACAACTATCTCGGGACAGGGAACACGCTCAGCGTCGCCTCCGGACGGATCTCTTATTTCCTCGGCATCAACGGACCGGCCATCTCGGTGGACACAGCCTGCTCATCGTCCCTGGTCAGTGTGCTCCTCGCGGCCGAGTCCCTAAGACGTGGCGAGTGCAGCACTGCCCTGGCGGCAGGCGTGAGCCTCATGCTGGCCCCGCAGGTTATGGCCGGGCTGTGCGCGATGAACGCCTTGTCCCCGGACGGTGCCAGCAAACCTTTTGACGCAGCGGCGGACGGCTATGGCCGTGGCGAGGGCTGCGGTGTCGTCGTGCTCAAGCGACTGCCGGATGCTCAGCGTGACGGCGATCGGGTGCTGGCGGTGATTCGCGGCGGAGCCATCAACAATGACGGCGAGTCGAGTGGCCTGACGGTCCCCAACGGCAACTCGCAGCGTCAAGTGCTCAGTGAGGCCCTGCGTAACGCCCGGCTTGAGCCGGGGGAGATCGACTACCTGGAGACTCATGGGACTGGCACACTGCTCGGAGACCCCATTGAGGTAGATGCAATTCGTTCGGTTTACGGTCCAGGCCGCTCCGAGCGGCCCCTTATCCTCGGGGCGGTCAAGGGCAACATCGGGCATCTCGAGCATGCCGCTGGTGTTGCCAGCCTAATCAAAGTGATCCTAAGTCTGGGGCATGGCAAGGTCACCCCGATTGTCGGCCTTGACGAACTCAATCCTCGGGTTGCGACCGGAGGACACGAGCTGTCCTTCCCCCGCGAGCTTTCCTCCTGGCCAGATGTCGACCGGCCCCGTCGTGCCGCGGTTTCGTCGTTCGGTTTCAGCGGCACGAACGCGAACGTCATCGTCGAGCAGGCCCCCAAACCGGTGGCTGAACCGTCGCGTGGTAGCCGGACCGCCCTGACCGTCTCGGCCAAGAGCGAGGGTGCCCTCAGGCGTCAGCTAGAACAATTCGAGAGGTACCTCAGCGGCACCACCAACGAATGTGAGGACATCGCTTGGACGGCCAACGTGTGTCGTGTCGCCTTCGACCATCGAGCCGTCGTCGTTGGGTCCAGCGTGGAGGAATTGCGGAGGCGTGTCACTGACATCCTTGCCTGGTCTGATAGCAACGGGTCGCTCTACTCGGCGGACCGCGTGGTGCTTGGCAGCAGCCAGGGACGGGACCGATACGACGCCAAACGTTCCCTGTTCACATCGGTCGGGGACGGCGTGGCGCTCACCGCCCATGTCGACGCCAAGATCCCGCCCAAGCTCGCCTTCGTCCTCACGGGTGATCAGGCCGCGCTCACCCCCAGGGCGAGGGAGCTGTACCGGCGCCAGCCAGCGTTTACCGAGGCATTCGATCTGGTCGCCTCCAAACTCAACCCCCGGGTGCTAGAGGAGTTCCGCGCCGGGAAACCAGCGCCGGACCAGGCCACAGCCGCAGCCTGGTACCTCTGCGGGGCCACCGCCATGGTCGTGCTGCTGACGAGTTACGGCGTGAGACCAGACGTGGTCCTAGGTGACGGGGCCGGGATCCTCGTCTCCGCCTGGGCTTCCGGGGCCATCTCTCTCGATGATCTGATCCGGCTTCACCAGGCGGATGATGTCCCAGCCCTGGCCGGCTCGCTCGCGCCCAGTGATCCGACATGCCGATTCCAGGCGATGTGGCATGGCGATGCCCGGCCGGATCCCAAGTTGTGGCGCGGTGAGCTGGCAAACTGCCGGGCCGCGACGATGGGGCAGCGAGAACAGGCAGTCCGTGGGCTGACCCGGCAGGGCTACCGGTTCTTCGTCGAGATTGACGGCTCCATGGATGGCGCCATGAAATCCGTCCTGGACGAACTCGCTGCGATCCTGGTTCGCCCCGCGGCGAACGGAGGCACCAATTTCGTGGATGCCCTCGCCACCCTCTACTCGCTGGGGGCTCAAGTTCAGTGGCGGGAGCTCCATCACGGCCGCACGTGTCAGAAAATCGTCCTGCCGAGCTACCCGTTCGATTCCCAACGTCACTGGCTCAAGCAACCCGAGGGGACAGATACCCAGCCGCTGGCGACAGGTTTCCAGGGGCGTGACCTCGGACTGCCCCTGCCGACACGACAGTGGCTGTACACGTTGAGCCTGGAGTCAACCCCCGAACTGGCCGACAATTCCGGCGTCGTCCACATCGGCTACTACCTTGAGATGATCCTGGCGGCCGCTCACTCCTGGTATGGGGTCGAGGATGTGTTTGTCCACGAGATGGATCTGGTCAGCGCGATGCTGGTCCTTCCGGGCGAGGTACGTGAGGTGGCCCTGCTGGTTGATGACCCCGGCGAGGATGGGCGACAGGGCTTCCGGTTCCTCTCCCGAACCGGAGGGCAGGGACCGTGGACCCCTCACGCAGAAGGCCGACTTAGTCTCACGCGTGGCCCTGAGCCCGGCGTCGTAGATCTGGATGGGACCAGTCTCACGACCAAGTCGTTGAGTGGAGACGAGGTCTACGAGGTACTCACGGCTCGCGGATTCCGCTTCGGCACTTCGGTTCGGTGGCTGGACCGGCTCTGGATCGGCGACCGTGACGCCGTTGTCCGGTTCTTGCCTGCAGGCAAAGAACACCACGCCCTGCCGTGCCATCCCGGCGTGCTCGACAGCTGCGCTCAAGTGTTCAACATTCTCGTAGGAGATCAGACGCCAAAGGGCACCAAGTACATGGTCAATCGGCTGGACAATGTAGCCCTGCGTGTCTCCCGCGAGGGGGACGAACGGACGCTTTTCGCCCGCGTCTCAGACGTGCGTGATGAAGGCAACGCCGTCTCGGGCGGGTTCTGCGTTACGACCACGACCGGGCAGCCGGTGATCTCCGCTGGCGGCATTCGTCTCGCCGCCTTCGATGAGGAGCGTCTAGGGCGCATGAAGGCGCTACTCGAGAGCGCGAGTGTTGGGACAGGTGAGTTCGACGCATCCTTCCGGCAACAGTTCGACGCCGCCTCCGAAGGGGAGCACAGCGGCCTCGTATGCGACTACCTGGTGGCGCTCCTGTCAGAGACCCTCGGAATGGACACTGGCGACGTCAAACCCGACGATGAGATCAAGGATCTTGGCCTGGACTCGATGAGCGGCCTAGTGCTGCTCGACCGTATCCGAGAGAAATTAGGGGCCGAGATCCAGATGACAGATCTTGTGCACTGTCGCGTCGTGCAAGATCTTGCGGAGTCCGTGACAAAGCTACTGTCGGGACGCCAGACCTCGAAGGACGTCCAGCTCGCCCCGCCCGATGCCGACATGAGTCTGGGACACTGGATCCGGAGCAAGACCCGGTCCAGTCAGGCCCGTGTGAGGCTCTTCTGCTTCCCGAACGGGTATAGGAGCGCCGACCTGTTCGACGAGTGGCAGGACATCCTCGGCCCGACGATCGACGTGGCGGCCGTGAAACTACCTGGGCTCGACGGTGAACGGATGGAAGAGACTTGTCCGCTCGACGTCGACGAGTGCGTCGATCTCGTGCGCCGAGCCGTTGATCCCGAACTGCTCGACCTCCCCGTGGCGACGTTTGGACACAGTTGGGGCTCGTTGTTCTCCTACCGGCTTGCCCATCTTCTGGAGAAGACCGCCAGCGTGCCGCTCGTGAAGTGCTTCGTTTCCGGGTATACGCCCGTGGACCGTGAGAACGGCCTCATCGGGCAACTCAAGGCCGAACTCTTGACCTCGGGGCTCTCAGAACTGCCCACCCCAGAGGAAGCCCGTACCCACAAGCCGCTGCGGGACGCAGTTGTGCGGGCGTTCGTCGCGGCTTGGGGGTACACGGAACGCGACACCCTGCTGACCCTTCCGATGCTGCTCGGCGCCTGCTGCCTCATCGACCGGTACCAGCACGACCCGGCCTCGCCCCTTCGCGCGCCGTTGACGGCATTCCACGGCATCGACGACTACGGCGTGACGATGGCGGAGATGGAGGGGTGGACTGACCTGACCAGTGGCCAGTTTTCCCTGTTCACCGTTGCCGGAGACCACCAGTTCATCAACAAGCATCAATCGGAGGCGGACGTGCTGCGGCACTTGAAGAGAGACCTGCTCTCGGGGCTAGACGACATCGATCACCCTGTGGCCGAGATGGCCCTGGGGCGCCGGAAATGAAAGGGGAGTTGTCATGAATGCGATCGCTGGAATTGAGGACGTGAGCTTCTACGGAGGCTCGGCTTGTCTGGACGTAAATCAGTTGGCAGAGAATCGGGGGCTCGACCGGGAGCGATTCGACAACCTACTCATGAAAGAAAAGGCCGTTGCCCTGCCTTTCGAGGATCCAGTCTCTTTCGCCATCAATGCCGCACGACCGCTCCTTTCCCGACTCAGCCCGGAGGACAAGGGTCGAATCGAGATGCTCGTCACCTGCACCGAGTCCGGTGTGGATTTCGGCAAGTCGATCAGCACGTACGTCCACGACGCCCTGGGACTGGGCCGCAATTGCCGCCTCTTCGAAGTAAAGAATGCCTGCTACTCGGGGACGGCTGGGTTCAGCGCAGCCATCAACTTCGTCTTGTCCCAAGTCTCGCCGGGTGCAAAGGGGCTGGTCGTCACTACCGACATGGCGAAGTTCTCCGTCGCGGAGGGTGGAGACGCGCTGTCCGAGGACTGGTCCTTCGCGGAGCCGAGCGGCGGTGCTGGCGCCGTTGCGATCCTCGTGGGGGAGAATCCGAAGATATTCAGCGTCGATGTTGGCGCGAACGGGTACTACGGATTCGAAGTCATGGACACCTGCCGCCCGATCCCCGACAGCGAGGCCGGGAACGCCGACCTGTCGCTCATGAGCTACCTGGACTGCTGCGAGTCCGCCTACCGGGAGTACGAGTCCCGAGTAGCCAGCGTCTCGTACACGGACACCTTCGATTTCCTGTCTTTCCACACGCCATTCGGCGGCATGGTTAAGGGAGCCCATCGCACAATGATGCGTCGATTTGCACATGCCAAGGGTGAACGGATCGAGCAGGATTTTCAGGATCGGGTTGCCCCGGGGCTCAGCCTGTGCGGCCGCGTCGGGAACATCATGGGCGGCTCGATATTCCTCAATCTATTGGGAACCATAGAGCAGGGACGGGTTACCGGTCCTTCGCGCATTGGGTGTTTCTCCTACGGCTCTGGATGCTGTTCGGAGTTCTATAGCGGTGTCATCGACAAGGGCAGTCAGGACTACGTGCGGTCGCTCAAGGTTTCGCAGGCACTCAACGAGCGGCACGAGCTGTCGTTCGCGGAGTACGAGGAGCTTATGAGGCTCAACAGCGTAGTCAGCTTTGGTACCCGCAACTGGGAGCTGACGAGCGAACTGCTCGGCGACTGGCGTGATCGCCTGAAAGGTACCGGTCGCGTGGTCCTGACCCAGATTGAGGAGTTCCATCGTGAATACGCAACTTTGTGACCAGGCCTCTTCGCTGCGAGGTGATGTTGTCTCCGTGCGGCCCGCGAGTGACGGCGTGGCGGTCATTGAGATGCACGACGAGGCGGGCAAGAACACCTTCACCGAAGAGCTGACGACGGAGCTGGCTGCGGCCTTCGAGCGCGTGGGGTCCGATGAGCAGCTCCGGGCGGTCGTGCTGACCGGGTACGGCCCCTATTTCTGCAGTGGCGGCACGCTCGGGGCGCTGCTCGACATCCAAGACGGCCAGAACACGTTCCTCGGGGCGGGTGAAGGACCCGGCATCTACACCATGCCCCTGACGTGCCCAATCCCCGTCGTGGCCGCCATGCAGGGCCATGCCATCGGTGGAGGGTTCTCGCTGGGGCTCTTCGCGGATGTTGTTGTCCTAGCCCGAGAAGCCGTTTACTCCGCCAGCTTCATGAAGTACGGGTTCACCCCAGGCTTTGGGTCGACCCTGATCTTTCCGGAGAAGCTGGGGCTGCCCCTAGCGGAGGAGCTTCTGCTGGGTGCGCGAACCTATCGGGGGGCCGAGCTGGCCTCGCGCGGCGTCCCCTTCGAGGTCGCTCCTCGCGGTGAGGTTCTCGATCGGGCGTTGGTTATGGCAGAGCGACTCGCCGATAAGCCGCGTCGTTCCCTAATCACCTTGAAGGCGCATCTGGTCCGGCATCTCCTGGAGCAGCTCCCTCACTGCACAGAACTGGAATTGGCCATGCACGAAATCACCATCCACGAACCGGAGGTGCGAGAGCGCCTCATCAGTCGATACAGCGCATAGGAGGAACAGCATGTTCAGTCTGAAGGACAAGATTGCGATTGTGACAGGGGGTTCCAGGGGGATTGGGCGCACTATCGCCTTGGAACTGGCTCGCCATGGTTGTCAGGTCGCCGTGGTGTATGCCAGCAGTTCGGCTGCCGCGGAGGAGACGTGCGCCGAGATTCGTAAGATGTCCACCCGAGCCGAGGCTTATCGGTGCGACGTGTCCGATCCTGCTCAGTGTAGAACCGTAGTCCGCCGCATCATGGATGACTTTGGCAGGGTCGATGTCCTCGTCAACAATGCTGGGATCGTGAGGGATGCAGTTGCTGCGTCGATCAAGGACGAGGACCTTGCGGCGGTGCTTGACACCAATCTCAAAGGTGCCGTCCACATGATCCGTGAGTGCTATTTCGGTTTCATCCGGCAGCGTTCAGGGTCAATCATCAATGTCTCATCGGTAGTCGCCTTGCTCGGTGGGACGGGGCAGGCCACCTATGCGGCGGCTAAAGCAGGGTTGATCGGCCTCACGAAGTCCGTAGCCCGGGAGGTCGCAGCTCGGGGAGTGCGGTGCAACGCCATTGCGCCCGGGATCATCGAGACCGAGATGACCGAGTTCATGCAGGGTGACGAGAGTCGCCTGGCCTTGGTGCCGATGCGTCGCTTCGGGAAGCCCACCGAGGTAGCAAACCTGGTGGTTTTCCTTGCCGGCGATGCCAGCTCATACATCACCGGCGAGGTTATCCGAGTGGACGGGGGGTTGGCGACATGACCGCCATCGCTGCCCGCGGGAACAGCAGCCCGTTGTCGGGCGCGCGTGCGCCCAGCCAGTTGATGCCCGAACTGTTCGCCCCGGACGTAAGTGTGTGGGAGGTTAGGGATGAGAAGGTGCGGGAGGAGTTGCACCCCGAGGAACAGCAGTACATCGAGAGAGCCGTCGCCAAGCGGCAACTTGAGTTTGCCCGAGCACGGTACTGTGCCAGGCAGGCCTTGGACCGCTTCGGGCTTGAGCGTCCCTCGATGATCCCGGGCATTGCGGGGGAGCCCAGCTGGCCCCAGGGAATCATCGGGAGCATGACCCATTGCGAGGGCTACGCGGCCGCCGCCGTAGCCCCGCGTGCGAGGCTGGTCAGTCTCGGTCTCGATGCCGAAGTCGATGCGCCGTTGCCCGAGCGCGTGCTCGGTCTGGTGGCTCTTCCTTCGGAGATTCGTCGATTGGCGCTCTTGGGGGCTCTCGAACCCGCTCTGCACTGGGACCGGATCCTCTTCAGTTGCAAGGAAAGCGTCTACAAGGCTTGGTACCCCCTAGCCCACAAGTGGCTTGGGTTTGAGGATGCGGAACTGGCTCTGCGACTGGATGGAACCTTCCGGGCACGTCTGCTCGTCGAGGGGCCGGCGGTCCCAGGTGGGCGCCTGCGATTGATGGCCGGAGCATGGCGCTCCAGGGAGGGACTCTTGCTCTCAGCGGTCAGTGTCCCAGCCGGGGATGTAACCGATGGTGAACAGGGACTGGACCTTGACGTGGCGTCAACGTGTTCCCTAGGTAACAGGGCGTGTCGCGACCTGATGGAGGCGAAATGATTGAGACGAAGCTACTGACCAAGGACTACGGGAAGAAGCGAGCCGTTGACAACCTGACGATTCAGGTTCGACCCGGCGAGGTCACGGGCTTCCTTGGCCCAAATGGGGCGGGGAAGACCACCACCATGAAGATGATCATGGGACTGCAAACCCCTTCCAGTGGCGAGGCGACGATCAATGGCCGCCCGTTGTGCCGCCATCGTGCCCCGATGCGCGAGGTAGGGGCTTCGCTCAACCCAAGGGATTTCCACCCGGGGCGTACGGCCCGGGCGCATCTGAGTTCCCTCGCGGCAACACACGGCATCGGCACTCGCCGCGTCGACGAGGTGCTGGGACTCACGGGCCTGGAAGCAGTGGCCAACAAGCGCGCGGGGACGTTTTCACTGGGAATGTCCCAGCGACTCGGAATCGCGGCGGCCCTGCTCGGGGACCCCGCGACGCTGATCCTGGATGAACCCGTCAACGGCCTCGATCCCGAGGGAGTTGTCTGGGTGCGAGACCTCGTCAAGCGGCTCGCGGCGGAGGGGAGAACCATCTTCCTCTCAAGCCATCTGATGAACGAGATGGCCGTCACCGCGGATCACCTGATCGTCATTGGGCGGGGCAAGCTCCTTGCCGAGGGATCGATGGAGTCCATCTTGAAGGCGGACTCCGAGGTGACCACGACGGTGCGGTCGCCGCAGATCGTACAGCTGCGTGACGTTCTCGTTCCCCAGGGTGCCTCTGTGGAGCTCACGGGTTCCAACGAGGCCATCGTGAAGAAGATCGAGACCACTGTCATCGGTGAGACCGCCGCGAAGAACGGCCTCGTCCTGCACGAACTCACTCCGGTTAGGACGTCGCTCGAGCAAGTGTTCATGAACCTGACTGGAGACGCCGTCGAATACCGGTCGACGAGTGCTCACGAACCACGAAAGGGACAGAAATGATTGACGTGCAAGAGACGGCCATCGGAACAGGCGGTCCGCTCACCCAAAGCACACCAACCACTAAGACGGACAAGGCTGGCGTGCGAGCAGCGACCTCCCAGCCGAGATGCTCGTTGCTCGGGGTCCTGAAGTCGGAGTGGATAAAGCTCTGGTCGCTGCGTGCGGCGCAGGTAACGGCAGTGTTCATGCTGGTTCCCATGACCATCATCAACTTGCTGGTTCTCCTGTTCGCGGACGTCAGCGGCGGCACACAGCTGTTGGCGGTCGACGCCACGGTTCGCATGTTCACCACCATCGACTTGATCTTCATCGTCGTTTTGGGCGGCATGTTTGCAGCAGGGGAGTTCTCGACGGGATCCATCCGGCCCAGCCTCGGTGCGGTCCCCAATCGTGGGCTGCTCGTGGTGGCGAAGATCATGGTGCTCGCGCTTTCCGTGCTGATCCTATCGATACTTGCAGTCGGCATCAGCGTGGTCCTTGGTCTGATCGTGCTGCCGACGCGGGGCGTCGAGCAGTCATTGGAATCCCCTGCGGTCCGCATGATCGTCGGTCTGTGCCTGTACTCAATGTTGATGGGGCTGTTCTCGTTCTGCATTGGGTTCCTTGGCCGCTCGAGCGTTGGCGCCATCTCGGTGACGCTCGGGATCCTGTGGATTCTGCCGTCGGTCGTCAGGATGCTGGGCGACGGCGAGATGGCCCAGGCGATCATGGCCCGGCTGCCGGGCGTTGCCGGTTCACAGGCATTCGCGCTGGAGCCGGCGTCGTCGACGGGTGGCGCCTGGGGCGGCCTAGCCATCCTCGCCGCGAACGTAGTCGTGATGTCGGTGATCGCGGTGGGTCAGTTCAAGAGGCTCGATGTGTGAGAAACGAGGATGTGCGAGATGTGAGTAGGTGGGGACGACTGAGATCGTCCCCACCGTCGCCTAGTCCCAACAGGACGAGCCGACTGGGATTGGACTGCTATAGATTTTGTGGACGGCAGCGAAGAACTTGGATTATGATTTAAGTTGCTGTCTCACTTTTCCTTGATATCTTGACGCACTTCATTCGGGGTGTGCTGCCCGAGTGGAGAATGAGGTTTGGTCTGATTTAGGCTTATTCATGGGGTGTAGTCGAGGATGAGTTCAGCGACGGCTTGTTTTGTGGTTCCAAAAATGCCGCAGGGGCGACGGTAATCAGTGTGTAGAACACGCCATATCCTGAGATTCGTAATGACCCGCTCGATGAGGTGGCGGACGCGATTGATGGTCATGTTGCTTCTCCTGTCGATGTCGGTGAATTCGCCATGGACAGGTTTCTTGACGGGGTGATCATTCCCAATCCGATGTGGCCTTTGTCCTCGATATTATCTTGACTGTCGAGGGCTGTGAGGAATTCAGATTCCGTGATGGCCTTCACGTCATGAACACTACCTGCTGATGGTTTGAGATCCAGGCGAGGCGCCCGGCCAGGGCGCAGGCACCTGCAAGTTCACCCCCGTCGTGTGGTGCTTGCCCCAGTCACGGTTCGGGACGCTTGGACCATGGCCAGCAGGGCGCCAAAGGTGCCGTCGATGATGTAGAGGATCTTCCACTTCAGGCACCCAGATCCTTGGAAGGCCTCGGAGATCAACGGGGTGTACGCGGACGCTACTGGCGAGATGGCGGCCTGGGGGACCATGTGGATATCGACCAGCAACTACTGGGCGATATTGTGCCTGAGCAGCAACAAAATGATTCTGGATGCAGCGAAACAGCCCCAGGGTGCGGGACCCTGCTACTGGAAAGATCCCCGGAATGGGAGATGTGGATCAGTTCACACAAGTTCATCTGGTCTGGTCACGGTCAAGACGTGTGGTAGCATTCACGGCGGCGGCTTGTCATTCATCCGAGGTTTTTTTGTTTCTACACCTTGAATTATCTCAGGTCAGGCAGGTCGCCTTCGCATCTCCCTTTAGGTAGAGCGTTAGTTGGGGAAGCCAAAGCACCCCTATGAATAAACCTCGCTGTGTTGAAGGTGCTGTTGTTGTGCCAGTGTGGGTCAAATCCTCGACGTGACTGGCTGCCGGCATGCTCGCCCCTTCCGGAGGGTGGATGTATACCGTACCATACCGCATGGTATGGTTTCTTGGTGGAGAAGCTTGATCGGTCGTCGTGGTTCCGGGTCGCGGCTCGCCTGTTGGTGGAGCGTGGTGGGGGTGGGCTGCGTGTTGAGGCGTTGTGTCGGGACGCGGGGGTGACGAAGGGCTCGTTTTACCACCACTTCCGTGATCTGGGGGAGTTCAAAACCGCGTTCATGGACTATCTCTACCAGCGTGGCGCGATGGACCCGATGTCTCGTTTGGCGGCTCTGGATTCCCCTCGTGAACGGTTGCGCGGGCTGATTGAAGCCATCGCTTGCGAAGACCTGGCGTTGGAGGCTGCGGTCCGGAGGTGGGCGGCATCCGATCCTGCGGTGGCTGAGCACTTGAGACAGGTGGACCAGGCGAGGACGGCGTTCGTCGCCGAGATGTACCACGAGCTCCTGCCCGACGATCCGGCGCTCGCGGACGATATGTGCCGGCTGGCCCAAGCGTTCTATCTGGGCGCGGTCATGCTGGAACCGCCGGTGACCGGCGAAGAGTATCGCCGGCTCACCGCTCTCCTCGACCGGATCGTGCGGGTGTGACACATGTCCGAGGTGCTTGTGGTCGGCGCCGGGATCAGCGGACTCGCCGCCGCCTGGCGGCTGCGCTGCGCAGGAATCAGCACCTGTGTGCTGGAACGATCCGACCGCCCCGGCGGGCGCATGCGTTCCGTTCAGGTGAACGACTGCACCATGGAAGCCGGAGCCAACTTCATCACCGACGCCTACCGGATCATTCCCGGGCTGGCGGGCGAAATGGGCATTCCCCTGCAAGCGGTGCGCAGGGACAGCGCCATCGCCATCGATGAAGCGATCCGTGCTTTCCGAGCCGACCGGCCAGCAACCGCGATCAAGGCGGGCATCCTGTCGCTACGTACCGTGACCGGAGAGCTTCCCGGGCTCGCCCGATTCGCAGCCCGATACCGGCGCCGAGGCACTGTCGATCCGCTCGATTGGCTCGACCTCGACCCGGTTCCCACAACCGAGTGGTCACAGGCGCTGGGGATCACGACGCTGGCGGAACGCTGCTGGCGACCGGCCTATCACGGCTTCTACTTCCAAGACACCCACGCCACCTCGGCGGCGGCCGTGGCCGCGATGGCACAACACGGATTACGCCAACAGACCCTGACCATGCCAGGAGGGCTGTCCAGCCTCACCGACGCGCTCGCCGCCAGGCTCGACGTGCGCACCGGAGTGAAGGTCACCCAGGTCGAGGAAGGCTCGACATCGGTCACGGTCCACACCGACACCGGCCGATTCCGGGCGGACAAAGTGATCGTGGCGCCGCCAGGCCCCGACATCCGTCGCCTGAAGAAACTCGACCCCCTGGAAGCCGCTGTCGCGTGCACCCCCTACAGCGCCGCTCTGCTAGTTGGCCTGGGAACCCGACGTCGCCTGCGATCCTGCGAGCTGGGCGGTGCCTACGGCGTCTTGATGCACCCCGACGAGCCGCCCCTCGCTGCCCTCTGCGTCGCCAGCCGCGCCGGTCACGCGCGCGGCGCCGGCGACCTGGTCACCTGCATGTTTGCGGACCGTCACGCCCGTGAACTCTCCTCACGGGCGGATTCCGAGATCATCGAACTCGCCCGTCGAGCACTCCTCACATGGGAACCCACACTCCAAGACGCGCTGGCCACGAGCCCCGAACACCATTTGGTCGTCCGCATCCCCCACGCCATGCCCACCAGCGCACCCGGAAGGATCGCGCACATCAAGGCCTACCGCGCACACGCCCACGCCCGGCGCGTGATCCTGGCAGGCGACTCCCTCGCCTGGCCCTGGGCCGACTCCGCAGCCTTCGCCGGACAATGGGCCGCCGACCTCATAGCTCGACCGTAAAGACGCGTCCACGGTCGGCCGGGTCCTGACTTCCTGTCGATTGAACCGGCTCTCGGTCTGTGGTCGGCTCACCGGTGAACCGATCCGCTGTTACGAGCACGACCACCTTGGCCCACTGGTCCACGTTGAGGTGAAGAACCTCGGCAGCATCCCTGGCGGTGGAGGGTGGTGTTTCGTTGGTTGAGCCCAGGGCAAGTGGAATCGGGCTGCAACACCAAGGAATTCCAAGAACGCCCACCACGTCCCCACGATGGGGCACGCGTTCGTCCGCTCGGTGATCAACGACCACACTTTCGGGTGGTCTACACCGAGGTCCACGACGACGAGTCGGCTCACACGAGGGTCACCGACCCGTCAATGCCGTCGAGGGCGACGAGTTCCTGCTCGGGTAGGTAACCAGCAGAAGAACGGAGTCGCTTGACCAGGTCCTGCTCAGAGCCGTCGGTCACTGGAGCAATGAGGAAAGCAGCGCGGATCAGCGTGTCGACCTCGTCGATCTCATGGGGCTCCATGGCGCGAAGCTGCATTTGGCAAAACCAGCAGCGCCTGCGGTGACGCCTGACTTCCGCTTGGGGTCGCCGGGTATATCCCCAACCCGTTCACTCCTCAAGGTCAGACTCGGACTACTGGTCGAAGCTGTGCTGTCCAGTGGTCTTTTGGTCTCGTCAGGCGCTCAAGCCTGGCCCATCCAGATCTTGAGACGGATCACCCGGATCACCGAGAGTCTGTTCAACATCATCAGCAAGGTAAGGCGCTGACCGCATGACCGGTCGTGGGGGAGAGCGTTCAAGACGTTCCTCCCCACGCCCAGTCCCTGCAAGCACTGATGAAGCGAACCGTAAACATTCCCAGGGCAGTCGACTTTTGGTGGTGGTGACTGGCTGACATGGGAAGTTTCGGCTGACCAGTAGCGTCTTCACGTCCTGGGGAAGCGTTGCTTGAAGTCGAGTGCGACGTCCTTCATATAGGCGAACTCGACTCCTTCGGCCTCGCGCATGTGGGCGATGAGGCGTTCGAGCATCAGTTGGTTCTGCGGGCGGCCGGAGACGTCTGGGTGAATGGTGATTGGGAAGACGGCGTAGTCCATCTCCCGCACGACCC
>ERZ773043.270-NODE-270-length-29924-cov-9.321939_pt1 | contig 29924 bp, 27 predicted proteins | sample MGYA00580636_ERZ773043 | MGnify/ENA primary metagenome ERZ773043 (study PRJEB29015, sample SAMEA2737992) | human oral metagenome | biome: human oral; feature: human-associated habitat; material: dental | place: China | collected 2065 ...
AATATTGTACTACTTCTATTTCCTGCTCGGTAGGGTATTGAAGCTTCAATTCTTCTTTTTTTGCGTTTTTAAGTATCGCCTTTAAATAAAGTCCTGTTTCAGTATTCGGCGGAATACTTATTTTACAGTCGTCATATATTTTTATATTCTTTTTTTTGTAATTCCATTCTTCTATAAATACAACATCACACTTATAACGCAGATAGTCCAAACCCTCTGAACCTAACAAATATAAATTTACATATACATCCTGAGTTTTGTTTGAACTGTTTTTAAGTTTAAAGTATGAATAGGTATATATACTTTCATCATTATAGTAAGTTAATTCTCCCACAGGTATATCCGCTACGCTTACAGGGTTTGTAGCATTTTGGTATAAAACCGCTATGTGTATGCATAGCCATAAAAAAGCAAATACCTTAAACAGCCTTTCTGTATAAAATATACAGCTGTTATATCCGTTTTTTGTCATATATCTTTTATAAATGGATTTATTTATTTTCATATTCTTTTTCTCCTTGTAATATATTTTTTATATCAAGGAAGTATACGCCTATCTACCACCTCCCATACAAATCCGTTTCTTTTTATAAACCACAAGTCATATGAATTTCCGCCTGAATAAAATCCGTCAGGTAAAAAGAATATATATCCCTTTTCCCCGTCATGTGCGACCTTTAATATCTTAGATTTGCTATCGATATATTTAGGAATTTCGTATTTTTCTACACTTTCATTTTCTTCATTTGATTTTTTCTTTTTTTCATAGTCTGCAATTTCAGAAGTTTGATCATATATATAAAATATATCATCTTTATCAGTTTTAACAACTCCGCCCAACAAAGCGTTTGCGTAGCCTACAATTGACTGTACTTCTTTTTCCTGTTCTTTTTTAATCTGTATTTTTTGTATATTTTCAATTTGAATATTTATTAAAACAAAAAATACATCAAGCATAATCAAGAAAATAAATATTCTTTTACATTTATTTTTTATATCTAAGTTACTCATTTTTAAGCACCTGCTTTTTAAAATATCTTTTTAAAACGTAGCTTTATTTCAATGCCGGAATTATTTGTTAATAATTAAAACCTCCCACACCAATAAGGTGTGTTTGGACTTATCTAAAAATTCATCACCTTATACAGACCTATATTAATATATCTAATTATCTAAACGTACATAAATATATAAATACCCGACTGTTGTGATGATTTATTAATCCATAAGTTTTAGCTGATATTCTTAATATTTTTTTAAGAATATCATAAAATTTTAATGCTGTCAATGATATTTTTCTTGAGTGTATGTATTTCACAGTATATCTTTTGCCGCTGATTATTTTACTATATATGCCGGGATTTATTCAATATTTTTAATATCCTCCACAATGTAAATCGGTCTGTCCTTTAACTCACTGAATATTATACCTATATACTGCCCTATTATACCCACTATAACAAAAAGTACCGCAAACATAAAACAGAGTAATACTATAATAGTTGCATATCCGTTTGGCGTGCCTACCGATGCCCATGAATATATGGTATATACCATCATTATAAATCCCAGAACTGCCGCAGATATACCGGCATATATCCCCAGTTTCAGCGGAAGATCGGAAAAACACAGTATTGTATTTATTGAAAATTTAAAAAGTTTTTTTATTGAATACTTACTCTGACCGGCTGCCCTTATACCTGCCTCATATTTAAGAGCGGTTTTATTAAATCCGAGATTCTGAACAAAACCTCTTAAAAATCTTACCTTTTCACGATATGATTTTTTTAAAATCTCAGCTGCCCTTTTTGATATACCAAAAAAATCGGAGGCACTTTTTTCTATCTTTGTATCACTTAATATATTTATAACCGTATAAAATCCGTTTGAAGCTATATTCTTTATTATGCCGGCTGATTTATTGCCTGTCCTTATCATGCTTATAATATCATAGCCTCCGTCAAATTTCTCAATCATCATAGGGATGCATGAAGGCGGATGCTGCAGATCGGCATCCATACATATAAGTGCATCTGCATCGGCATAATCTATGCCGGCAATCATAGCCGCCTCATGACCGAAATTCCTTGAAAAATGCAAAACCTTTACATTTTTATCACCGGCTGCAATATCGTTAAGAATCTGCCTGCTGCTATCAATGCTTCCGTCATTGACAAATAAAATCTCATATTTTTTTCCTGTATTTTTCAGGTACGGCAATGCCTCTTTATAAAATTTTACAAGAACAGCCTCTTCATTGTATACGGAAACTACAAGAGAAACCTTTTCTATCGGATTATTGCCTGAACTTTCTTTAAAGTCCTTAAAATCACCTGATATAGATATACTTTCATCCGTATTTTCCGTACTATTTATTTTATTCATATACCTCAATCTCCAGACTTTTATGCGACGGCTTTCTCTCATTTTTGGGAGGAAGCTTCATATAATCGCCATAAACAATTCTAAGTATTTCCTCATAATTTTCAGCCACGGGAAGCTGTATATCTTCAAATTTTATATAAAATGTATTTTTAATCCATTCCTTTCTAAGTGTTACATATAGATAATCAGGCTGGTAATTGCTGTAATATAAAAAAGTACTTTTTTTTGAGGATGAAAAAAGCTTTGAAAGCCTCTCCTGGAATGTAAATAAAAATCTCATTTTAAAAAGCCTTCCTATACCTGACATTATAAACACCGCAATCTTATATAAAGGCGTATATTTTTTATAATCAAGTCTGTACCTATGCCCCATAGAAAGTAAATATACCGTCTTTTGCAGGGATTTTATAAAAAAAGCCGGCACTTTATGTTTAGGCAGTACATCAAGTATAAATATATCAACCCAAAGCTTATTTAGCTTTCCGTCATAAAATGCATCTTCTTTTTCAGGTTCATGTCTCCTGCTTTTCTCATATATTACACGTGGCGTAAAATCATAAAAGGCTTTTGAGTCTCTTATATCATCAGGTAATACAAGATTAAAACCCTCTGAAAGTTCACGCTGTGCAACCCTTTTAAAAAGCTGCCAGTTCTGCCTTGTCATTGCTATATCGGCATCATCATCCCATGGAATAAAACCATTGTGCCTTATCGCACCTAACAGAGTTCCTGCATCAAGCGTATATGATATATCATACTTTTTGCAAAGTCTATCTATCTCTTTTAATATTTTAAGATTTGCTTCCTGGACTTTTAACAGTCCATATCTGTTATCCATGTATATACCCCACATATATCGCATTATACTTCATTTTAAACAGAAATATCCATGCACCGCATACTTTTAATATTTTATCATTTTACATGTTTTTTACTATTTTTATAATACTCTGTGCCATATAGTCAATCATGCTGTCGCTCATACCCGGATATACACCCACCCAGAATGTATCACGCATTATTCTGTCGGTATTTTCAAGTCTGCCTACTACCCTGTAGCCTTCACCTGAAGCACGCATTGAATTAAAGCACGGATGTTTTATAAGATTTCCGGCAAAAAGCATCCTTGTCTGTATCTTTTTTTCCTCAAGCCCTTTTACAAGCACCTGCCTATCTATACCCTCATTGCAGGTTATAAGAAATCCGAACCAACTCGGATCTGAATTTTTACAGGGTTCAGGCAGTATAATCCTGTCCGATACCTCCTCAAGCGCCGCTTTCAGTCTTGCATGATTATATTTTCTTCTCCTTACAAACTCCGGAAATTTTTTAAGCTGTGCACATCCAACCGCAGCCTGCATATCACTTACTTTAAGATTATATCCAAAATGAGAATATACATATTTATGATCATATCCCAGCGGAAGATCCCCGTATTTTGCATCAAATCTGTGCCTGCATGTATCATCCTTGCCTGAGTCGCAATAACAATCCCTACCCCAGTCTCTTACAGATCTTATTATTTTATTTAATTTAGGATTTGACGTATATACTGCGCCGCCCTCACCCATAGTCATATGATGAGGCGGATAAAAACTTGATGTGCCTATATCGCCTATAGTACCTGTAAGGCGAACTTCTCCATTATACTCATATGTACTTCCAAGAGCATCACAATTATCCTCTATAAGCCAGAGATTATGTCTGTCGCAAAATTTCTTTACCGCATCAAGATCAAATGGATTTCCAAGCGTATGTGCCGCCATTACCGCCTTTGTCTTTTTTGAAAGTGCCGCCTCAAGCATCGATACATCTATGTTGTACTGAGGTATAGTAACATCTACAAATACAGGCACTGCACCATATATAAGCATAGGGGTTACAGTTGTAGGGAAGCCGCATGCAACTGTTATAACCTCATCGCCACGATTGATCTTCCTATCCTTCAATATATCTGAAGTAAGACTCATAAATGCGGCAAGGTTTGCACTTGAGCCTGAATTTACAAGTGCCGCATATTGTATACCGAGATATTTTGCAAATTCCGTCTCAAATTCCTGTGTATATCTTCCTGATGTAAGCCAAAACTCAAGTGAGGAGTCTACAAGATTTACCATCTCCTCGCTGTCATACACTCTTGAAGCATAAGTTATCCTGTCTCCCGGCTCAAACTCCTTTTTTATATTATGATATTTATCGCAATAAGCTCTTACATATTTAAGTATTTCCGCTTCAGCTTCCGCCTTTGTCATATTTTCAAACATGTCGCCTCCTTTATGGATCTTTAATTTTGTGATTCTGTGATTCTTTTTTCAGGTTTGAATACATTCAGTCCCTTATCCTGCAATATTTTCAGAGCCTTTTTTATCCTTACCGGATCATGATATTGAAAAATTTTTGTAAGTTCATCATCTGAAAGCTGTGTATAATTTAATGCCGCCTCCTGCATTGATATAAAGTTTTCCTTTCTATACACCGACATCCTGATTTCATTTGAATATGTTATTATATTTCCCAGCATATAGCTTATAATTATAATACAAAATGCATATATATTTATATTGGTACACAGAGCGTTAAATACATTGCCATGTTTTTTATCTGATATTTTTTTACTGAATATATTTTTATCTGACATATTTTGTACAGCCTCCGTATAGGCTTTAAGACCCGCAGCAGCTATATATTTTTTATATATAAATAAGGTCAGTAAAATGCCGAATGTTCCTGACTGGAACTGCAAAGCATATCTTGAACTCATAGCATAGGTGTCTTTTAGAAATATCCATCTTGACATTACTACAAGCAGATGTGAAGCCCCTCCTGCAAACAGCAGGCATGCAGGAAAAATACTTATTTTAAATACACCTTTATAAAAATTCAGATAAAGTGCATAAATATAAAAAATCCCTATTAAAATCCCTGTCAAAAACAGCAGAGTATCAGACAGCCCGGCTTTTTTAACCACTTCATTGTCAAATATCACAGAGGCAAATGATTTAAGCAAAAGTCTCAACAGCAAAAGCGGGTCATCCGATATTACTTTTGTAAATGGAAGATTTGTCGCCCCGGCATGTTCTTCAACTGAATTTATCCGGCTGTATATATATATCATCGTAGGAGCAATCACATTTATAAGCCATATTATATGTGCTCTTATATGTGTTTTTAATGTGTTTATATTCATTCTGTACAGTTCATTATCCGCTTTACCCTGAACGGAATATTTTTTAATTTTTCCGCATGAGAGTATTATATTTATTATATACACTGCTGAAATTGCCAGTGCATATATCATAATATACGGTCCTGAAAAAAGCAGCATAGTATACGGAAGTATAATCACGGCACGCATATCATGGCTGTATCCCGGGCTTTTTTTAGGTTTAAGTACGCCATCCTGCTCTAAGAGTCTGTCATATATGTAAAAGTGATATGAAAACATGGCAAATGCAAGAAAATGTACCCATCCGCTTCCGTTTATAAGCATCTCCCATTTGTTAAGTGAAAAACCTATAAATGCAAGAAATGATATAAATGCATATGAGGCGTTTCTCTTTGCGGCATAATACAGTATAAAAAATACTGAAACTGATAAGAAAAATGCACCTAGCATCATATCAAACATAGTACTGTATGAAAAACATTTTACATTTACAATTCTCTGTATATAGCTTATAGGCATACGTGTAAATATATCAGCCCCCATATATGGTTTAAAACTGTACACATCTTTAAGATAACTGTTTACAAGCCTTATATAATCGGTATATACTACATTTGCTGAAGCTGAGCGTATATATGCAAATGTAAATAAAAATCCCATTACCGTAATTATAAGTGCTAAAAATTTTTTCCCCATCATAGACCTCATATTAATTTTATTTCAATTCTAATCGGCTTTTATATTCACCAAAAGACTTAGGTTACCGCTTCCCCTTTTCTCCTGTGCATCCTTAAGATAAAAATTATTATACACCTTTAAATTAATTATTTCATACGGCTTTACTTCAAACTTCTGATGAGAAACATTATTTTCAAGTTTAAGCTCTATAGTCATATTATCATCAACAGTCATATATACCGTTTCATTGCCTTCAAGCTCTCCCGGATACATAAATTCAATATCTATCAAACCGTCCTTGCCTGCCATTATGTTAACTTCAGCCTGTTCATCCATCCATCCGTCAGTATAATAGCCCTCAATGGCTTCGCATTTGACATTTCTTATCATATCGGTAACATCCACAAAAGCATTTTGTGCTGCATCCTCTTTAATTACAAGCATATTTGAAGTTACTTGACCGAAATCACGGTATGATTCAACAAATTCAACCTCAGTACCCTCCGCCTTTCTCTTAGGATCAAATACCTTAAAAAATGTATCGGCATTAAATTTGCTCATCTTATAATAGTTGCCTATTATATAAATTTTTTTGCCGAATATATCACTGCCGTACTTACCGTAGGTAACATCCGCCAGAGTATTATACCTTTTTTGATCTGGAAACAGATATATCCCTGAGTATTTTGAATGACCGTAAAGCTCTACCGGAACCATTAAAACCATCCATATAAATACAAGTATAAACGGCAGGTACTGTTTTATATCTATATCCATACTCAGAATTTCTTTTGCAATATCTGTATTTTTTTCCTTTTTAATAGTACCATACATATGTGAAAGCCACAACAGCGCCGTCATGTACGGAGCATAAACCCACCTCATCTCAACTCTTATAGTTACTGCCGAAGCTACGATGCAGCCTGCCATAACTCCAAAAAAAAGCAGGGTGGTATATAATGAATTTCCTAAAGCTTTCTGATGCAGAATCAATGAAATCTGGTTTGATATATAAATGATTAGAATTATAAAAAGAACCCCAATTGCACAGCATACAAAAAGCTTTATAAAAAAATCGGTATCATTCCATGTAACACCGTTTAAGTGTTCAGGTCCTGCATTAACTCCCAATATATAAAGTATCTCTGAAAATATATTTTTTATAAAATCCTTTATATTAAATGTATCTTTTACAAATGTGGAGCCTGTCCCGGCAGGCATCACTCCCCCGGTTGACATAAGCCTTACAATCTGTACAAGTGTAAATACCGCAACCGGAGCAAACCACAATCTTATTTTTCTTTCTTTTTTTACAAACAGTATGTAGAAAAACATAGGCAACAGCACCATATATCTCTCATGCGTAAAACATATAAAGAGATAACATATAACCGCCTTGCCAAAATTCTTTGTATATTCCTTTTGAATAATGCAGATATACATATTGTACAGGATTATTAATAAAAACAAAAGGCACATAGCCTCCATAAGCCCCAGAAGCTGTGATATATCATAATATGAAAATCTTGAGCATATAAACATAATTCCGGCTATAAAACCTACAGGTCTTGATGCCGAAAGTCTTTTTGCAAATAAATACAAAAATGAGGCAATTACTGCTGAAAATATTATATTAAAAGGAACTACCCATGTTATCCTGTTTCCTATAATTCCAAGCTCAAGCCATGCCGCAAACCAATACACAGGTCTGAATCTTGTAGAACCTATAGGAAATACATACTCTATAAAGCTCTGTTCTCCGTAGCATGACCACATATAAAGATCATCCATATAAAGCCCTGAGATACGTATACCTGCATTTACCCAGAAAGCAGCCATAAGCAGCAAAAGCATTATAACGGCATCTTTAAGCATACTGTTTTTTTCTTCTAAGCTGAAATCTCTTTCAAACATCGGATTATACTAAAATTATCTCCTTCCATAGTTTTATCCCGTATCCTATTCTTCAATCATTCTTTACGCTCATACCTATAAAGTGTATTATCACCTGCTCTTATAAGCGGTATGAGACTTCCGTCTTCAACCATATACTCCTCTATATCGGAGGCTCTTTCATGTTCATCAAGGAATACTCTGTTTGTATATACATATTCAACACCGACAAAATCAAGATAATCCTTAAATTTATAAAGTTTATGCACAAGTCTTGAGTTGCCTCCGCTGCCTACTATATCCGTATAGCTTTGAATACAGCATTTAAAGCACAATCCTTCAGGCTGATAAGCCATAGACACAACTCTTGCCCTCGGATATTTGTTCAAATAATCAAATATTCTTACTAAACCGGCTTCTTCCATTTCCTTATATTCAGCATTATAATGATTATAAAACCCGAGATGCATAAATGAGAGCGGTGTAAAACCGTAAGCTCCTGCCCAGTTTGTAACACATGTAACTACAAACGCCCATGTAAATACAGGCAGCAGGCTTACAGTTATTCCGGTTCTAAACTGCCCAAACTTAGAGGTATCAAAAAAAGCACATGCAAGATTTGATGCCGCAATTATTATAAGTGCATATACAAGCATAAAGTAATTGCCGTCTACCTGATATATTATCTCCAATATAAATAAACTCGCAAGTAAAAGAACAATACATACAAAATTTATATATAGCGCCGGAGCATCAAGCTTTTTATGTGATATAATACCGCAAATAAATCCCAGTACAATTAAAATCAGCATAAGCACCCCGCCAAAAGCTATAAATACATGTATCATGTCTTCACCGACAGGAGATATAAAAAGGCCTCTCAGTCTTTGTGCAATATTTATTTTTTCATAAAATCCATCAGTATTTGTTCCTGTACAGTAATGACCTTCAAATGAAAACGGATAATATGAACTTATTCCAAGCTTTCTCCAAAATATGGAATATGCGGAAGTTATAGGATAGCCTGTCATTATAAAGGTCCTTAATGTAACAAGTATAAGAGAAGAAAATGCAGGCAGTATTATACTAAGATTTGATTTTATATTACTTTTCTTTTTATAGGTCTTTTTTTTATTTTCTATATTATTCAGTGTTGAAGTCTTTATATTTTTTCTTGAATTAAATTTTATATATACTGCAAATATCAATCCGGTTATAAATAAAAGCCCTGAGAATACTACACTTGTAGGTTTAAATATAAGGCTTGATACAATCAGGGAAAATGCCCATACAAGATGCTTTATAACAGCACTTTTATTACTTGCCTCTTCTCTTTTCTTGATACAGCTTATCACATCATCTACAAATACAAGCTGTATTAAAAGGGTTATTATATCCGTCTTTGCAGATACTCCCATATTCATTATACCTGGCACAAAAGCGGTAAGTGCCGCCGCAAAAAATGCATAATACGAATTTGCCAGTTTTTTTACAATATCATAGATTACAACAATTACCGCTACAAGCGTCCACCATGAAAATGCAAGTATAAAACCGTAACTTACCGTTATGTTAAGGGGCATTGTCAGTATTTCAAGACCTTTAGGATAGTAATATACATCATTTACAAGACCCAGTTTTTCATATATACCCAAACCGTTATTTAAAATATAGGGCGTTCTCAGACCATAATGCAGCGAATCATAGTCAATGGCTATATTAAGCCTTCCCGCCTGAAGCAAAAGCATAGTAAGTATCAGACAAACCAGGAATGTATCAAAAACTTTCGGCAATACCGGTTTTTTCTTTTTTCCTATGTATTCATCTTCAGCCGTGCCGGATTTGTCAGTATCCTTATCATCAATTATCCTTAAAGGTATAGAACCTGTTTTATTTAAAAGTATATATATAAAAAGCACACATAAAAAAAGACATACTGTGTATATGTATATGTCCCTCATACTCCCTATTTTAAAAAGTGAAAGCAGACATATTGAAGTAATGTAAATCAAAGCTCCTGATATAAAATCATGTAAAATCCTTAAAATATCATCAGAAGCTCTTATACCTATAAAACGTCTGCCTCCTGAAAGAACAATCTCACCAAGCATTATAAGACAGATTATAAACACACCTGAAACCAACACCGGTAAAAAAGCTCTATGTAGCCATAAGAACACTGATACAACTGCAGCATATATACTGTATCTTGCTGATGTCTTTCTGAAAATACAGCTGCATAATAGTAATACCAGAAATAAAATTCCACTTTCAGCCATCATATTTAAGGTCTCAGGAAGAAATATTTTCTCATGAAGGTAATAATATCTTATTACCTCATCCGCACTTATATATGCAAGAAACAGCCCTGATACAAAAAGTAAAAAGATCATAAGAATCTTTAAAAATGTATATTTTTTACTATAAATATGCATTATACGCCCTCCTGTATGCTCTCTTTATAATTTGCGAAACCGGATATGGCAGCAGTCTGTCAAACATTACACTCTCCTCAGTTGTCCTTGAACTGTCGGCAATACTCCTTTTTGTAGCCGAATCATCATGTATGCGGTACATTATAAGAGGTTTTTCAATACATATCCATCGCCCTTTTTTTGAGGAAAGCCTTAAAAGCATATCCCAATCAAGCACGAAATTGTATGTCGGATTAAAATATAAATCTCCGTATATATCTTTGTCATAAGTGCATGAAGGACATATAAAAGGATTCCCAAAACTTATTGACAGCCTTTTTATAAATAGGGTATGACTGAACCATTTTAACCTGAGCGGAAGCCTTAAAATTTTTTTTATGATATTTGCCTCTCCAAAATCAATTAAGCTCCCTCCCTTAATACTTATCGAGGCGGTTGTAAAAAGTCCCATATCGGGATATCTTTCCTTCATAAAAAGCAAGGTTTTTACATAATCCTTACAATAAAGATCATCCTGATGCACTATGGTTACAAGCCCTTTACCCGCCTTTTTGCAGGCAAAATTCCAATCTTTTGCCATACACGGTATTCCCTGCCTTATATAAAGTCTTATATTAAATTCATCTGCAATATCTTTTATATAGCTATTCGGTGTTGATGTGCATATTATAATATCACTTTTAACGCTCTGTGCAAGCAGAGATTTTATACAGGCACGCAGATATGGTGATTTTTTATAGGCTGATACCGCAAAAATATGTCTTTTTGTAAAATTATACTGTTCCAATGTCTGGCACTTTCCTTTCATACATTTACCGTTTACCTGCATATTCTATCACTCCGGACGGTTTAGGGCAATCCTTTACCCTTAAATATAAAAGTTTAAATGCCTTGAATTGCACTTTTTAGAACCTGTCCTATACTTCCGTGAAAAACAAGGTCGGCACCTGAATCCATAGGTGTAGGCGTTTTATTTATAAGCACAAGTTTACTTCCTTTAAAATAATTGACAAGCCCTGCTGCAGGATAAACTGCCAGAGAGGTTCCTCCAATTATAAGGATCTGTGCCGCATTTATAAAATCTATGGCTTTATTCAGCACTTCACTATCAAGTCCTTCCTCATATAAAACCACATCAGGTTTAATATCACCATTACATTCACATTTAGGCACACCCTCAGAATTTATTATTTTATCAAGTTCATAACTTTTCCCGCATTTCATGCAGTAGTTCCTGCGGATGCTTCCATGCAGTTCAATTACATTTTTACTTCCGGCATCCTGATGCAGACCGTCAATATTTTGTGTGATCACTGCCTTAAGCTTTCCTATTTGCTCAAGCTTTGCAAGTGCAATATGTGCAGCATTCGGCTTTGCCTGTGTATAAATCATTTTATCCCGATAAAAGCGGTAAAACTCATCCCTCATGCTCATAAAAAAGCTATGGCTTAAAATACGTTCAGGAGGGTATTTATACTTCATTGAATAAAGCCCGTCCTGACTCCTGAAATCAGGTATACCGCTCTCAGTCGAAACACCTGCTCCGCCAAAAAAAACTATATTATCACTTAAAGCTATACATTCTCTTAAATCATCGAGCTTATCATTTTCAGTTTTCATATATTTTATCTCCTCACTTAATAATCTAAAATATTTATTCCTGCCTGTACTAAACGTTCATATCTTTCTTTTGAAATCAATATAGCCTTCGGTTTCCCATTTTTTAATATAAAAGCGGCTTCATCATTTTCAGATAACTTAGTGATTATTTTGGATGATTGCCCTTTTAAAAAGTCGGACATATTATAAAAGTCCATTGTTGCTTTGCTCCCTTTATCTTTCATATAACGCTCCTTTCGAGAGTATTATTATATCATAAACAGGCATATTTTAAAACCTATATTGTAATTACATTTATAATTATAAATAATTTAAGTTAATTATATGATAATGGCAAAAAGGTCCCTGTAATCTACAGAGACCTCTTAAATAGAATATTAATTTAACTGTATATCTTTAGCATATGCGTATGAAATTATTTCACCCTGTTTAGTCGCAATATATCCTTTCTCCTTATGCGAATAATTAGATATATCACACGAACCAAAGTCCTTAAATTTAATATAAATGCGTTCCAATACCTCCAACTCTTTAGCAGAAAAAATATTTTCCGGAATATCACATTCAGGAACTACCTGATGCTTTTCGTATCCATTATCATACATAATTACATCAATGTGAACGATACGATCTGCAGACATTTTCCCAAGAAGCATATCGAAATTCTCTGGAACCGGTCCATATGTCAAATGCACATACCTTAACCCGGACATGGAAACTCCGTTCTCTTTATAAAATATCTTATCTGAATAATTTAATAACTTCATCAGCTTTGTTTTTGCTAATTCTGAACTTTTATGTGCAAAAAACAGAACCATTGCACACAGTTTTTCATAATCAAATTCCTTAAAACCATTTTCTTCACAAGGAATTTTCAAAAAGAAGCATTCAAAAAATCTTTTATCGACACGATAATTATTATCTTGCTTAAGTTTTTCAACAGTTTCTAAGAGTTTCGTTTTCTGGTTTTCACTAAGTACAACCTCGTTCTCTGTGAGATAAGTTCTCATATTTTCCGGCTCTCTCAAAAACAAAAGCAAACTATTATGTGCCTTGTCTTGCACTGAACCATTCTCATATCTGCAAATAGTTTTATCTCCCCAATTAAGTAATTTAGCAAAACCTCTTTGACTGAGCCCATACTGTTCTCTGATTTTCTTGATTTCTTCAGGCAAAAGAAGCTTATGTTTTCTGCGATATTCATTATATGCGTTAATAAGCGTAGCAGAATCCAATTCTTCACAGAAAAGTTCTTCTCCACATTCTGTACATACTAATATCTGAGCATCAACAGTAATCCTTTCACCACAAACATTAAATGTTTCCTGTCGATTAATAATTTTTGTTTCAACTTCCTTTCCACATGTATCACAATATCCCTTCATTGTCTCCACCTCCTCTTAGCTAACTATAGTCATCCTCATGGAAACTTAGACATTTTAAGACATCTTCTCCATTTTGATTTTGTATTTTAAGCTTTACATAGAACTGTTTGCCATCAATATTCTTCTTAAATTCCCATATTTCACCATGCTGAGTTTTATCAAAATCCTGTTTGGGACCTTTGTAATAATCTCCGACAACCAACCCTATAATTTCACTTTTGGCATCAGCGATAGTTAATCCGCACCCTGATAGAGCCTGTAAATTTTTCCTCCTATCAACAAAAACGTATTTTTCTTTTGTCATTAGCTTTTTTGCACAGGCAAGAAAGCCTGATATGTCAGGAGCTCCAGCTTGATTTATATTCACTTATTCACCTCTGTGTACTGTAATTATACACGGATTTTAAGTTTTGTCAATCAAATGCGGTCATAAGACCGCATTTTGTCGGTTTATTATACCGGCATTAAACAAAAACTGACACGAAAAACGCATGTAGATAATACTATCACTTATGGTAAAACTATTCCTATATCCACATTTATAAGTTTTCCTATATTTTTCCGGGCATTTTCACTGAGAAGTCCATGCTTTAAATAACCTATTGAAATTGTCAAATCGGATCTTACACAAATATCAGCCTCACCGGTATCCCCGTTCATTCCGCTATTTATATCTACGCTTACTTTATACGCTTTTGAAGAATTTATTTTCTCCATAATCGCTCTGACATTGTCTTTTACTTTCCCCTTAAAACCTGTCCCGTATATGCAGTCTACAATACATTCAAAATCCGTATATCCACTGTCATCTGTAATAAATTCGTAGTCAATATTATTTTCTTTGCACTTGTCAAAATAATATCTTCCATCCTCCGAAAATTTATCTTCTATAAGAAAAAGCTTGCAGCTTATATTATGTTCTTTCAAAAGACCTGCAAGCACATAACCGTCTCCTGCATTATTTCCGCTTCCACATATTATAGCTGTATTTTTCCTGTTTTTACCTAAAGCGTTAAATATGGCCACACCTGCCCTGTACATAAGCTCCTTACTGCTTATATAATTTTCTATTGTATATCTGTCAGCCTCTCTCATCTCCTTAACTGACAATACCTTTTCCTGCATTTTCTCTCCTTCCTTTATTATCGTTTTTTTCTCCATGCCAATGCTTTTTAAACCTTTCCATTCGTTTCTACAAGCTATCCATTTTATTTCTTCAGTATGATAATACTCATGTATCTTGCTCTATGTGTACTTAGCTTGGTACTTACTTTTGAGCAATAAAAAAGGAAGCATCGGCTATTTGCTTTACCTTCCTCTTTTTATAACTCACTTTTAAAAAATTTATTTTTTTATTTTTTCTACTTACTCAGCGAACTGAACAACCGTATATTAAAGACAACAGTACTGTAATCAATATACGAATTATAATATGAGACAATTGTAAATTTCCAACTATATAACCTGTAAAAATTACCAATGGAATCATTAACACTAAGGAAAGATATACAAGCCATGGTAGATTCGTGACTGTAGCCGAAATCAACAAAATAGCTCCGATAAAATATAGCAAGTGAATGCTTTGAAAACCTATCTCTTTCATTTCCGCAATCACTGCAATAAGAGTCAGAATTGCATACAATGCGATAAATGCTCTAGAAAAAATATTAAGTACAATTTTCAATTTTATTCCTCCTTTTGAATAAAATTATAAAGCTTAAAGGAGCTGCCCATTAAGAATATAATACATATGATACAGCAGTAAACAAAGCAAAGACTACTGTATATAGCATTATTTTCTTTTATATGGCAGCCCCTTTAATTCAAAGTATTACTTTTTCTTATTAGGTATATGTATAGCTATGCCTTCTGAAGCAAGCACAGCTTCTCTTACAGCCTCAGTAAGTGTCGGATGGGCATGTATGGTTTCTATAACATCCTCTGCGGTCGCTTCCATGCCTATCATAAGAGCAGCCTCAGCTATAAGGTCTGTAGCCCTTGGTCCTAATATATGTACTCCGAGAATTTCATTATACTCTTTTCCTTTAATGACCTTAACCACACCCTGACCGCCGTTTGCAATCAAAGCCTTACCGTTAGCAGCAAGCGGAAATCTTCCCACTTCATAATCTTTGTTCTGCTCTTTTGCCTGCTCTTCGGTAAGTCCTACACCGGCAAACTCAGGGTCGGTGTATACGCAGGACGGACTTGTAGTGCCGTTAAACTGCTTATTTGCTCCCATAATGTTTTCTGCTGCAACTTCTCCTTGTGCAGAAGCCACATGGGCGAGCATAACCTTTCCAAGACAGTCTCCTATAGCATAGATACCCTCTACATTAGTTTGCATCTTATCATTAACAGTTATTCTTCCTCTGTCATTTGCTATGCCGGCTGCTGCAAGATCAAGAGATTCTGTATAAGTTCTTCTTCCTACTGCCACAAGTACTTTTTCAGCTTCAAAGCTTTTATTTCCCTGCTCCGTCTCTACATTGACCTTCGCTCCAAAAGCTGTAGTTTCTACTGATAAAACTTTCGTTCCTGTAAGTATTTCTATATTTTTTTCCTGCATGGACTTCTTTAGCATCTTACTAAGCTCTCCATCCATTAAAGGCAGTATCTTCGGCAGCGCCTCTACTATAGTAACTTTGGTTCCGAAAGCACTATAGGCTGTTGCCATCTCTATACCTATTACGCCTCCGCCTATTACAAGCATACTCTTAGGAACCTTATCAAGTTCCAAGGCAGCCGTAGAGTCAATACAAGCCGGACATTCTTTAACTCCGGGTATCGGCGGAATAGCCGGTACCGAGCCGCTGGCTATGATAAGCTTATCAAATGTTAATTTTTCTTCGGTTTTATCTTTCTTAACTATATTTAAGGTATGCTTATCTACAAAACTTGCACTTCCTTCTATAAGCTTTATCTTGTTTGCTTTTACAAGACTGCCTACACCCATAACAAGTTGAGATGATATTTTCTTTCGCTTTTCCTGTACCTTATCCCAGTTAATACTTGAACTGTCTACCTTTACACCAAGCTCCTGTGCTTCTTGCAAGTTATTAACAACTTCTGCACAATGAAGTAAGACCTTTGTAGGTATACAACCCACATTAAGGCAGGTACCTCCAAGTTTGTCCTTTTCTATAAGTATTACCTCTGCTCCAAGCTGTGCAAGCCTTATAGCTGCTACATATCCGCCCGGACCGGCTCCTATTACAACCACTTTTTGTGCCATGATTCTTCCCCCTGCTTTATAAAAGTATCTCCATCGGATTTTCAAGCAGCTTCTTGATTTCTTGCTGGAACTTTGCTGCTACAGCTCCGTCAAGCAACCTGTGGTCATAGGTCAAAGATATTTTCATTTTCTTCTTTTGCACAACATTGCCCTCTTCAAGTGCAAGCTCGTCTTCTACGGAACATACTCCAAGTATAGCTGCATCAGGTTGATTTATAATAGGCGTAAATGATTCTACACCAAACATACCGAGATTTGATACGGTAAAGGTTGAGCCCTTGTACTCATCAATATCAAGCTTATTTTCTCTTGCCCTTAATGCCAAATCTTTAGCCTTTGCTGAAAGAGCCTCAAGGCTTAATTTATCCGCATCATTTATTACAGGTACTATAAGTCCCGTATCTGTAGACACTGCCATGCCTATATTTACATTGCTGTTTTGGAATATTTGTCCGTCAATAAGGCTTACCATTATATGAGGATTCTTAGCGAGTGCCTTAGCAACTGCCTTAAGTACAAAGTCATTGATAGAAAACTTCTTTTCTTCCCTTGTCTCATTGATTGACTTCCTAAATTCAATAAGCTTAGTTACATCAATCTTCATATTCTGAGTAACAGGCGGTATCTCAAGGTGAGACTGAAGCATTCTCTCAGCAACTACCTTTCTCATACCCTTAAGCACTATGCTGCCCTCTCTTTTTTCATCCTGTGATAAAGGCGCTGTCTCCTTAACTTCCTTAACAACAACCGTATCTTTTGCAGCTAATATATCTTGCTGTATTATGCGTCCTCCCGGACCGCTTCCTGCAAGTACGCTATAATCCACACCGAACTTTTCGGCTGTTTTTTTAGCCAAAGGCGAGATCTTTACTCTTCCAACTTGGCTTGTGACAGGAACAACAACTTCTGTCTTTACAAAAACTTCGGGCTTACTTTCTTCTGCTTTAGTTTCTTTAAGGCTTTCTGAAGGTTTGGCTGCATCTACCTGCTCTCCCTCTTCGCCTATAATAGCTATAACTCCCTGTACCGGGACATCTTCGCCCTCTTTTGCTACAATTTTCAGTACTACTCCGTCAAACTCACTTTCTATTTCTGAAGTAATCTTATCGGTCGCTATCTCTAAAAGTATATCTCCCTTAGCAACCCTGTCACCTTCTTTTTTATGCCATGTTTCAATAGTGCCTTCTTCCATAGTCAAGCCTAATTGAGGCATTTTTACTTCCTGTGCCAAAACATTCGCCTCCTTATTTGTTTAATGCTTTCTTTACGCCTGCTACGATATCATCTACCTGAGGAAATACCGCATCCTCGAGACTTGGGCTAAACGGAGATACAACATTGGCTCCGGCTACTCTAAGTACCGGTGAGTCAAGTTCATCAAATAGATCTTCCATTATCTGAGCACTTATCTCAGCACCGAATCCCAAACGCTTAACATCTTCTTCTACTATAACTACATTATGTGTCTTACTTACAGACTCTTTGATCATATCAAAATCAAGCGGAACTAATGTTCTAAGGTCAAGCACCTCTACATCTATTCCCTCTTCCTTAAGTTTAGCCGCAGCCTCCAAAGAGAAATTAACCTGTCTGCTCCATGTAATAATAGTTACATCTTTTCCCTCTTTTTTAATTTCACCTTTTCCAAGAGGTATAATATACTCTTCATCGGGAACCTCATCTTTTTTAGCATATAGAAGCTTATGCTCCAAAAAGATTACCGGATCATTATCACGAACCGCCGCTTTTATAAGTCCCTTGGCATCCTTAGGTGTGCAAGGACATACTACCTTAAGCCCCGGTATATGTGCAAATATAGCCTCAAGACATTGTGAGTGCTGTCCTGCATTTCTTCTGCCTGCTCCAAAAGGCGCTCTTATAACCATAGGCACGCTTACCTGTCCGCCTGTCATATATCTTATCTTTGCCGCCTGATTCATGACCGGATCAAGACACACGCTTATAAAGTCATTATACATAAGCTCCACTACAGGTCTTATGCCTCTCATGGCTGCACCGACTGCAATTCCTGTAAATCCGGACTCTGATATGGGAGTATCCCAAACTCTTTTTGCTCCAAACTCATCAAGAAATCCCTTAGTTACTGCAAAGGTTCCGTTCATAACACCTATGTCCTCACCTATGCATATAACATTTTCATCCCTTTGCATTTCTTCATGTAAACCTTCTCTAATTGCTGAACTTAAACTGATTTTGCTCATCGAAGAACACTCCTTTCATTATCCATTGAATATACATCCGTCAATGCTTCTTTAGGATCCGGATAAGCAGACTTATCTGCAAATTCTACCGCTTCCTCGATTTCTTTATCAACCAAAGATTTCACCTTATCAACTTCTTCTTCAGTAGCAATACCCCTATTTATCATGTAATTTCTTATAAATACTATAGGATCTTTTTCCTGTGCCTCTACCAGATACTCTTTCGGACGATAGTTTGCAGGATCACCGCAATAATGACCTTCCCAACGATACACCAAAACCTCTATCAAGTATGGTCCCTTACCGCTTCTTGCATGCTCTACAGCCTTTTTAGCCGCCTCATATACTTCCATGACATTGGTTCCGTCAATAGTAATTCCCGGTATATCATAAGCCTTTGCTCTTACGGAAATAGTGTCTGTATTGATTACACGATGAATGTCGGTTGACACACCGTACTGGTTATTTTCACATATATATACTATAGGCAAATGCCATGCAGCTGCCATATTTATAGACTCATGAAAGGTTCCCTGATTGGATGCCGCATCTCCGAAGAAACACATAGTAACCTCATCTGTACCCTTAATTACAGATGCAAGTGCTGAGCCTGTAGCTATAGGTATTCCTGCACCTACGATGCCGTTAGCACCAAGTATGCCTAAACTTGTATCCACTATATGCATTGAGCCGCCCTTACCTTTACAATATCCGGTCTCCTTACCGAATAACTCAGCCATCATTATGTCGGTCTTACCGCCTTTAGCTATACTGTGTCCATGTCCTCTGTGGGTAGTTGTAATAAAGTCTTTCTCTTCAAGCGCCTGTGCGCACCCTACCATGGAACCTTCCTGACCTATACTAAGATGTATATTTCCGGCAAGCATACCCTTTGTGAAACACTCTTTTGCTCTTAATTCGAATTGTCGAATTCTATACATATCTTCATAAAGCTTCATTAAGAACTCTTTTGAGTATTGTTCTTTTTCTGCCACTTTAATCACGCTCCTTATTATTAATTCTAAATTTCTGTCGGGTGGAAAATAGGCACTTCCAGATCCGGATCCATCTCTCTGCCCATATTTATACCCTCAAACTCGGCTATTACCATGTCTACTGTTAATAAAACCTTGTTACCTTCTATCAAATGTCCGCCATAAGCCGTACCGTTTTTATCACTGAAGGCACAATGTACATGCAGCAGTATATCGTCATTGTTATGACATATAAGCCCTGAAGCACTGACAAGCTCTATAGGCCCCTCAAGTATTATAGGATCGCTGTAGCCATAGCCTGCTTTTTTATGAGGAAGCTCCACCGGATCAAAAAATCTTGCTCCGTTCAAACTTCCTATGCCTGTAAGAATACAGCCGTTTTTTATATTTTTCTCTTCGCATACTTTTTGTATACCGAGAAGCAGATCCTCGCCCGGTTGCATACGAAAGGCAACTGTTCTTATTATTTTGCCACTTGCCATCTCAATCATTATCTTTTCCTCCTTAGCCATCCATAGTTACTCCGCCGTCCACATCGCTGATCTCGCCGGTTACAAAACTTGCCAAATCAGATGCGTAAAAGAGTATGACATTTGCGATTTCTTTAGGATCGGCTCCTCTTTTAAGCGGAATAGTTGACAGTATCTTTTCTTTCTTTGCATCATCCATAAGTGCAGTCATAGGTGTTAAGGTGTAACTTGGACATACCGCATTGCAGGCAACGCCATAAGCCGCTCCCTCTCTTGCTACCGCCTTGGTAAGTCCTATAACACCTGCCTTGGAAGCTGCATAAGCACTTGTTCCAAGCAATCCTCCACCTCTTTTTGCGGCAACGGAAGCTATATTGACTATTCTTCCCTTACCTGCCGCCTTCATCTTTGCAAAAACCGCATGGGTCATTGCATATACCGAGGTCAGATTGATTGCAATCACCTTATCCCACTCTTTTTGATCTATTTCCTCGAAAGGCTTTGTGCTTACAATTCCGGCATTGTTGATTACAACATCTATATTCTTGAGCTCAGAATAGACTCTTTCTATAGTTTTTGCTATTTCCTCGGTATCCATTAAGTTGACCTTATATATCGATACCTTATCCTTACCCAGTTCTTTTTGAACCTTTATCTCACTTTCTTCATTGATATCAAAGATAATAGCATGACCGCCTCCTGCAACTATGCCTTCAACCACAGCCTTGCCTATGCCGCTTGCACCGCCGGTTACAATGACATTTTTATTGCTAAAATCTATCACTATTCTCACCTCCTTAGTTTTAACTTGTCGTTTCGTATACTAAAATGTAAGCGAAGCGTATTTATTTAGATTACTTTACCTGCATAATATTAGGCAGCATTAAAGTCACCTGAGGTACATAGGTAATTAAAAACAGTACTACTAATGAAGCTATAATAAACGGCATAACCGCCTTGGATATAGTCTTTAGATCTATTCCGGCTATTCCGGCACCTACATATAAGTTAACTCCCATAGGCGGTGTTACCATTCCTATAGCAAGATTCATGGTCATAAATACTCCAAGTGCCACTAAATCATAACCCAGAGCCTGTGCTACCGGAAGTATAATAGGTACAAATATATACATAGCTGAGTTTGCATCTATAAAACAGCCTGCTATCAGCAAGATAATATTAACTATCAATAAGAAGATAAATTTGTTACCTGAAATTGCCATCAGTAATGAGGATGTCTGATTTGCAATTCCCTCCGTAGCACACAGCCATGAGAAGAGGCTCGCACAGGCTACTATAATCATGATTACGGCTGATTGAACTCCTGAGTCTACCAGTATTTCAAAAAGCTGCCTGATTTTAATAGTTCTGTATATAAATAAACCTACAAGCAAACCGTATACTGCCGCTACCGCAGCCGACTCGGTAGGAGTAAATACACCTGAATATATACCGCCAAGTATTATAATAGGCATCATAAGACCCCAAAAAGCATCTTTAAAGGCATCCCATTTTTCCTTGGCACTTGCCTTTTCCATCTTTACAAGCTCTTTGTCTTTAAGCATAAATAAACTTGCAACTACCAAAGCTATACCCATAAGTATTCCCGGAACGATTCCGGCTATAAACATCTTACCTATAGATACTCCCGATATCGCACCATAAACTACATAGCAGATACTCGGAGGGATAATAACTCCTATAGAGCCTGAAGTTGCCATAAGACCGCTCGCAAAACCCTTGCCATATCCTGCATTGACCATAGCCGGTATAAGTACAACACCGAGTGCTGCAACCGTTGCCGGACCTGAACCTGAGATGGCTGCAAAAAAGCATGAGGTAATGATACAAACTATTGCCAAACCGCCTTTTTGATGTCCTACCATTTTATTGGCAAATTTAATAAGCTTATCTGAGATCTGAGCCTTTTCCATAATATTTCCGGCAAGTATGAAAAAAGGAATTGCCAGAAGTGTAAACTTACCTATATTTGCATACATTTGATTAGGTAACAGGGACATCTGTACCCCTGAATAAAACATGGTTATTACTGAAGCAAATCCTAAACATATAGCTATAGGAACATTTATAACCAGTAAAATAATAAAAAATAAAAACAGTATCAGTGCCGGACTCATCTTATTCCCCCTTCTTTTCTTCTTTCTCTTCTTTTTTCTTAAATGCCTCTATCATCCTGCCTATATATCTAAGAGAAATAAACAAAGCTCCTACAGGTATGGACAGACCGTAGATCCACTCCGGAAAACCGAGCGCCGGTGTTGTCATGCCTGAGCTTAACTCTTGGCGCACCATACCTATTCCATGATAGAGTACAAGTGCAAAGAATATAAGACAAATTATCTCACCTATTAATTCCACTATTTTTGCAGCCTTAGGCGGCAATTTTTCGGTCACTCCGGAAAATCCCATATGCTGGTTTCTTTTTGCCGCCATAGCGGTTCCCACCAAAGTTGCCACTATAAACAATATAATAGTAATCTCTTCTACGAATGAGAAAGATGAGTGAAATAATTTTCTTGCTATAACATTACCTGCGGTCAACAAGGTCATGATCCCCATGGTAATTGCAAGAAGTATCTCTTCTATTGTATATTTCCTTTTCATTAAAATCCCCTTTCTTTTAGGTGTTTCCCTCAATAAAAAAGCTCTTCATTTTACTAATACCATGAAGAGCCTTTATTATAATATTTATTATCTGAATTTATTAATCAGGTCAGCTCCATACTCCTGTTCGTATCCTTGATAAAGTGGCTCTACTGCTGTCTTGAAGGAGTCTACATCTATGTCTTTAAGTTCGGTTATCTCCACTCCACTTTGTTTAAACTTCTCAAGTTGTTCCTTTGCCAACTCACGAACTAATTCTCTTTGATATGCCATAGCATCCTTTGCCGCTGAACGGATGATCTCCTGATCTTCAGGTGAAAGGCTCTCAAACTTGGTCTTGTTAAATCCAAGTATAAGCATATCATAGCTATAATCCCACATACTCATATACTTTTGTACTGTGTATATCTGGTTGCTGTCTATAACATCAAGAGGATTTTCCTGACCGTCTATTGCACCCTGCTGTAGTGAAGTAAATACTTCAGCAAAGTTCATTGAAATAGGATCCGCTCCGAGGGACTTAAAGAGGTCTACATACATCTTCATTCCCGGAACTCTTATCTTCATACCCTTTAAATCATCAAGCTTGGTAATTGGTTGCTTGTTGTTTGTGATTTCTCTGAAACCGCTTTCTCCGAATCCCAAACCTATTATGTTCTTCTCAAGCAGGATATCATTGATTGCCGCTCCTGCCTCTCCTGCAAGTTTCTCATCCGCCTGCTCTCCCGATGTAATAAGGAAAGGAAGACTTGGTACACTGAAACGAGGATCAAGCACTGAATATATTATGTTAGAGTGAATACTTATATCTGTAGCACCTGTACTAAGCTGCTCTACACCCTTGGCTTGATTTCCTCCCGAAAGCTGCTCATTGGCAACTACTTGAATTTCAATCCTTCCATTGGTCTTTTCCTTTACTTCGTCAGCAAACTTCTTTGCCGCCTGTCCCCAAGTTGAAGTATCTGATATTGTAACACTCATCTTAAGCTGTACTTTCTTACTTGACTGATCTCCTCCACTACTACAAGCAGTTAATGATAAAGCCATTAATGCAGATAGTCCCAACGCTAACAATCTCTTTTTCATTTTGCACACTACCTTTCATAAATAAAACTTTTGTACTTTCAAAAGAGCTATCCTTACTTGAGGCTATAACCCTTCATACTCAGTATCTTATACTCTTGATAATATCCTACAGCAAATATCCCCTTTAAAAAGTTATAATCATTATAGTTATTGGATTTTCCGTTGTCAAGAATAAACAAGCCCATCCTTTATGCATTAAAATAATATCTGATATACTTAAATTATATACATTTTGTATAAAAATAAAGATATTGGCTGCTTATATAAAAAAATAAGAATATATCTCCAATACAAAACACATATACCAAATCTACATTATTAGTATTTAACATATTTTTGTAATTTTAGAGTTATATTCTCATTTTTTATAACAAAATTTTAATTGTTTCCTTAAGACTTAAAAATCTATATATCAATATGGATTTTAATTATTTTACCAACCACTCATGATCCGGTTCAAATATTCTTTTATTCCATGGATTGTCTTTGAGATGTCTTATCATCCAGCAAAAATACATTCTGTATCCCGGAGCTGTAGACTGCGGATGTGTAAGCCCTCCCGGGATTGCTATATAGCTGTGATCATATACCTTATAGGCATTATCTCCTATCATGGCACAGCCGAAACCTTGCGGCTTATCGAATTTATAATAGTATACCTCGGGCTGGTCATGGTAATGCGGAGGATAGCTTGACCAACGACCCTGCTGTGCTATAACCTCTCCCAGTACCATGTTGGAGTAAGGTGCATTGCTGTAGTCAAATATCGTTCTTATAAGCCTTTTTGCTGTACCTTCCATAAAATCGGCTCCCGCAGCTTCTTCCTTAAGATCGCTTTGTCTGTATAATTTACATTCAAAATCTCTGTCATTATCAGTCTTTTGAACCAATACCTGCGCTCTGCCCTCAAACTTTACCACTACTTTTACATTCCTTGGCACATGTAGGCAAAAAGGCATCTCATCAAACACATTGCTTCTGCTTGCTGATGCACTTTCTTCTTTCCAGCTTATAGTTATTGCTCCTTCAAGCAACAAAATCGCCGTTTCTTTATCTTCGTCAAAAAGCTCCAAACTCTCGTTTTCAAGAGTGTAGACTCCCGTTTCCATAAGCATATTGCTGTTTAAGCTGTCCATATCGGATATGGCTGCATATCCTTTATCATAGGACAATCTGTCATACATAATCTCGCCTCCCTTTTATACCTGTAAAACATTAATACCCTGTTTTCTTAATTTATCTATATAAGCTTTATTTTCTCCGTCAGTTATAATCAGATTAAGCTGATCTAAATCACAGTAGGTCAATAAGGCACTTTTATCAAATTTACTGCTGTCAGCAAGTACATAGACCTGTTCCGCCTTTTCAACCGCAAGCATTTTGACTGCTCTTTCATCAAAGGAGGAGTTCATAACTCCATTTTTAATATTTACCGCCGTTGCTGCCATAAAAGCCTTTTGTATGTTGTATTGTTTTAACAAAAGCAGACTTTCACTGCTGGCAAATGACATGGTTTTATTCCTTACTACTCCACCTATACCTATTACACTGATATTATCATTTCCAAGAAGTTTACTTATAACTACTATATTGTTGGTTACTATTTTAACATTTTTTTTCTCTTTCAAATAGTCTGTAAGATGTATGGTTGTAGTTCCCGAGTCAATAAATATAATATCTCCGTCATTGACAAGCTCAGCCGCCTTTTTGCATATTTCCTGTTTTACATATATACGCTTATCTTCTCTTATTCTATAATCTAAAAGCTCATTATCTGATAGTACGGCTCTTACTCCGCCATATACCTTTTTAACCCTCCCTCTTCTGGTTATAGCTTCTATATCTGTGCGTACTGTGTTTAAGGATATTTCGAAAGTATTGCTAAGTTCTTTTAAACTTATCGTTCCTTCTTTTAAAATCATACTTTCCATTTCATCAAGTCTAATGTTTCTCATATCCTTCATTAATATCACCTTTCTACTGCCAAAGCAGTTAATATTAAAAGCCAAGGAAGGTCAAAAGACACCCTCTAATAATATTATTCGTAGGATTTTATAACCCTACGAATAATATTTACATACAAATCTATATAACAGACGCAAAAGTCATATACCCATCAAGTGTTTTTATGCATTTAATACTTCATTTATATAAACAGCTCTTTTTTCCCTTATAGATAAATTGCCTGCAAGTGCTATAGCTACGGCTTTTAATCCGGCATCTATTCCGGTTTTTATTTCCTTATCTTCTTCTATAGCCTCTACAAACTCTTTAACTTCAGCAGCAAAAGAATCCATATACCTTTCAAGGAAGAAGTACAGAGGCTTTTCGCTTACTATACCATTTTCAGAACTTATAACGCAAGTAGAAGCGCTGTCATTTTTAGTAGCAGCCATTCCCTTAGAGCCGAATACTTCAGCTCTTTGGTCATATCCGTATACTGCCTTTCTTGAATTATCTATAACTGCGATAGAGCCGTCACTCATGTGCATGGTAATTATTGCAGTATCTATATCTCCCGCCTCGCCTATAGCCTTATCTACTAAAACCGCAGACTCTACATATATTTTAACCGGCTCGGCATTGGTTAAAAAGCGAACCATATCAAAATCATGTATGGTCATATCAAGAAGCATTCCGCCTGATACTGCCGCATACTCGGCACTTGGAGGATTAGGATCCCTTGAAGTTATCTTTGTAATGTGTATATCACCTATCTTACCTGATAAAAACGCTTCTTTTACTGCTGCAAAGTTATGGTCATATCGCCTGTTAAAACCGACTTGAAACTTTACAGGATTTTCTTTTAAGGCATCTTCTACCAGCTTTATTTTTTCCAAAGAGTGATCTACAGGTTTTTCACAAAATACATGCTTGCCCGCTTTTATCGCCTCTACGCTTATTGCCGCATGAGTATCTGTTGATGAACAAACCATAACCGCATCAACTTCAGGATTGTTTAACACATCCTTATAGTCTTTGCTTAAATTTTCAATACCGAATTCTTTGGCATAGGCTGTCATTTCATCATTAAGAAACGGATCTGCCGCTGCAACTACCTTAGCTGAACCAATCTTTGTTGATATACTCTTTATATGTACCTTGCCTATTCTCCCAAGTCCTATTATACCTATTTTAATCATCTTTTTGCCTTTCTTATATGAAAATACAGATGTTTTTATATAGTACCGTCCCATGTGGATACTTCTGTCTGTGTTGACTCTTCCTGAGTAAACCACTTGGTTGTAACTGTCTTTTGCTCGGTAAAGAATCTGAATGCATCTTTTCCAAGGCAGTGAAGATCTCCGAAGAATGAATCCTTGTGTCCTGTGAATGAGAAGAATCCTACAGGTACAGGTATGCCTACATTTACTCCTACCATTCCTCCGTCCGTATTCCTTGCAAACTCTCTTGCATAGTATCCGCTTTGAGTAAAGATTACTGAACCGTTGGCAAACGGATTATTATTCATTATCTCAAGCCCCTCTTCAAAGCTTTTTATTCTCTTTACGCAAAGTACAGGTCCGAATATTTCTTCCTTTCCTATTACCATGTCTTCAGTTACATGATCAAATATTGTAGGTCCGAGGTAAAATCCCTTCTCAAAACCTTCTACAACATGATTTCTTCCGTCAAGTACCAAGGTAGCGCCTTCTTCAACACCCTTTGCTATATATCCTTCTATACGCTCTTTGTGCTGAGGATTAACTACAGGTCCGAGCTTACTTGTCTTGTCATAAGCAGGTCCTACTTTTATAAGTTTTGCCTGTTTTAAAAGCTCTTCTACAAGCTTATCCGCTATTTTTTCATGTGCAACCACTACAGGAAGTGCCATGCAACGCTCACCTGCACAACCGTATGCCGCATTGATTATTCCTGCCGCTGTTCTTTCTATAGGTGCATCATACATAACAAGTGCATGGTTCTTAGCCTCACAAAGTGCCTGAACTCTCTTACCGTGCGCCGCTGCCACTGAGTAGATATGCTTACCTGCCTTAGTTGTTCCTACAAAGGTAATTCCCTTTACCTTTGGATGAGTAAGGAATATCTCAGCCTCTGTTCTCTTACATGATACTATGTTAAGCACACCGTCAGGAAGACCTGCATCCTTGTAGATTTGTGCTATAGCCATAGCTGTTCTCGGTGTAGAACTTGATACCTTGAGAACTATTGAGTTACCTGCAGCTATACAGCAAGGAGTCATCCAACCCATAGGTATCATAGCAGGGAAGTTAAACGGACATACTCCTGCAAATACTCCAAGCGGCTCTCTGAATGATACTGTATCATAACCTGTAGAAGCATCCATTAAAGACTCACCCATAACGAGTGAAGGTGCCTGTATAGCAAGCTCTGTTCCTTCTATTGCCTTAAGCACATCTCCCTTAGCTTCTTCCCATACTTTTCCGTGCTCTCTGGCACAAAGCATGGTAAGTTCATCCATTCTTTCTATAAGCAGGGTTCTTACCCTATGAAGTATCTGTGTTCTCTTGATAACCGGAACTCTTGACCAGCTCTTAAATGCCTCATGTGCCACTTCTATACTTTCTTCCACCTCTTTTTTGGTTGCACATGGTGAAAGTCCGTCTACTTCTCCGGTACTTGGATTAAGTACTTCTACATAATCCTCAGTCTCAGATAGTCTATATTCTCCGTTAATAAATATCTTTAATTTTTCTGCACTCATTGAAATGCTCCTTTCTTTATTTGCGATATTTAATATTTCCTCGCTTTAGCAAGGTTTTCTTCTTTATTTTCATAAGCCTTATTAACTGAAAGCTTCTTAGAACTTGACGCTATACCCACATGCCACCAAGCCTCATATCCTGATGTCATTGTTTTTGGAAGTACCTTAATATCTATCAAAGTTGATACCTTGTCTTTTTTTGCTGCTTCCAAGGCTTTTTTAAGTTCATCAAGGTTTCTTACGGTATAAGCCTTCGCTCCATAACCTTCAGCTATCTTTGCATAGTCTACTGCAACCAGTTCTCCTTCAAGTTTACCGCTCTTATCTCTATATCTGAACTCGGTAGCAAAACTTCCTATACCGTTGGACATCTGTAAATTATTGATACAGCCGAAACCTGAATTATCAAACAAAAGTATATTGATTTTCTCACCTTCCATTATAGAAGTTGCAAACTCACTGTGTAGCATCTGGAAACTTCCGTCACCTGCCATCGCATAAACTTCCCTTTTAGGCTCTGCAAGCTTACAACCGAGCGCTGACGCAACTTCATAGCCCATACATGAGTATCCGTACTCCATATGATAGCTATATAAGCTGTCTGTAGTCCACATTCTTTGTAAACATCCGGGCAAGCTTCCCGAAGCTCCGGTAATTATGGCATCCTTATCTATAGTATCCCTTATTAAGGCTATAGCTGAGGTTTGTGTAAGCTCGGTGTCTGCAAGTTTTGCAAATTCCTCTATAGAGCCTTCTCTGTAAGCCTTAACCTTAGGCTCAAACTTTTCATCATACTTATAGCCGGCAAGACTTGCATACTCCTTCTCCCACTCTTCTTTTAAACTCTTGGGCTTACTTTCCCAGGTAGATTTATAGTTTAATGTACTAAGCTTAGTATCAAGACTTTTCAGTGCTTCCTTTATATCCGCAATAAGCATCTTGGCTTCAAGCTTTGCGGCATGGAACTCGGAAATATTTACTCCAAGCACCTTTGCCTTTATAAATCCGGACTTTGAACTTGTCGAAAAGTCTGTAAGCCTTG
>ERZ773043.271-NODE-271-length-29906-cov-9.653244_pt1 | contig 29906 bp, 27 predicted proteins | sample MGYA00580636_ERZ773043 | MGnify/ENA primary metagenome ERZ773043 (study PRJEB29015, sample SAMEA2737992) | human oral metagenome | biome: human oral; feature: human-associated habitat; material: dental | place: China | collected 2065 ...
GGGGGGGGTTGCGCCGGGGACCCGCAGGCCTCGGCTTGGGGCCCGGCCTCACGGAAAGGCGCAGTCTGGGCAGAGGGCCTCGCTGAGAGCGCACCCCGGGCCAGGCCGGGACACCATCAGGCTGCCAGTTGTGGGCTAAGGGGGTGCCGGGAACTCAGCATTACTTCCCTGGCCCTCTCCGCGCCCCCTCGCCCCCCCGCGCCCCTTGTCCCGCGAGCTCAGGGCGATGGGCGTTGACACCAGGTTCCCCGTCCTCTCCGCGCCCCTCGTCCGAGGTCCCTTGTCCCGCGCCTCCAGGCCCTCCGCCCCGCTCTCGGGCGCGTATGTGGTAAAAACATTGATTGAGGCAGGCTTCAGATGGCCATACGAGGTCAACACGGGTTAGAATAGGAGTGGTTCTGCCCCCGTTTGTCAAGACCCATGCGACAGACGGTGTGGTCTGTCGCCCATCGTTGCCTAGGAGGTCTCACGCATTGATCGTTTCGCCCAGCTCGCCTCAAAAGTCGCCCTCAGGCGCCAGGGGACGCGCTGCCTTTCTCACGGCGCAACGCATTTCGCGTATTGCCTCCATCGCTGCGCTCTATGCTGCAACCACCTTGGTATGCCTACTCTTTTTGGGTAGCCTCGCGTGGGGTCCCGTTCAGTTCAGGCTCTCTGAGGCACTCTGCGTCCTGGCCCTCCTGAGTCCTGACGCCGTGCCAGGCCTTGCCCTTGGATGTGCCATCGCCAACATCGCCAACATTGCCGTGTCGGGTACGGGGATGCTCGGCATGCTTGACGTTGTCTTTGGCTCCTTGGCAACGCTTATCGGCGCGTGGTGTACCTGGCGCCTGCGCAAGCACCCTCGGCTTGCCGTGCTTGGCCCTGTGGTTGCAAACGCGCTTATCGTGCCGGCCTATCTCCCCCTCATGCTAAAGGGCATAGGGTTCTACACGATTCCGTTCACCTCGATCTCGCTCGATGACTCGTATGCGCTCATGTATCTGTTTGGCCTTCTGGCCACCGGTATCGGCGAGGCCGTTGTTCTCTATGCGCTGGGCCTTCCGCTTTGGCGCGCGCTGCTGAGCAGCCCTCTCGTTCGTGAGTTCGTTGCCAGGGCAGATACCGCCGATGGTGGACGGACGTCTATCGACGGGCCGCCTACCCACGAGGGTAAAGACGCGACGGGGAGCAGGACTGACCGCCATGTGACCGAGAGGATCTAGCCACCTTGAACCCCGCCATCGTCATCCCGTCATATTGGACCGAGAAGGACGAGCCTGCCGAGATTGGGCGCGTCGGTTCCTACGACCACGCGACAGCCATCCTCAAGCCGCTTCCCGAGCTCGAGTCCTGCCTTGACTCGCTTGAGATGGTACGGGGGGTGCTCAGGGTCATCGTGCTCCTCGTTGCCTCCGGCGGCTGCGAGGATGCGGCTCGCGCACGTGTCGATGGGATCTGTCGCATGCACCCTGACCTGCACCCGCTTGTGGTGGGTGCACGCGAGGCAGGCGAGATCGCACGAGCGGTCGATCGCGTGGCGCCAGGGCTGAGCGGGGATCCCATCTCGCTCAGGGGCTATGGCGCCATCAGGAACATGGGGCTGGCGGCCTGCGCTGTGCTCGGACATGACGTCGCGGTGTTTTTGGATGACGACGAGGTTGTCCTCGACGAAGATTTTCTCCTTGACGCCACCTACGGCCTGGGGATGGAGACGAGGCAGGGCCTTTCCATCTATGCCAAGAGCGGATACTTTATCGATAGGGAGGACTCTCCCTTTGCCGCGATGGACGGCCCGCGCCTGCGAGATCGCTTCTGGGCGAAGCGCGAGGAATTCAACGAGTGGATGCATCGGGCTCTGTCGGCTACGCGAATCTCTCGCTCGAACTCTATCTGCGGAGGCTGTTTTGCGATCACCGCCGAGGCGTACGCCAGCGTTGCCTTCGATCCGACCATCACGCGGGGAGAGGATCTCGACTACCTGCTAAACCTCAGGATGCTGGGCCTGGACGTGTGGTTTGACAACAAGTGGCACGTGCGTCACCTGCCTCCCGAGATGCCCTCGCGCGCCGCACGCTTTCTGCAGGACGTCTACCGCTGGGAGTACGAGCTTGCCAAGCTCGATCGAGCCAATGCGACCATCGGCATGCGCCAGGTACGTCCTGAGTCGCTGAGGCCCTATCCTGCGATCTGGCTCTCGCCCGAGGTGCATGCCCGTATCGCCCTCACCGCGCTCATGCGGGTGATCTTTGGACCCGAGCGCCTCGCGTATCTGCGCATACTGCTGGTGGGGCGCCTGCGCGCGCGCAGGTGGGCAAGGCGCGTCTCGGGGAGCTACTTCGAGTTTCAGACCTATTGGCCCCGCATCATGGGCAGCCTCTGGCAGGACACCTCCCTCGCCAGGCGCCTGCTCCATATGGGCAGGCCCACACCTGCGACGAGGCCGCAGCGTCGAGACTGCCCTCCAAGTGGGGAGACGGCCGATGCATAAGGTGCGCAGGTGGACATCCGCCCACTTCGCCTTCCTCATCCGGGGCTTCCTGCTCGTTGCGACCGCAGCGTTTTTGGGGCTCCTCTCCTGGGGCATCGGTACGAGCAGCCTGGTCGCGTCGGTGGTTGCTGGAGCTGGTCTTGCCGTCATCATCGCCATGGCGGGATCCGTCCTGCTTGCCCCAGATGACCTGCGCTCTCAGGCGACGGAGCGCACCCTGCGCGTTGCCTCCGCGACGCTCAGGCACATGTCGGGTGGGCTCACCCGGGAGAACGCCGCTGCGGTCTGTCAGCTGCTCCTTGCCGAGACGAGCGCCGCCGCCATCTCCATCACAGACACTGCCAAGACCCTCGCCTATGTGGGTGATGGGGTTCTCGGCTATACGGGCGGCACGGCCAACTCGCCTGCGACCAAGAAGGTGCTCAAGTCTGGCCGTGTGCAAACCTTCTCGAACCTGGGGGAGGACGAGTGGGTTGGTACGGTCTTGGACGAGGAGCGAGGTCCGCGCGAGCTGTCTTTACCTGTGGGGATCTTTGCTCCGCTCAGGGTGGCCGATCGCATCGAGGGTACCCTCAAGCTCTACTACCGTCACGGGCGCGAGGTTGACCGCACGCAACTGGCCATCGCCCGCGGCTTCGGTGAGCTGCTCTCCACCCAGCTCTCTGCCTACGAGCTCGAGGCCCAGGCGGAGCTTGCCGCCCGCGCCGAGGTAAAGGCGCTGCAGGCCCAGATAAACCCCCACTTCCTCTTCAACACGCTCAACACGATAGCCGCCCTCACGCGCACGAATCCGGTAAAAGCCCGTGACCTTTTGCGCGAGTTCTCTGTGTATTATCGTCGAACGCTCGAGAGCTCCGAGTCCCTGATTCCCCTCTCGGAGGAGTTGGCTCAGACTAAGCGCTACCTCAAGATCGAGAAGGCACGCTTTGGGGCAAACCGCATCATCGAGTCGGAGGCCATAGAGCTCGGTGTCGAACAGCTCCTTGTCCCGGGCTTCATCGTACAGCCCCTGGTCGAGAATGCCGTGCGCCACGGCATGCGCGATGAGGGACCCCTTCACATCGACGTGCAGGCGACCACAGATGGTGATGACGTCCTGATAGCGGTGGCCGATGACGGCTTGGGCATGAGTGAGGAATCCGCTCGGCGCCTGCTCGCCGAGTCATCACGGAACCGCCTGGCGAGCGATGGCAAGCAGGGCGCGGGCATCGCCATCAGGAACGTGGCCGATCGCATAGAGAGGTTCTATGGCAGCGGCTCCGGTGTCGAGATCATGTCGAAGGACGGGGCTGGTACGGCCGTGACGTTGAAGCTCGTGGGAGCTGCTCCTGACGTCGCAAAGATCAAGGGGTAAGGGTAGTATTGTATTGATGGGACAAGGCTCATCGATGAGGCACAAGGCGTCCGCGTGCTGCGCGGCTCGACGTCGTGCCTTCATCTAGGGCAGAGAAGGCCAGGTGATTGCCGCATGATGAATGCGCTTATCGTCGACGACGAGGAGCCTGCGCGCTCCGAGCTGAGGTTCCTGCTCGAGGAGACGGGTCGTATTGACTGCATAGAGGAGGCCTCCAACGCGAGGGAGGCAGTCGAGGCCCTCGTCCGTCGCAAGGAGAATGTTAACCGCCGCCGCGGCATCGAGGTGCTCTTTTTGGATATTGCCATGCCAAAGACTTCGGGCATGCAGCTTGCGGAGGCCCTGCATCAGCTCAAGAACCCGCCTGCGGTCGTCTTCGTGACGGCCTACAGCGAGTATGCGCTTAGGGCATTCAACGTGGACGCCATCGACTACCTGATGAAACCCGTCGAGACCGACAGGCTCATCCACTCGCTCGACAAGGTGGAGGCGCGCAGCAAGCCCATCACCCACGCGCAGTCTTCCGTCGAGCGCATTCCGGTCGAGAAGGGTGGGCGCAAGGTGCTCATTCCGGTGAGCCAGATTCACTACATCGAGGCCAAGGACGACTACTCCTGCATCTATACGGGGAGCGAACGCTTTCTCTCGACCGTCTCGCTCGCGAAGCTCGAGCAGAAGCTCACCACGCACGGTTTCTTCCGCGTGCATCGTGGATATATCGTGAACCTCGAGCATGTCGAGGATATTGAGGTCATCGCAAGTGGCATTCTGCAGTTGGGCATCAAGAATATACCAGAGAAGAAGATACCGGTTTCGCGGAGGCGCGTCGTGACGCTCAAGCGCGCCCTCGGACTCTGATGGGGTGGGGCATGCGATACGACATCATCGCCGATACACACGGGTACCTCTCTGACGAGCTGCTTCATGCGCTTGAGGGTGCCGATGTCATTGTGCATGCGGGCGACATCTGCTCAGCGAGAGACCTACGCAGGCTCGAGGACATCGCACCGGTGAAGTTCTGCATCGGCAACAATGACTACGGGTACGACTACGGCCCCTTCGCCAAGCGAGACTATCGCTTCTACTCGAGTAAGCTACGCTGGCAGGTATGTCACTATCGAGAGCGCCTTGACCTTGCCGTCTGCGACGTCGCTGTCTGCGGTCACACACATCGCCCCCTCGTAGAGAGGGACAAGCGCTACGGCACTCTGGTCATGAACCCCGGAAGTCCTACCCATCCACGTGCGAGCGGGCCCAGCATGGGGCGGATCATGGCCGAGGAGGGGCAGGTCCTCTCGGCCGAGATTATCCAGCTCGCGAGCTAGGCGAGGACGTCTCGGGCTTTCTGTCCACAGCTTGGGGGTCTGTTCCATCTGGCAAAAAGAGCGGTACGAAGATCTTGGTGTAGAGCCCCAGCCACATGAGCGAGACGCAAAATCCCGCCAGCACGTCGGTGGCATAGTGAACTCCCAAGTAGATCCTACTGAGCCCTACCGCTACCACGACGAGCGTGAACCCGCTCATGCAGAGGTACTTGACGAAGCGGTCCCTCTCGTAGTGCCATACCATCCAGGCGAGCAGCCCGTAGAACGCCATCGCGATCATGGAGTGGCCAGAGGGGAAGCTGTACCCTGTCTCGGCGATGAGGCGAAAACCCTCGGGGCGGGGGCGGTGGACGATCTGCTTGAGCACCACGTTGAGTACGAGTACGAGCACGAGGTTGACTCCCGCACAGATTGCGGGGCGCCTGCCCGGCGCAAATGCCTCGACGGCGAGCAGCATCACGATCAGGACCACCGGTAGCGCAAGCTCGGAGATAGACTGCATGACAGGCGTGAGCCACGGCCTGCGCATATAGACAACGACCAGTTCATAGGCCCAGGAATCGAGCTTGACGGCCTCGCCCGCGAGGATCTCCTGTGCAAGCCACATGAAGATGAGTGCGGCCACAACCACGATGATGGTGCGCAGGTTATCACGCACGAGCCTGGCAAACGTCCGATGCGCCCTCTTGCTTTGGGTACTCACCTGCGACCACACTCCAAAACAAAGGGACGACCGCATATGCAGCCGTCCCGACTACACGAACCGAACGCGAGAATGCCACCGGAAACAGGCGGCTTGCAGCAAACCGATGACTTATCGTGATCAGCCGGCGACGAGTAAAAGCTGAGTACAAGCCTTACAGATTTGCTTCGATCTCTTTTATGAGATCGGCCTTCGGCATGCTGCCGACCATGGTGTGGACAGCCTTGCCGCCCTTGAAGAGGATGAGTGTGGGAATGGAGACGATCTGAAACTGTTGGGCAAGCTCCGACTCCTCGTCGACGTTGCACTTGTAGACGTCGAGCCTCTCGGACATCTCCTCTGCGACCTCCTCTACCACGGGGCCCAGGGCCCGGCAGGGGCCACACCAGGCTGCCCAGAAGTCAACGAGGACGGGCTTGTCCGCCCCGGCGACAAGCTGGTCAAAATCAGAAGCGGTCAGTGCGTTGGACATTGGTCTCTCCTCTAACGTGCGCATGAGTGCGCGGTCATTGGGTATGCAGCGCTTATACCCAGAACGTGGGGCGGCTGCAGCTATAGAATGGTATTCGTGAAGTTTCAGTCGAGCGTTCGAGTAGGGCGGAGGGGAGAGATGGCAACAACGCGAGATGAGCGCAGGCTCGCCTTTGTGAACAAGGTGGCAACCGAAGTCGCGAGGCTCGAGGCTGCAGGTGTCGTCCTGGCAGGCAACGCCTTCTCGAGCGTGTGCTTCCTCAAGGGGGAGCTCTCGCGGCAGGAGCGGGAGGGGGCGGCCCTGCTCTCGGGTGCGGACGGTGACGCGCTCAGGGCGTCGCTCGCGGCTTTGGGCTATGCGCCCGAGGATTGGTGTGCGGCCGCGACGTGTTTGCGTGACGGTCGAAGTCTTACCGCAGACACGCTCGTGCGAACTGTCGTTACCCTTGATCCCTCGACGCTCATCATCTGCGATGACGCGGCCGCAGCTGCGGTGCGCGGGGCCTATGCGGACGAGCTCTCCTCACTTCCTGACGCGCGCCAGTCTGCGCTTGAAGCCGGTTGGGTCGTGCCCCTTCTGGGCATGCGCGCCATGAACCTTGGTGGCTTTGCGGCAGCCCTTTTGGACCAGCGTCAGAAGCAGCTCATGTGGGCGCGCCTCAAGCAGCTTCCCCCGCTCGGCGAGCCCTACTGACGCTGAGCGCTTTGACGCGCTATCTTGGTTCGGAACACCCTCCCATCGGCTATCATAGAACTATTATTATGTGCCGGTGTCGCATCAGCGCATCGGCGGCAGGACTCAAGGCAGAGGAGCAGACATGGCAAACGTTCCCGCACCGATCGACGTGACCCAGACCTCAGAGTGGAAGGCGCTGCAGAAGCACTTTGACAAGCTCAAGGAGTCGGTTACCCTCAAGCAGCTGTTCGCCAACGATCCCCAGCGCGTGAGGAAGCTCAGCTTTGATGCCGCAGGGCTGCACTTTGACCTCTCGAAGAACCTCGTGACCGACGAGACCCTCAAGCTCCTCGTCGCCCTAGCCAAGGCCATTGGCCTCGAGGAGAGGCGCTCGGCTATGTTTGATGGCGTGCACATCAATACGACAGAGGATCGAGCGGTGCTCCACACGGCGCTCCGTCGTCCTGCGCGTGAGGCCGGCACGCTCGTCGTAGACGGGCAGGATTGCGTCAAGGATGTTCATGAGGTGCTCGACCGCATGTACGCCTTCTCACAGAGGGTTCGCTCTGGCGAGTGGAAGGGTGTCACGGGCAAGAGGATCGAGAACGTCATCTCCATAGGCATAGGCGGATCGGACCTGGGTCCGGTTATGGTGTACGAGGCGCTCAAGCCCTATGCGGATGGTGGCGTTCAGGTGCGCTACGTCTCCAACATCGACCCCAACGACATGGCCGAGAAGACCCGTGACCTCGACCCCGAGACCACGCTCGTGATTGTCGTCTCCAAGACCTTCACCACGCTCGAGACCATGACCAACGCTCGCGAGGCGAAGGCATGGCTGCTCGAGGGCCTGAAGGCACAAGGGGCTATCGACGGCTCCGATGGGTCGCTGGCAGAGGCCATCAAGCGGCACTTCGTGGCCGTCTCGACCAACCTTAAGCTCGTCTCCGACTTTGGCATCGACCCCGAGAACGCCTTTGGCTTCTGGAGCTGGGTCGGCGGGCGCTACTCGGTTGACGCCGCCGTGGGACTTTCCCTTATCATTGCCTTTGGTCCCGAGCGCTTCTCTCAGTTCCTGCAGGGCTTCCACGACATAGATGGCTACTTCTGTAAGACGCCGCTCGAGGAGAACGTCGTCGCCCTCATGGGACTCGTCAACGTGTGGTATGTCAACTTCTGGGGTGCCGAGAGCCATGCCGTCCTGCCCTATGACCAGTACCTGCATCGCTTTCCCGCATACCTGCAGCAGCTCACGATGGAGTCCAACGGTAAGTCGACGCGCTGGGATGGGACGCCCGTCACCACCAAGACCGGCGAGATATTCTGGGGCGAGGCGGGCACCAACGGCCAGCATGCCTTCTACCAGCTCATCCACCAGGGCACTCGTCTTATCCCAGCGGACTTCATCGCGTTTGCCAACACGCCCAACCCCTCCAAGGACGGCGAGCAGGACGTCCACGAGCTCTTCCTGGCGAACTTCCTTGCCCAGACCAAGGCCCTGGCCTTTGGAAAGACGGCCGAGGAGGTGCGCGCCGAGGGTACGGCAGAGTGGATGGTGCCAGCGCGCTGCTTTGCCGGAAACCGCCCGACGACCTCCATCTTTGGTGATACGCTCGATGCTCGCACGCTGGGGGCGCTGATCGCGCTCTACGAGCACATCACCTTCGTCGAGGGCAGCGTATGGGGGATCGACTCCTACGACCAGTGGGGCGTCGAGCTAGGCAAGCAGCTTGCCAAGCAGATCACACCTGCCTTCCACAACGACGAGGCCCTCGCCACCCAAGACGAGAGCACCAGGGCCCTCATCGCGTACTACCGCGCCCACCGCAGGTAGTCCTGAGTCGCCCCCGGGCGCCACGGTGCTGCGCGCCGTGGCGGGGCGCCCCTGAGCGTTGCGTGACATGCCGTGCCTCCGGACTTGGGTCCGGAGGCGAGCGGTAGGGGCTAGCAGTTGCCCGCATACACGTGGGAAAGCCAGCGACGCGCCACCTCCACGAGGGCGCGTATGTCCTTGACGGGCGTCGGGCCACGGTCTTGCATGAGCCAGTTGGGGAAGAAGCGCGTCAGGTGGTAGGTGATGTCTCTGTCCAGGGAGGCTAGCCACTTGGCCATGGCCTCTATCTCCTCGACAGAGTCGTTCTCGCCCGGCACGACGAGGGTGGTGACCTCAAGGTGGCAGCTGGGTTCAGCCGCGAGCCGCTCGATGGTTGCGCGCACGGTGTCCAGATCGCCCCCATAGCGTTCGTAGGTTTTGGCCTGGAAGCTCTTGAGGTCGATGTTTGCTGCGTCGATGAGGGGCACGAGCGCGTCTATGATGTGCGGGCGTGCGCAACCGCTCGAGACGAGCACGTTGGCCAAGTCGGCCTCGTGTGCGAGCGTGCCCACGTCGCGAATGTACTCCCAGACGACGAGCGGCTCGTTGTAGGTGTGGGCGATCCCCACGACGCGCCCGTCGCGCCTGTGTGCGCCGCAGGCGGTCTCGACCAGCTCTGCAGGCGTGATCTCTTGCCAGGGGACGTCATGCTCTCCCGCTTGCGAGATCTGCCAGTTCTGACAGAAGGGGCAGCGCAGGTTGCAGCCATAAAACCCAGCCGAGAGCAGCAGCTTTCCCGGTCGCCAGCGGGCGAGCGGCTTCTTCTCGACGGGGTCGAGCGCAAGCGAGGTGATGTGGCCATAGCCTGTGGCCACAATGCGCCCGCCCACGTTGCCTCGAGCACGGCAGCGCCCCATGCCACCCTCGGGGATGCGGCAGGCGTGCGGGCAGACGTCGCAGGTGACGGTGGTCGCGGCTCTGGTTGTGGCGGCGGCTGCGGTCGCGGTGGGGGTGGCCGTGGCGGCGGCCGTGGCCGCAGTGGGGGACCGAGGCACGGTCGTACAGGCGCTCATGTGTGGCGCACGACCTCGAAGCGCTCGAGTCGCCAGCTGTCGCGCGCAAGATCGATGCCTCCCTTGCGTGCGGCGATGTCTATCTGCTCGTCCACCGTGTCCACGCCGTCGAGGTCTGGGAGCAAAAGGCCGCGTCTTCCGTCATCCGTGCTCACGATGACGCCGTAGCGGCGCACGTCGAGCTGCTCGGGACCTTCGATCGGCTCTGAGGGACTCAGCACGTCCACGTCGTAGACAAGCTCGTCGAGCTCATCTGCGCGCACAGGAGCAAAGCGCGGGTCATGCACCGCAGCGCTCACGGCGTTGGCGCAGATCTCCTCGGCAAGGCTTTCCCTCGTAGGCGCTATGGTTCCGATGCAGCCCCTGAGCTCACCGTCCTTCTTGAGCGACACAAAGCAGCCTGCCTGTGTCGTCGCGAGCTCATCGGGCAGCGTAAGGTCTTTGGGCAGGTCGTCCGGAAGTCGCGTGCGCCCTCCGTCGCGCACATGGGTCTCGAGCGAGAGGCGAGCCAGACGTACGTAGGGGTCCTCAGACGCCCTGCGCTCTGACTGCTCGTGGGCGCGAGCTTTCTCGTACACGTTGGGGTAGTCACGCTTTGGACAGCTGCGCTCAGGACCGCATGGCGTGAAGGCGGCCACGGCATAGCCTACGCCAAAGGGTCCCTCGTAACTGAGCAGCTCGGGGTGAATCTCTGTCTGGTCGAGCGCTCCTGCCATCATCTGGAAGCTGCGCAGGCCGCACTCGGCCGCCCGTTCGGCAAGGCGTGGGCTCATCGCGAGCAGCGGCAGGAAGTCTCCTGACAAGAATGCGTCGCACACGATCCGGTCGAACTCGGGTCCCTCGGGCGCAAAGCCGTAGGGGCCGTCCTTCGTGAGCTTATGCGAAAGGTCCCCGGACGCCACGTAGGTGACCCGCCTGCCGAGCACGTCGGCCACTCGCTGTATCAGCGTGCCCAGACGGTAGTGCGCCGTAGGGGAAAGTCCCGAGAGCCCGATGCGAACAACCCTAAAGTCCATATCGCGCCCCGCCTCGCGATAGGCCTTCTCTATAAAGTGCAGCGGGACCATAGTCGCGTGGTCGAGTGCGGGGTCTTGCTCGCCCTCGGTGCCAGCGGCAAGGTCGTCTGCCGCCGCTGCAGCCCCAAGCGAGCTCACGAATGCCTCGTCGTAGCGCACGCTGTGGCGCGCCTCTGGGGCGCCAAAGTGGCCAAAGTCCCCAGAGGCTGCGGATCCGGGTGAGATGTGCAGGTAGTCCCTGTACATGATCGAGTGGGGCGACGAGATGACGAGGGTCTCGGGCGCAAGCTCGCAGATGCGCCTTCCCACCTCGCGATAGGCAGCGACGGTCGCTTGGATCTCCTCCTCGCGACCGTGACCGACGGCGTGGACGATGAGTGGTGGATGCGGAACGGCGTAGGCGGCAAGAATGGCCATGGATCCCTCCTCTTTCGTGAAGCAGAAATCACCCATGACTATACTAGACGAGTCGGGCGCCTGCCATAGATGAAGAGGGTGTCCGCTCCCGCAGCGGCTCTATGCGGACTCCTCCACGATCAGTGGTTCTGTCTGGAAGCTGACGCAGTTCACGTAGCCGCGATTGGTCTGGCGCAGCACCGGGATGCAGGCGAGTGACATCAGGCCCATGGTCATGAAGGGTGAGGGCAGCTTGCAACCCATGGTGCGCCAGGCCTCCTCGATCCTCGAGACCTTCTCGCTCACGACCTCCACGCGCCCGTCGCTCATGAGCCCGCAGACGGGAAGCTCAACGAGCGCCAGCACCTTACCATCCTGGACGGCCACCTCGCCGCCGCCGCAGGCCTCGAGCGTGCGGGCCGCGAGCAGCATGTCCGCGTCGTTGTCGCCCATCACGAGGAGGTTATGGGCGTCGTGGCTCACGGTCTGCGCGAGCGCCCCGTGTATGCCAAAGCCCGTTGCGAAGCCGTGGGAGAAGGTTCCTGCGTCTGCGTGGTGGCGATCGAAGACGCATACCTTGAGTATGTCATGGTCGGGGTCAGCCATAAGCTTGCCTCCCCGAACGGGCACCTCGACCACGCTGTCTTGCGTGATCGTGTCTCCACCGCTTACGGCCATCGCACGCACTTGGCAGCTGCCGTCGGGGCGGCCCTCTCCCTCCCTGAACTCAAACGATTGGGGACAGAGCTGCCCGCCCAGGTTCATCGTGCTCGTCATGAACGTGGGCCACGCGAAGGGCCTCACGTCAAAGAGGGCCTGCCCTCGCTCGGCCACCTGACTCCCGTCGATCCAGACCCTGACCGTCTTGAAGTCGCGCAGGTCCTCAAAGAGTACGATGTCCGCGCACTTGCCGGGGGCTATGGAACCCATGTCGCGCCCCACGCCAAAGTACTCCGCCACGTTGATCGTGGCCAGCTGCAGCGCCACGACCGCGTCGAGGCCCAGCGCAACGGCGTCGCGCACCACGCGGTCCATGTGTCCGTCGCTCACGATGGTGTGGGGGTGAGAGTCGTCCGTGCAGAGCAGGCAGTGGTGCATGTCCACGCCACTTTCGATGAGCTGGGGCAGATACCCCGGGAGGTTGAGCCATGCCGACCCCTGTCTGAGCTGCGCATACATACCCATGCGAAGCTTGGCGAGCACGTCGGCGACGCTGCCCGACTCGTGGCAGCACGAGGCGCCCGAGGCGATGTAGGCTGCAAGTCCGCGATCGATGTCGGGATTCACGTAGTGGCCGGTCACGACGCGGTCGGTCTTGAGGGTCTCGCGCACCTCGTCTAAGGCGTTCTTCTCGCACGCCAGGATGCCCGGGAAGTTCATCATCTCTCCGAGGGCACAGGTCTCGGGCCATGTCATGGACTCTGCGATCTGCGCGGCGTCGATGCTGGCGCCCGTATCCTCGACGCCCGTGACGGCGGGTACGCAGGAGGGTGTTGTGAGCATCGTCTTGAGCGGCGTGCGAGCCGCGTCCTCCCACATCGCGCGTACGCCGTCGAGTCCGCAGACGTTTGCGACCTCGTGCGGGTCCGCGTAGATGCCCACGGTTCCGTGCGGCACGACGGCGCGCGCGTACTCGGAGGGCCCCACCATCGACGACTCGATGTGTATGTGGCTGTCGAGGAGGCCGGGCGCGGCAAAGAGTCCGTTGGCGTCGACGACCTCGGTGGTCTTGCCTATGCAGTGGTCTGCCGAGTGGCCACCTATGCCCAGGTAGGCTATGCGCCCGCAGGCGATGGCGATGTCTGCGTGCTCCAGCAGCTCGCGCGTGTCGACGCTCACCAGGTGCGCGTCCTTGATCACGAGCTCTGCGGGCTGCTGCCCCTGCGCGACCCTTACCAGCGTATCGTTGCACTCCCAAAGCGGCATCTTGCAGAAGCGGTTAATCATGGTGTCCTCGCATCCTCGCGTCTTGGCTGTCATCGCTGCCGCCCGGCGGCGGCCCCTTGCCGTCCGGCGGCCTTCCCTCGCGCCATCCTCGTCCGCCGGCTCTTCCGGACGCTATCCTCGTCCGTCCTTTGTCGGTAGAGTAGCGCAAGTGAGTGTCGCGTGCGCAACAGCGCTATCATGGGACCTGTGAGTGTTGGCTCTTGGCCTGAGAGAGGTGTGGACTGTGGGATACAGAAGTCATGCGTGGCTCAGAAACCTTATTGTGGCGGTGGTGCTCGTTGCCGGCGTGGGCTGTGCCGTTGCCTTTGCCCTCTCGCCGTCGCGCTCGCAAGACACGGTGAGTGACGCCTCCCCAGCCGCGTCGCCAGACGGTGATGCGCCGCAGCCGCAGCCTGTGACACCGGAGGTCGTCGAGAACACGTCCGATGCCAAAAAGCTGGATCAAGGAATAACGTTCTCGGGACCTGACCCGGCCAAGACGGAAGATGGGGCGCAGGCTGGCAGCGGTACACCCGCCCCTGACAACGTGCAGCGCGGCTGGAAGTGGGTTGCCACAGACGACGGTTCGGGGGGAAACGATGGCGGCAAGGCCGTCTACTGCGACGACGCGGGAGGCCACCTGCAGACGGGCAGTGCCACGATCGACGGCGTCGAGTACCACTTTAACGAGACGACCGGTGCCCTCGAGCTGGGGGCTCAGTGGATCCAGGGAGAGCACTTCAACCACGGCACGAAGGCTGTCCAGAAGTACATTGTGCTCCACGACACCGAGGTTGCGGGTAGCCCCGCCAGCGTCGTTGAGGGTTGGAAGAACTCGCGCAGTGGTGCCGTGGCGGCGCACTTCGTGATAGGGCGCGACGGGTCGCTCGTTCAGTGCGGGCGCCTGAACCAGATCCTGCACCATGCGGGCTGGGGTGGTCCTGGGGACTTTGACAGCAAGTTTGGCGTCGGGTCCAACGACGGCAAGGGCAACGGGGACGACCTTTATGGCGTCACGCCGTGGTCAGGTTACACCTCCTACGGCATGAACTCTTACTCCGTAGGCATCGAGATGGTCCACCTCACGGGCCAGGATTACCCCGAGGCACAGCTCGACAAGCTCGATCAGATCATACGCTATATCGACACCTACTTTGGCTTTCAGTCGACGATCATCAAGCATCGCGACTGGCGCCCCTCGAACTCGGACACGGAACCCAACTTCGACCCCTACTTCGAGAGCTACCAAAGCATCCGCAGGCACCACTGAGTGGAGGTGTGCGGGGCCGGGAGGTAGATTTTTTCGGTTCACATTTAGACTCTCGCAGAACGGTCCTCCCGAGGGCCGTTCTGCCCACTCATACTTGGAAGTCCCTCCAAACTGTACGTTTCGTCACGTCGCTCGATAAACACCCAGTTAGTGTTTCTTTAAGACGACGAAAACGTACAGTTTACGGGGCGTCGCCGCTTACGACGCTCTCACTCGTTCCCGTACCTCGCCGCTTTCGTCCCCGCCGTCCCGCTCGTCCCCACCGTCTCGCCGCCTTCGCCCGTGCCGCCTCGCTCCCGTCGCCCCTCCCCGCGCGATGTGAGTGATTCACTCACATCATATTCCTGAAGTGAGTGATTCACTCACTTCGAGATACTGTTCAGTAAGCCTCTGAACTGGCCGTATGTATTTTGTTCTCCGGAGGTAACACCAATTTTGGGTCGAGAAATCACTCACATCATGTTCCTGAAGTGAGTGATTCACTCACTTCGCGAGGTGGCCTGCCCGTTTCCGTGGTTGCCATCATGCGGGTTAAAGGCTACACAGGCAAGGCGCACTAAGGTGTGATGGGCATGGAAGGGGTTGGCATGACAAGCAAGTGGTTCAGAAGGTTCATGAGCGTATTCCTCGCGCTCGTCGTGGCGCTTAATCCGCTCGATACACGGTCATTCATTACAAAGGCACTTGCCACGGCCCCAGAATCTGCCGGGATGAGTGATGTGGAGAAGAAGGCCACGCCTGGACTCAGTGCTTTGGGTAAGGGTGTCGCCAAGGCCCTCGGCCCTCTTCTCGGGGCGCTGGGCAGTGGGGTGGCTGAGGAGGCTGAGGAGACTGGCTCCGAGACTGTGGGTGAGGCTATCGAGGGCACAGCCACAGCTGCCGAGGAGGGCGCCGCTACCGTCGAAGAGGGTGCCACCGCTGCAGAAGGTGGTGCCGAGAAGAGAGCAGCCGAGGCTGAGGCCGGACAGGCTGAGACCGAGCAGGGCGCTACTGAAAAGGGTGCGGCAGAAGATCAGACTAAACCAGATACGCCCAAGGTTAAGTCAACCTCGCCCAATCAAATGCAGAAGCAGGTTGGCAGACGCTAGGCACCAAAGGAAGTTGATCGTGTCGACACCGGGAATACTGCTTCTGGCACTCAGCCACATATTCATTTCAAAGGTGACTACAAGTCTTTGAATATGGATGGGACCTGGGGGCATGACGGGAAGGTGGCTCCCCACTTGACCAGAAAAATGATAAAGTGGCTGAAAGATAATGGCTGGGGTATTCCTGAGGAGTACCGATGAGGCCGGGTGAGTGCCTCGTAGCTGTTGGTGGCTGGCTCGGTGGCCTCGCTCTCGGGAAACCGTTACGTGTTGCATATGAGAGCTGGATACTGTATGGATGAGGAAAGATACCTTCTGCGCGATGTCACGCAGTTGCCGCAGGTGCACGACGGGAGGCTCGCGGGTCTGGACGTGACGGGAGGCACCCTGACGCTGCACATCGACGACCTGCACGAGCCTAATGCACCCTCAGGGAGCTGCGACATGGTGTTTGAGGGCTTCGACGACGTCTATTCGGATGTGAATCTTCTCGTCACGAGGTTTGGCGTCGGCATGAACGTTACGGGGCGGCTCTTCTACCTGGATGATCTCATGGTCCATATGGAGAGGAGGCGACTACCGGACCTGCGGGTGCTGGAAATTCTGGCACGTTGCGAGAAGGTTATGATCGGTTGCTGGCTGTCGGCGCTCGACCCCGAGGACCGGGGGTCGCCGGCGTGGCTGTCGATATGCGCGAGGTCCTTGCGCTACCTATGGTCGTAGAACCGAACGAGAGAGAAGCAGCCTGATGACCGAAGAGCGGAAATTAAAGGTACAGCTTACGGGGTGTCGCCGCTTACGACGCCCTCACTCGTCCCAGTACCTCGCCGTCTTCATCCCCGCCGTCCCGCTCCCGTCGCCCTGCCCCTCCCCGCGCGATGTGAGTGAATCACTCACATCATGTTCCTGAAGTGAGTGATTCACTCACTTCGAGATACTGTTCAGTAAGTCTCTGACCTGGCCGTATGTATTTTGTTCTCCGAAGGTAACACTAATTTTAGGTCGAGAAATCACTCACATCACGTTCCTGAAGTGAGTGATTCACTCACTTCGCACTTGCGTCGGCTTCCGTGGAGTCCCCGCTCAGTGCGCTCGATACGTAGGTCTTTGCTACGAAGATGCCCGCCGTCCCGACGGTCTCGAGGTTCGCTGGGATGAGCGACGGGGAGAGGACCAAAGAGACGCACGCGTGGCCTAGGCGGATCGATGAGGGTCGTGACTGTGCCGACCCTACATATATAAGAGAGAGGAATATAAGAGAGGAGAGAATCCGCCCGCGACTTTTCGCGCTTTTGATGTGCTGTTTGTGCGGCCTCGTCGCGTGGGGAAGGGTTTGCTAAAATTAATCTGTTAGCGCGCTCGACGGGTGCGGGCGGCGTCACACCTCGAACCTGGTCAGGACCGGAAGGTAGCAGCCATAAGGGGCCTCTGGCGGGCGTCCGCTCCCATCGAGCGCGCTGCATGTGCACATCGTGACATGCGCTTCCTGTCTTGCTCCCCACTGCCAAGAAACGGGCCTCGTATATGGACTTCGTCAACTTCATCGTCAATCTGTTGCGTGACCCTCGCACGTTCATAAGAAACGCCATCAATATGGGGCCCTTCGTCTCCTATGGCTTCGTTTTCCTCATTATCTTTATCGAGACGGGCGTCGTCTTCTTTCCCTTTCTGCCAGGCGATTCCCTGCTTTTCGCCTCGGGCTTCTTTGCGCATGGCGGTGATGGCGGTGGTTTCAACATCTTCATCTTGCTCGGCGTCGTGTGGGTGGCGGCCATCTTGGGTGACCAGTGCAATTTTATGATTGGCCACTTCTTTGGGCGCAAGATCGTCGCGTCGGGCAGAGTCAAGGCCATGACACCCGAGCGCATGGAGAAAAGTCAGGCGTTTCTTGATAAGTGGGGCCACTTGGCCATCTTCCTGGGGCGCTTCTTTCCGTTCATTCGCACGTTCGTGCCGTTCATTGCGGGCATGGGCGGTATGAAGTGGCACAACTTTGTGCTCTGGAACGTGCTTGGTGGCATTACCTGGTCAACGCTGTTCACGCTCTTGGGCTACTTCTTTGGCGGTATCGAGTTTGTACAGAAGCACTTCGAGCTGCTCATCGTGGGCATCGTGGCTGTGTCACTTGTGCCTACGGTCGTGGGTCTCGTCCGGAGCCATCTTAAGAAGCGCTCCGTTTCTTAGGTAGGCAAGAGCGTGCCTCACGAATGGGCGCCCTGCTCGTGGCTTCTCACGCAAAAACGCACTCTGTACGTGCGCGGGATGGAGAATGCGCTTTTCCGTGAGCCGCGCGTCCGGTCTTCTGTGGGGCAGTGGACGCAGTGCGTTTTTCCGTGAGGGCAGCTCCCCAGAATGCGCTTTTCCGTGAGCCGCTGGGCATAGAATGCGCTTTTGCGTGAGGTGTCTCGACGTTTGCCCAGCTCAGGAAAAGTGCACTCTACGGAAAAGCGCACTCTGTGCGTGCGACATCACGGAAAGGCGCACTCTGCGTGATTGCGTGCGCACGGAATGCGCTTTTGCGTGAACTGCGGACGCAGAATGCGCTTTTCCGTGAACCGCGCGCCCGGCCTTCTGTGGGGACAGTGGGTGCAGTGCGCTTTTCCGTGAGCCGCCGGGTATGGAATGCGCTTTTGCGTGAGGTGTCCCACGCCACCCCGACGCCCCTGCCCCCCCGCCGCCATTCCTGCTGATTCGCCCAAGATTTCGCGTTTGCGCCATTGACGTTTGCGAAAGGGGCTAAAAGAGACTACCGTTGCCATAGGACTAAGCACCCGCCAGGCCGCTTGCGTTTGGTCGGGCGTCAGAAGCCTTTGGGCGGCACGTGCGTACGGCGGCGATCAGGTGAGGACGGAGACGGCAATGGCAGCGAAGGGTGACCTTGGCCTGGTGGCCCGCTACCTTGGGCGCTACCGGCGCGACTTTGCACTCGCGACGGTATTTGCCTTCGCCGAGGCGGTGCTCGAGCTGACGATTCCCTTTCAGATGGCATACATCGTGGACGTGGGCATAGCCCAGGCCAAGCTCGACCTCATCTATCTTTCGGGCGCGCAGATGCTTGTGACGGCCCTCGTCGCCGGTGGCTGCGGCTTGGGCTACGCACGCGCCTCCGCACGTGCCGCGATGGGCTTTGGCGCGAACCTCCGGGAGGCGGAGTACGCTCACCTGCAGGGCTTCGCCTTTTCCAATCTCGATGAGTTCGAGACGTCCTCCCTGGTCACGCGCATGACCACCGACGTCACCGTCGTGCAGAACGCTCTCATGATGGGCTTTCGACCCCTTTTGAGGGGTCCTATCATGCTTGTGATGGGCCTTCTGATCGCCTGTACCATGAGCGTTCAGCTCGCACTGGTGTTCCTTGTGACGCTGCCGGTCCTGGCGGTCATCCTCGCCATCATCGTATTGCGTGTGGCTCCCCTCTACGGTGTGATGCAGGGTGCGATGGACCGCCTCAACGAGGCTCTGCAGGAGGACCTCGTCGCGATACGCGCCATCAAGGCCTATGTGCGGGAGGATTACGTCGCCGAGCGCTTCGAGCGCGTGAACGAGCTACTGGCCAAGAGCTCTACCCGAACCTTCAGGATAGCCGTGCTCAACACGCCGATCTTTCAGCTGTCAATGGGCGTCGCAAGCGTGTGCCTCCTCTGGTTTGGTGGGCAGATGATCATGGCGGGTGTGCTCGGGGTGGGCACGCTTACCGGGTTCATGAGTTACGTGCTACTCATCATGAACTCCCTGATGATGATCTCGAGCGTGTTCTTGCTGCTCGCGCGGGCTATTACGAGCATCCACCGCATCTGTGAGGTCCTGCGGGAGAGACCCGCGCTCACGAGCGCGAAAGATGGCCTGACGTCGGTGCCTGACGGTGGGGTGCGCTTCTGCGACGTCTCGTTCAAGTACAGCGCGAACGCCAAGAAGGACGTGCTCGAGCACGTGAGTCTGCGCTTTGCCCCAGGCTCCACGGTGGGCATCCTCGGTGGCACCGGCTCGGGCAAGACCTCGCTCGTGCAACTGATCGCCCGCCTCTATGACGCGAGTACGGGGGTGGTCGAGGTGGGAGGGCACGATGTGCGCGACTACGACCTCGCGTCGCTTCGCGAGGCAGTGGGCATCGTGCTGCAGAAGAACGTGCTCTTCTCGGGCACCGTCCGTGACAACCTGCGCTGGGGAAACCCCGACGCCACGGATGAGGAGCTGCTCGAGGCCTGTCGCGTCGCCTGTGCGGACGAGTTCCTAGAGAGGATAGGTGGCCTCGACGGTGACCTCGGCCAGGGTGGCGTCAATGTGTCGGGTGGGCAGAAGCAGCGCCTCTGCATCGCGCGTACGCTCCTCAAGCACCCTAAGGTCATCGTGTTCGACGACTCAACGAGCGCCGTCGACATGAAGACCGATGCGAGGATACGCGCCGGCCTTGCGGCGCTCGGCGGTATGACCAAGGTCATCGTCGCGCAGCGCGTGAGTTCCGTCGTGGAGTCAGACCAGATAGTCATCTTGGACGACGGGCGCGTGCACGCGACGGGTACCCACGCTGAGCTGCTCATGCACGATCATATCTACCAGGAGCTGTGCGCCTCGCAGGGCGTGGCCTCGCTCCACGAGGCCGTTGGTGCGGCGCAATCGGCACTGAACGCAGGCGCACAGGCCGTCCACCCGGGCGACGGTGGCGAGGATGGGGCAGAGGTGCGCCATGGCAGCTAGAGCAGATGCGCCGAGAGCGCCGCAGGATCTTGGTCGTACGCTGCGCAAGCTCACCGGCTACCTTGGCCACGCGCGGTTCCAGCTGCTTGCGGTCGCCCTGCTCGTGAGCATCTCGGGACTTGCCAATCTCGTGGGCACCTACATGATCAAGCCGGTCGTGAACGCGGTGGGAAGAGGAGACGCAGACGGCTTCACGTCAGGTATCGCCCTGACGGCCGGCATCTACGCGCTGGGTGTGGTGGCCTGTCTCGGCTACACACAGACGATGGTCCACGCGGCCCAGCGCATCGTCTTTGACATTCGTCGCGACCTGCTCGCCCACATTCAGACCCTGCCGCTCTCGTGGTTCGACTCCCGACGTAGCGGCGACATCATGAGCTTCTTCACCAATGACGTGGACACGGTCTCGGAGGCGCTCAACAACAGCTTCGCGAACATGGTCCAGGCGCTGATACAGACCGTGGGCACGGTCGCTCTGTTGCTCGCGCTCAACTGGCGCCTCACCCTGATCACGCTCGGGTGTGACGCGCTCATCGTGCTCTACGTACGCTTCTCGGGTCGACGCTCAAAGCGCTACTTCTCGCGCCAGCAAGAATCGCTGGGCCTGCTTGACGGCTACATAGAGGAGATGACGAGCGGCCAGAAGGTGATCAAGGCCTTCAATCATGAGGGGCAGAACCTCGCGGGCTTTCGGGCGCTCAACGACGACCTGCGGCAGACGGGCACGAGTGCGCAGGCCTATGCTGCGACCATGGTGCCCGTGACGGTGGCCGTGTCATACGCCAACTATGCCATCGTGGCCGTGGTGGGGGCCCTCATGGCGCTCTTTGGGCAGATGGACGCGGGTAGTCTCGCCAGCTACCTCGTGTTCGTCCGGCAGGCGGCCATGCCCATAAACCAGCTCACGCAGTTGGGTAACTTCCTGCTCACCGCCCTTGCAGGCGCGGAGCGCATCTTTGAGGTGATGGAGCTTCCGGCCGAGACGGACGAGGGCGTGACCCACCTTGAGTGTGTTGAGGGTGCAGCGACCAAGGTGGCGGACGTCAGCGAGCCCTGCCGCGCGTGGCGCTGGCGCAAGGGGGACGGCAGCTGTGTTGCCCTTGCCGGTGACGTGCGCCTGGAGCACGTGAACTTTGGTTACCTGGCTGGCCAGACCATCCTCGAGGACCTCTCGCTTTGGGCGAGGCCGGGCCAGAAGATCGCCTTCGTGGGCGCGACCGGTGCCGGCAAGACCACCATCACGAACCTCATCAACCGCTTCTATGACATCCGCTCGGGGTCGATCTCCTACGACGACATCGACATACGTGCCATCTGCAAGCCCGACCTGCGCGCATCCCTTGGCATTGTGCTGCAGGATACCCACCTCTTCGCGGGGACCATCGCGGACAACATACGCTTTGGCAAGCTTGACGCGACCGATGATGAGGTGCGACGCGCGGCCCAGATAGCGAATGCCGACTCCTTCATCAACCGCCTGCCCAAGGGCTACGACACGTCCATCAGCGCGGACGGGGCGAGCCTGAGCCAGGGGCAGCGCCAGCTCATCTCCATCGCGCGCGCGGCGGTGGCGGACCCGCCGGTGCTCATCCTGGACGAGGCGACCTCGAGCATTGACACGCGTACCGAGGCCCTGATCGCACGCGGCATGGACCAGCTCATGGCCGGGCGCACCGTGTTCGTGATAGCCCATCGCCTCTCGACCGTGCGTAACGCCGACGCGATCATGGTGCTCGATCACGGTCGCATCGTGGAGCGTGGCACGCACGATGAGCTCCTGGCCCGGCGCGGCGAGTACTGGCAGCTCTGGACGGGTGCCAAGGAGCTGGATTAGCCCTGTCGGCAAGGGGTGCGACCAGCCCCTCTTCCGCAAGCCCCTGTGGGGGTATGCGGCCGAACTTCTTCGAGGTGGAGCGCGTCTTGTTGAGTGTGAGGTCATTGCCAAGGTGCCGTATTCGGGTCTGATGGCCCGATCGCGGCAGGGGGGAGCACACCTTGCGTCGAGGGCGATGGGTGGGGTGACAATCCTCGCATGGCAAGAGGCCGAGCGACCCCAGGCGGCGGGTGGCTTGCGGCCTGTGCTGACTGATGCCAGGGGAGATCAGGCGGTGAGTTCGTCGACGAGACTCTCGCTAAGGAGCCGGTCGCTCAGGCTCTGGGCAATGCGTCATCGCTGCGGTCGATATATGGGCCTTGGGCTCGACACGCCGCTGTGCCTGATCTGTCACCCGCTCGTTTTTACGATTCTCTCTGTTAGACCACCGTTGACATGATGACACTTCACCCCTCCGCTACGATGCCGTCGACAGACAACACGTCGTGGGAAGACCAAGGAATGCCTGGCCTGATGCAGCAAGAGGCGAGGTAGCTTGCCATGTCAACGGTGGTCTAACAGAGAGTAGGCCGAAGGCCGATTCAGCCGGTCCCATGCGCACCAGCATGCCCGCCAGATGCCCCTTCCAAACCATGAAACAGGTGCAATGTCACCTTTTTTGGGAATAACTCCACCAGAGTCTCATGGACAAGCCGGCAAGGATTCTCCGCGTAAGCGAAAGACCGCACCGGGTCCGACACTCGTACACCTCCTCAACGGAGGGGGAGCTTTATCGTTGTCTTGAAACCGCCGCCAGCAGCAGAGGAGAAGGATATCTTTCCACCATGGGCTCTCACCACCCGTGAGGCAATCTGCAAGCCTAGCCCGTGCCTAAGGTCGAGGCTCCCATCCATTCTGCTTGAGTGCTTCTGCCTTTCAGAAAGGGCCTGCAACTCGCTTGCCGCCATCCCGACCCCGTCGTCCTCGATGATGATGAGGGCGTCTGTATCGGTTGCGCTCAAATTGATGCATACCTGGCAACTTTGCGGGTTGTGCACTATGCTGTTCTGAATGACGTTTCCCATTGCCCGTCCGAGCAGGTGCTCGTCGCACTCGACAGTCACTCCTTCGGCCTCTCCGTCTGCCTCTATCTCTATCGAGAAATCCTTTCCCTTGGACGCGTTGATTGCGTCGGCGGCCGTCTTTCGGACAACCTCCGTCAGCCTCGATTGCGCCATGTGGAGGGGCTGCGCGTCATATTCTAGCCGTGAGGCCAAGTTGAGGTCGTTGACGAGGCCGTTGATCTTCGCGCTCTGAGCGCTGATGACGACGGCGCGATCGGCTGTCTCAGGGGCGGTGAAGCCGTCCTGGACGATGCGCTGCGCGTTCCCCATGATGAGGGTGAGCGGCGTCCGGATATCGTGGGATATTCCGGCTATCCAGTCGGCTCGCGCCTCGTTCTGCCTGGCGATGAGCTCGGACGCGCGAGCGACGCTCTCCGACAGGCTGGCAAGCGCCCCTTTTGGCAGGGGGCCGACCGCCTTGCCTGTCCCTAACGCTTCGACCGCATCCGCGATGGGCTCCAAGCCGGACAAGATGCGCCTCTTCGAGAGCCAAGAGACAAGGAAGAGGCAGGCCATATCGAGGACGGCCATCGCTGCGGCAAAGGCAGGAAGCGCCCTTGCGGTCCAGGCGGGGATGTAGTTGCCTGTGATTTTCATAAAGCTGTCTTGGGGATAGCCCAAGACCAGCAGACCATCGCCAGTAGTGCGCACAAAGACAGGGTAATCGGCAATATACCCCTTGGAGAAGCGCGCCACGTCTTGCAAGCTGTAATGGCGGGGGACCTCTTCGGGCAAGTCCACCGACCACGCGCAGTCCCCATCCGCCCCGACGAACATCGCCCATACCCCCCGGCTCCGCAGCTCCTTTTCGGCCTCTGCGGATACCCCCGAAGAATCGGAGACGCCCTCGACGGAATCGAGCAGGGACGTCGGCGATGCCCCTCTCGCCTCGCCTGCGATCGCGTTGAAGAAGAAGAGGCCGAAAACTAAGACGTTCATTACAACCAAGCCGACTATGAGGGCAACGAACGAGGCGAGGTTTCTCGCGATATACGAACGGAGGGTCTTCATTGCGTCACCCGCACGTATTCAGCTTGTATCCGAGGCCCTTGAAAGTAACGAGCGATACCGGATGCGAGGGGTCGCGCTCGATCTTCTCGCGCACGCGCCGAACGTGAGCGTTGAGTGGGTTCTTGTATCCGAATACATCCCCTCCCCATAACGCCTCGCAGATCACATCGGTCGTGACTACGTTGCCCTGGTTCCGGGCAAGGACTTCCAACAGCGCGTACTCCTTTGCCGTAAGCGCAACCGGCTCGTCATCCCTGACAACCTCGGCCTTGTCGAAGTCGATTACGCAGAAGTCCAGCCGGACCCGGGCAGCGTCTGCAGGATACGACCTTCTGAGCACCGCATAGACGCGCAGCAAAAGCTCTTGGGGAAGAAAGGGCTTGGGGATGTAGTCGTCGGCGCCCAGCCCAAGCCCTGAGACCCTGTCGATAGGCTCGTCCTTGGCTGTGAGGAATATCACCGGAACGTCCGACGTCTTGCGCACCTTCCGCATGAGCGAAAAGCCGTCGCCGTCAGGAAGCATCACGTCCAGAACCAGCAGCTCCGGCCGTACTTCACCAAAGCGGTCGAGCGCACCCGTCACATTGGAGGCGGTAAACACGTGCGTGAACCCGGCGTCGGTCAGTATGCCAGAAACAAACGCCAGCAGCTCCGGCTCGTCGTCGACGAGCAGCAGCCTTTTCCCATGCCAAGGAGAGTTGTCCATGTAAAGCCTCCCTTTAAACAGGATACAGGCCCTCGTTAGAGCTATCGGCAAAAGTAAGGAAAAAGTCATGCGTCCAACCGCAGAATGTCAGATGGGGCGGATACCTTGTTTCCATAACGAAAGGAGCCATGATGAAACGCGCGCAATTCAAGCAGGCAAATCACCTTCCTGTCATCATCGAGACGCGCGACCTGACGAAGCGCTATAAGGACTTCGTCGCCGTAGATGGCGTCTCCATGCATGTGAGGAAGGGGAGCGTCTACGGGTTTCTCGGGCCCAATGGAGCGGGAAAGTCAACAACCATGAGGATGCTCCTCGGGCTCACCGCACCCACGGCGGGAGAGTTCGAAGTTGACGGCATGCGCTTTCCAGGCGACAAAATGGCGATCCTCAAGGAGATAGGCTCCTTTATCGAGTCGCCTTCCTACTATACGAACCTGACGGGCAGGGAGAATCTTGACGTCATCCGAAGGATACTGGGCCTACCCGAAAGCTCGATTGACGAAGCCTTAGAGCTTGTTGGGTTGGCAGAGTTCGGAGGCCGTCTTGCGAAAAAGTACTCTCTTGGGATGAAGCAGCGGCTGGGGCTTGCTGGCGCGCTTATCGGAAGACCCCCGATCCTCATCCTTGACGAGCCGACGAACGGGCTAGACCCAGTCGGCATCCACGAGATGCGGAACCTCATCAAGTCCCTTCCGACGACTTACGACTGCACGATTCTTGTCTCGTCCCACATGCTGTCCGAGATGGAGCTTATGGCCGACGACATCGGCATCCTCAACCATGGGAAGATGCTCTACGAGGGGAGCCTCGACAATCTGCGGTCCAAAGCGCTCTCCTCGGGTTACGCGGCCGAAAACCTAGAGGAGCTCTTCCTCGCGATAATCGAGCAGGACAACCTCATGCGGAAGCAGGGGGCCCTCCTATGAGCGCGATATCGATCGAGCTGCACAAGGAGCGCAGGACGGGGGTCGTTCCCGTACTGCCGGCCGTCGGACTCATGGGGAGCCTGTATGCATTCGCCAATTTCCTCGTGCGCGGGGAGACGCTGCTCAGCTTGCCACTCGACCCTATGGACATCCTGCTCACACAGCTCTACGGAATGATAGTCGTTCTCAACATGTTTGGCATCATCGTCGCAACGTGCACGGTCTATGGCATGGAGTTCAGAGGTGGGGCCATCAAGAAAATGCTCGTGATGCCCATGAGCGTGTCCAAGATGTACGCGAGCAAGCTCCTCGTCCTTGTGGTGGGCCTTCTCCTTGCCGTCGCGATGCAGAACGGGGCGCTCGCCCTGATCGGTTCGAGCAGCCTGCCTCCTTCCTCTTGCGACATGGGCCAGGTGCTTGTATTCGCCGGGTACTCCTTCGCCACCTCTATGCCCGTGCTCACGTTCATGCTGCTTGTGTCGTCACGGATCGAGAACATGTGGATTCCCCTCGGAATAGGCGTGGCGGGCTTTCTGAGCGCCATGGCGCTCACCAGCGTCGATCTCCCGCTGATGCTGGCACATCCCTTCGTCTTGATGCTGAAGCCGGCAATCGCCATGAGCACCCAGCCGGACAATGCGGTCCTTGCGGCATCGGCGGCTCAGACAGCCGTTTTTCTCGCGGCTGGCGTCTGGCTCTCTGGGTATGGTCACTATGAGTAGGAGGCGGTCATGAGCCTTTCAAGCCTTATCGGAATCGAGTTCGCCAAAGTGCGGAGATCGAAGGTAGCCCCCCTCATCTTCATTGCGCCGATCCTCGTGGTCATCTCGGGAGTGGCAAGCTTGGGCCGCTATCTCACGCCCGAGTACACGAACGCGTGGTCCGCCATGTTCGTCCAAAGCGCGCTCGTGTACGCATACTATCTGCTCCCACTCAGCATGATAGTCGTGTGCGTGATGGTTGCGGGCCGCGAAACGTCGCACAACGGCATCTTGAAAATGCTCGCGCTCCCCATTAGCCGCCACAAGCTCTCCTTGGCGAAGTTCCTGGTGGTCGTCTTCTTCCTGCTGATGGAAGTTACCGTCTTCTTTGCCGTCTTTGTGCTCGCCGGCCTTGCTGTCACTCAGGCGACGGGGGTCCGAGAAACGCTGCCCGTTGCGTACCTGTTGAAGTCATGCGCCGGACTTTTCCTCACGATGCTGCCCTCCGTTGCCGCCATGTGGGCGATAACGGTGGCATTCGAGAAGCCCCTCCCTGTTATCGGGCTTAATCTTCTGCTCGTTATCCCAGCCGTCCTCGTCGCGAACACCCCGATATGGATAGCCTATCCATACTGCTATAGTGGCTACCTCGTCTCCTGCTCGCTTCACGATTTCACTGTCGGTGCGACATCGACATCATTTCAACCCTTCCCCTTTGTCCTATGCGCAGCGCTGCTCCTCGCGGCCTTCCTCTCTCTGTCTGTATTCCGATTCGGCGAGAAGGAAACTAGGTAGAGATAAATATGAAAATCGCCACTCGCTGATTATCGCTGAGCTGGTGTTGGGGCTCCATATCGTTTTCTGCCTGCAGATCACGCTTTCCGTGTAGCGGAAAGGTGTTGCTTTCGTGTTCTTGGCTTATCAGAATCGCCATGATGCTGCGTACCATAGAGTCGTCGAACAAGCCGTATGGTTGGCCAGATGGTTCGTCTCGGGCCGAGGCCTGTTTCCCGAACATGAACTCAACCATATGAAGCTAAGCTGCATCACAGCATGTCAGGTCGCTTACTCCTTAGTGACTGGAGCTTACTCCACGGCAGAGCCGGGGAAGTCTCGCCGAACTACATTTAGGCGTGAACTCAGCCGCTCGCCATCGTTCGGTGTTCTCGCAGTCCCTGCGTTTACTCACCAGCGGATTGCGCTTGTTCTCCGTTATCGCGCCCGAAGTGGAGCTTGGTGCCGGGTTCCAGGTGGGTTCCGGTCTTTGGACGATCTCGCGGAGCTGGAGGTAAAAATAGCCGCTGGTCAGGAGGCTCGTTGAGTTCACGCTTCCCCGTTTTGCGTCTATTGAGCGGGAATGATGAAAGTGAAGCAGGAATGGCTTAAATCCGCCATTCCTGAGTCCCCAATAAGTGATCTGATAACAAATTGCCAACATCCTATGTTCTGACCCTACTTCTGTGATGCCTGCGGCTTGTGGGCAACGGACAGAAAATAAGAGGAGCAGGCTTCCACCAAGCCGTATGTTCGGTAGAGACCCGCTCTTCTTTGTTCCGGGGTATCTATCAGACGGATGAAGAAAAGGAACATGCCTTTGAGTATGCCGAGAAGATTGCAGGCAAGTTTGACGCGGATGCCCATCTGGCCAGACCAAAGCCCCATCCGGCAACGCTTGCCCAGAAGATGTGTGCCCACGCCATGCCGGGACAGCTTGCCATGCCGAGGGACGCTCTATGCGGTTGCCCCTGTCTTCAGGCGCAAGGAACTGAACGGCGAATATGTCTCAAGGCTGAATCCATTCTTCACCATCTGGTGCGTGATAGAGGACATCCTCCTGGCGGCAACATCCGAGGGACTGGCCTGCTCTATGCGGGCACCGCTGAGCGAAGAGCATGACCGCGTGAAGATAAAGCTGAAGGTGCCGGCTGCCTACATGATTCCGGCTTTCATTGGCATAGGCTACGCTGATCCGAAAGAGCCGGAGGTAGAACAGGGCATTGCGAACCTTGAGGAACAGGTGCATTCTGGCAGATGGAAATAGGGTGCTCCAGACAGATTCCGCTTTCACGAGGAGAGCGAGATGTACGCACTGGCAGTGATGACTGACACCACATATGATACCATCTATAATGAAGACGGGAGCTAAGGATGTCCAGATGGGATAAATTACTGAGCAGGATCCTTTCGCTGTCGAAGGATATGCGATTTGGCGAATTGAAGAAGGTTCTCGAAAGCTACGGCTACGAAATGAATGCGCCAAGGAGCGGAGGCAGTCACTATACGTTCCGTAAGCCGGGGAGGAATCCGATCACAATTCCAAAGCATGAACCGGTCAAGAAGATATACGTCGATATGGTTCGAGGAGTAGTGGAGGAATCGGCACATGAAAACGATTGAGTATTATATGGGTCTTCCGTATCGCCTGGAGATCCTTCCGGATCCGGATGAAGGCGGCTATGTAGCGCGTTATCTGGATCTTCCTGGATGTATTACAGTTGGGGATTCCATGGAGAGCGTTGCAAAAAACGCCGAGGACGCAAAGAGGGAATGGCTGACTGCGGCCATGGAGAATGGCACCCAGATTGCAGAGCCAGTGGATATGGCAGGGTATTCAGGGCAGTTCAAGCTCCGTATCCCAAAGAGCCTCCACAGGAGGTTGGCTGAGCACTCCAAAGAAGAAGGAGTCAGCATGAATCAGTACTGTGTCTATCTGCTCTCCAAGAACGATGCGCTGGAGAAGGTATGAGTATGGACTGATAGCAGCTTGTGACAACAATTTGACAACAGCAGGTCGTATGCCCTGCAGAAGCAGGATAAACGGAGCCAATCGGAGTCAGACCATACCAAGGAACAAAACCTAAATGGGGTTAGAAAGCGTATTTCATTTTCGAGCTGGAATAGGGTTCCCCGAAGTAAAAGGCATAGTTAACTAGGTACTTTTCACTAGTCTATAAAATGTACCCCGGTAACTTGCCAATTCTGCCGCCGTCAGTGTTTCGACATGGGTTGTCGTAAATTGAGGCTAGGAACGATTTGCATGATTGTATGCTGCATCTCTTTTGTGGATAGCCGTGGCTTTGGTATTGATGCCGATACTGTCGAACAGGCTTACTGCAAAGCCGTAAAGATGGCAGGTATGAGCAGGGGATACCAACGGGCATGCGGTGTCATATACAAAGTAATCCCTTAGAGCAGGATAGGAAAGCGTCTTTGTGATATACAAACGGCTTAGAAAGTAACGTGTCCCCTGTCACAAGGATCTTAGAGACCACAATGCCTAACAATGGAAAAAATCTCTGGGATGAAAGACTGCTACCATCCTAAACCGCAAGGCGGTCAACTACCG